>Ga0315545_1001588_pt1 | contig 21846 bp, 26 predicted proteins | sample SalMarSW160210MG_FD_203096 | JGI IMG/M metagenome (GOLD analysis project Ga0315545, IMG submission 203096) | Salt marsh sediment microbial communities from the Plum Island Ecosystem LTER, Massachusetts, United States - Salt Marsh Sediment SW1602-10 ...
TAATCGGTAGTCATGCTGAGCCTCGCAGGGCCTTAGGTTTTTGGTTCCTTCCTCCGGTTGGCCTTTTCGTCCTAGTGTTTGCCGGAAATTTCCTGGCTATGCATATGAGGAGTATGAATTATTTGCGCGCCCTTTTGCTTTTTAACACTCTTGTTTTAGGAGTCGCCATTGCGGTTACTGTTATCGTTTATACGATTTTTATGTTTCGCGGGCTTTTTTACAATTTTCCCCGAAAAGACGTTGCCCCCAGTTTTATGATAGGAGTGGCGCCTATTGGGGTTTCTATCGTAGCCATAAATACAATCTTACCGGTAATCAAAAAAGCCGGCATATCGATAGTGGACCTGGCTGTTCTTTCGCCGCTGGTTAAAATTGCATCATTGTTGCTTTGGGGTTTTGGGCTATGGTGGCTCATTGTAGCGATTGCGGTTATCGTTACTTACTTCGTAAAACAGGGAGTTCCGGTAACCTTGGGATACTGGGCGTTCATATTCCCTCCTGCGGCATACATTATTGCTTCTCTGATCATTGCTAAGGCATCCAATCTGATATTTATAAAGGATGTCGCCATTGTTTTAACAGTGCCGCTTGTTGCGGCTTGGGGTATAAACGTAATTCTAACTATTAAAGGGATGATAGACACAACTATTTTTGATGTCTCACCTACATTTAAGGGAGATATCCCATATCTTTAATAAAAATTCAGGGGGTACGGTTATGGCTACGCAATTAGTTTTTGTAAAAGGAAAAGAATTTATAAAAAAGATTTTATCCGGAGAGAGAAATTTCTCGAACATTGAATTAGAAGAAGGATTTGATTTGTGCGGCGATGATAGTTTCGATGAACTGCAGGAATATCTTAAAAAATGCGAGCTTAGGGAAAACCCGATAAATATTGAAGGATCTAAATTAAGGCATTTAGATGCTGACGGGATATATTTGCCGTTTGTGCGGGCAAAGGGTGTGAATTTAAAGCACGCAGCGTTGATGGGGGCAAACTTGGAGAATGCTCAATTAGAAATGTCAGATTTGCGTTACGCAAGGCTATCCAGAGCTAAGTTAACTAATGCAAACTTAAGAAATGCTGATCTGAGATTGGCTGATTTGAATTTAACTTCTTTGATTAAAGCCATTTTAACCGGGGCAGATTTTGAAGCTACAGATTTAGAATTTACAAATATGAAGAGTGCTGATTTAAAAGGTGTAAAGAATTTACAATGGGCGCGATTTTTAAAGACGGTAAATTTTCAATTTGCCGAAATAACTGATAAGGAAAAAGAAATTATTCGTCAGGCGTTATGGGCTGAAGAGAGCAAAAAGAGAAGGTTATTCGGAGGCAGCGGGTAAAATATTAATTTTCGGGATTTTACAGGGAGGGTTATTATGGAAAATAAAGGCTTGTTTAAGATCGAAACCACAAAGTCTGTTCAGGAGTTTATAGAGAGCTTAAAGGAAAACGCAGAACAGTTTAATTTTGGTGTTCGATATATATTTGATATGAAAAAAGAATATAAAGAACACAATGTTGATGTGGATGAAAATTTCGAATTGTATCAGATTGTATTGTGTAATTTCCAGAGGTCTTATAAGACAATGAGGAGGAATATAGAAACATCGGCTATATTGCTTCAGCCGAAACAGGTGGTCGTTTACAATAATAAAGGGGTAACTACAGTATATTATTTGCCGTTCACTAAAGAATTTATTACATCTGCTTTGCCCGATGATGAAAAACTTCAAGAAGGCTTACCAAGTTCTTGTCAGAAAATAATAAAGTTGATAAAGGCGTCTATTTAGATTATCTGAAGCATAGATAAAAAGTGAGATTGAAGCATGCTTAAGGCAATAAATGACATTGCGGAAGAATTCAAAAAGTCATGGAAGCAGTATATATCTCAAAGTCTTTTGGCTGCCGGTGTTATTTCTGTGGTTCTATTGGCTTTAAGACTCGACAGGCCCTTAATAACTATTTCTATAGGAGCAACTGTTTTCATTATTTTCGCTATGCTGAAAAATGTTACCGCTAAGCCCAAAAATGTTATTGGTGGGCACACTGCCGGGATTATTGTGGTTTTTTTACTTGTTTTAATTCCGCATAGTTCATTATAGTTCATTGTTATCTTCTGTTTTTATTTATTCGCTTGCGGTTGGTTTTTCTATTTTTATAATGGTAGCTTTGAACATAGAACATCCCCCGGCTTCAGCTACGGCTTTGGGAATTGTGATGAATGATTTTTCTTTGAAAGCAGTCACTGTTTTTTTGTGAGTATCGCGATATTGCTGGTAACGCAACGTTATTTTAGGCGGTTTTTAAAATGCCTGGTTTATAAACAATATAACCAATAGGAGGTAGTTGAGATGCCTTGGATTGATGAAGATAAATGTGTTAGCTGCGGAATATGCGTAGAAAAGTGTCCTGTAGGGGCAATTTCAATGGAAGACAAGAAGGCAAAAATAAATATGCAAGAATGTATTCATTGTGGTACTTGCCACAGCGCATGCCCACAGGAGGCAGTAAGGCATGACAGCGAGAAAATACCGGAGAATATAAAGGCTAACGTGGAAAAGACAAAGACATTTATGGAGCTTTGCGCGAAATATTTAGGCGATGTTAAAGAAAAGGATAAATGCCTGAAAAGGATGATAGGGCATTTTAATAAAGAGAAACTCGTCGCAGAAAAAACCTTAGAGGAACTCGAAAAATTAAAAAATGCCCGGCCCTTATAAACTTTTGATTTTTACCTGCTACGGCGGTTGTGCTACGGGTGTCGCTGCGTCCAAGGCCTGCATCAAGATATGGGAGGAAAACCCGAATGATGTAAAGATTGGATGCCTTCCCGCCGTTATAGTGCCATGGAAATTCAAGGAGATCGCACAAAGGTCAAAAAAGCGTGTTTTGATAGATGCGTGTGCAGTTCAGTGTGGCAGGAAACTGTTTGAAAGAGAGGGAATGCCTGTAGATGGTTATCTTGAATTGACTTCTTCCCTTGGCATCAGAAAAGAGAAGAAATTGCCTTTGAAGGAGTTAGAAGAGAGAGTTCATAAAGTCATTCAGAAAGAGGTGGAAGTTCTTTTACGCAAGACTTAGCAAGAAGGGACAGGCGCGATGATTGAGTGGATAAAAGACGATAACCATCTTAAGCAAGCGCAAGAGAAGCATAAGGATTTTTTGATCTTGGTATTTTATGCAAATTTCTCATCTCACGCAAAACGTGCCCTGGCTGAGCTTGAAAATTTCAGCAAAGAGAACAAGGGGTCTCCGGTTTACGTTATTGACGTGGAGAAAGTCAAGGGCGTGCATAGGCAGTTTGGAGTTGAGAATGTGCCTGTGGTCTTAGCATTGGAGAAAGAAAAGATAGTCCGTCGAATCGAGGGAGTCGAGAGTGCTCATTTTTATGCCCGTATTCTCTCTGGAGCGCATCCTTCAGGGCACAGGAGAGGTGGAAAAGGATCTTCTCATCGGGTGACCGTGTATAGCGGTCCCGGTTGCCCTGCCTGCGGGTCTGCCAGGGCATATTTGCGCAAGCGGGGCGTTGGCTTCCGGGAAATAGATATATCCCGCGACCAACATGCATCTGAAAGGTTGGTCAGGCGCAGCGGGCAAATGGCTGTACCTCAGATTGACATCGGCGGTCATTTAGTAGTTGGGTTTGACCAGGCAAAGATCGACAGGTTGCTTTCGAATTAAACGAGAGGTGATAGTATGAAGCTACAACCCATCAACGGACGTATTTTAGTAAGACCCCTGGAGGCCGAAGATAAGACATCCGGCGGCATATATCTTCCTGATACTGCCAGAGAAAAACTCCAGGAAGGCGAGGTTATCGCTGTAGCAGAGGACGCAACCGATGAGGTTGTGGTCGGCGACCGCGTGATCTATAAAGAGCTGACAGGAACAGAGGTCAAGATAGAAGGGGAAGATTATATTCTGCTCGGCGAAGACGATCTTCTGGCAAAGTACGAGGCAGTAGATAAAATCCCGGAATAGAGATACCAAAAGGATTTTTTAAAAATTAAAAAGGAAGGAAAAACGATGGATGTTTCTGAATGGAAAAGAGACGTTGAAGCAGGACGTAAAGAGAAAGACGCATTTTTCAAAATGCCTTACCAGTCGCCCCTGCCCTTTGACGAATGCCAGAGATTCAAAGGGCTTGACTATTATCCTCCCGATAGGAGCTATCGGTTTGAGCTTGGGCTTCAGGAACACAAGACGAAAGAAACATTAAAGATAGAGGACACCCAGGGGAATGAGCGAGAGTTCTTGAGGTGGGGTGAATTCAGTTTCAGAATAGGCGATATTGATTGTACGTTGCAGGTCTACAAAAGCTCTCCTGAAGAAGACAGGTTTTTTCTCCCCTTCAGGGATGCCACCAGCGGCAAAGAAACATACGGAGCAGGGCGGTATCTCGATCTTGAAACCGGAAGGCATCAAACTCCCGAAGGTAAATGGATACTCGATTTCAACGATGCGTATAATCCTTGGTGCGCATATAGCAAGGATTACGCCTGTCCATTTACTCCGCCGGAAAATTGGCTGAAAGTGCCCATTCATGCGGGTGAAAAAGATTACAAAAAATGAACAGGCTTGAGGCGTTAGAGTATCTTAAAGCGAAACTTAAAAATGGGAATCTCATAAAGCACAGTTTAGCCGTTGAGGCCTGTATGAAGAGGCTGGCTGAAAGATTCGGGCAGAATGCGGAAATGTGGGGATTGGCGGGCCTTCTTCACGATCTGGATTATGAGGATACCAAAGATAATTTCTCAAGGCACGGATTTGTTACTGCCGAAATTCTGCAAAAAGAAGGAGTAGAGGACCGGATAATAGAGGCGATTAAAGCTCACCCAGGACATACTGAAAGGGAGACTTTAATGGCTAAAGCCTTATATGCCGTTGATTCCTTGACGGGGCTGATTGTAGCTGGCTGTTTGATGCATCCCGAGAAAAAATTAAAAGCCGTAAATACCGAGTTTATCCTCCATAGATTCAATGAGAAAAGTTTTGCCCGAGGAGCGAATAGGGAGCAAATAAAGACATGTCAGGAATGCGGATTGTCACTTGAAGATTTTGTTACTGTATGCCTGGAGGCGATGAGAGAAATAAGCGGCGTTTTAGGATTATAACAAGGAGGGGTGGATTAATGGCGAAAAATATTTCTGAACAAGATGTCCGCAAGGCAATAGCGGAAGTGAAACACCCTGCCATCGACTGTACTCTGGTAGAGTTAGGAATAGTCAAGGACATAAAGGTTAATGGTGATAACGTGGTGATGACTATAGCGTTTCCCGTTCCGAACATCCCTATTAGGGATATGATCGTAAATAGTGTAAGGGAGCCCATCGCAAGGTTAGGTGTGGAATGCCAGATAAAAGAAACGATAATGGATCCCACAGAGCGCGAGGCATTTTTAGATAAAGAGCAGAAAAATTGGAAGGGCACTATATAAAATGGAAGAAATATCTCGGCATGAGTTTAGATTTTGTCCTTTATGCAGAGGCCGTTTGCATAAGATGCAAGTAGACGACCATAAGAGATTGGTTTGCCGGAAATGTGGTTGGATACACTATGAAAATCCTTTGCCTGTGGCGGTTTGTGCAGTGAAAAACAAAGATAATAAATTGCTTATAGCGAGGAGGAATCTTGCGCCGGGCAAAGATAAATGGGCATTGCCTGGCGGTTTCATTGAATCGGGAGAGACCCCTGAGACTGCCTGCTTGAGAGAATTGAAAGAAGAAACAGGCCTAAAAGGTAAACTTGGAAGATTAATAGGTGTCTATATTCAGAGAACGAGATATTACGGCCCCCTCCTCATTATCGGCTATGAAGTCAGTGTCTCTAAAAAAGATCTGTCGCTAAATAATGAATTGAAAGATGCAAAATTTCTCAATAAAAAGGATTTGCCCGTCATACCGTTTTCATCTCACCGAAGGATAATAGAAAAGGTTTTTAAAAATTCATGACGAATTTCAACAGCTTAAACGACATCATGGAGGAAGTGAAAAGTTGCAAAAGATGTAAGTTCCATAAATTTAGAGACAAATGCGTATTTGCAGAGGGAGAAAATGATGCCGAAACTGTATTGATTGGTTTGTCTCCCGGAAAAGAAGAAAATGCTACGGGTAGATTATTCATCGGGCCTTCAGGAGATTTTTTAAATGAGCTTTTGAAATTGGCCGGAATAGGCAGGGAGTCGCTTTACATAACCAACATCATAAAGTGCCACGCCCCCACCTATTCAATAGGTAAGGAGGGGGTGGCTGCGTGCTCACCATATCTAGATAAGCAAATAGAGATAGTAAAACCCCGGACGATCATCTCCTTAGGTTCCATAGCAACGCAACATATTTTTGAAAAATATAATTTGCCTAAAAAAGCAATCTCGGAAATTCATGGGCACACTTTTCACGCCGCTATCGGAGATTTATTTAACATAAGCCAAGATATAAGGATAATCCCGATGTTTCATCCCGCTGCCGCTCTGAGGACCGCCGGGTTGTCGGACATAATAGAAAAAGATTGGCAAAAGTTACATAATGAACTATGAGCAACAAGATGTTGCGCTATATTGTCAAAAGGGAAAATATATACATCCATCTGTTGAAAAGGAATATCGCTTGAGGCTCAGCGGTTATTGAACTGGTGACATGCAAAATTTCTTACGCCGACAGGAAGGGAAAATACCAAAAACAAAAATGATTGATTTTGCCAAGGGTGTGCATAAAAGGACATTTCGAATAAAATATGTAACTTCTCAAAAAATGCAGGAAATAGATAAGCGCGCAACAGAGGATTTTGGTATACCCTCTATTGTGCTGATGGAGAACGCTGGATATAAGGCTTTTTGCGTGGCGCTCGATATGCTGCTCAAGAAGGGGAAGAGGGTGGTTTGTGTTTGTGGAAAGGGAAACAATGGCGGCGATGGTTTTGTTTGCGCCCGGCACCTCATCAACAGAGGGATAGAAACGGATATTTTTCTGATAGGCGATCCTGCCGAATTAAAGAAAGACGCGAAAATAAATTACGATATTTTGCAGAAAATGGGCAAATTAATTAATTCCCTAAAGACGAAAGAGGATTTTTTAAGGTTTAAAATCAAACTCACGAAAGCCCGGCTTTTGATCGATGCGATATTCGGAATCGGCTTGTCTGGCGAAATAAAAGAGCCCTATAGGACGGCTGTCGAGGTAATGAATCAATCAAAGAAGCCTATTTTGGCAATAGATATGCCTTCTGGCTTGGATGCCACAACGGGGAACATTCTCGGGATTTGTATAAACGCCAAGAAAACAGTTACGTTTGGTTTGCCTAAAATCGGCCTCATCAGGAACCACGGCCCTTTAAGTGCCGGAGAATTGATTACGGTGGATATTTCTCTTCCAAAACAACTTCTTAGATGAATTTAGTGATTTTAAGTCAGGCCCTTTGATGTGCTGGTTGATGTGCCCAAAATCATCATGAAAGATTTCCTTCGCATACTCAAAGAAAGAATCTTTGTCTGCGACGGCGCGACGGGTACGATGTTCTATGCGCGGGGCATAGACCCCGCGCAGTGCTATGAATACCTCAACATCGAGCAGCCACAGCTCGTCGAAGACCTGCACCGCCGGTATATCGAGGCGGGCGCCGACATCATCGAGACCAACAGTTTCGCGGCAAATGCTTCGCAGCTTGAGAAGTTCGGGTACCAAAAAAACGCCACCGCCATCAATGAAGCGGCTGCCAAGATCGCCAGAAAAGCAGCCGGGCCGAGCATCTATGTCGCCGGCTCAATGGGCCCCCTTGACAGGTTCTCTCTGCAACGGCATCTTCCTGACCCGCGCATTTACGATATTTATAAAGAGCAGGTTCTTGCCCTTGCCGCCGGAGGCGTCGACCTTTTCATACTGGAAACTTTTTCCAATCTGGAACATATAAAGATCGCCTTGGCGGCTTGCAAGAATGAAACGCGTCTTCCGGTTGTTTGTCAAATGGCTTTTCTGGATAGTTTGCGCACGAGTTTCGGCAATAGTATCCGCGCCGCGGTCGAAGTCCTTGAAAAAAGCGGGGCGGATGTGATCGGCGCAAATTGCGGGAACGGGCCGGCAGCGGTCACTGAGATTGTAGGCGAGCTGGCAAAGCTGACGGATAAACCCATCTCAGCCCAACCCAATGCCGGTTATCCCCAGATCGTTGACGGCCGTTCCCTGTATCTGACTTCGCCGGAGTACTTTGCCGGTTACGCAAGGGCTTTGGTTGATGCGGGCGCATCGATGATCGGGGGATGCTGCGGAACGACACCTGAGCATATCCGGTTGATCGCCGCCGAACTTAAAAAAAAGGCCCCTGTTCGCCGCCGCAGGCCCGCTGCCGAGACTGAAGCGGTTTTGGTCCAAGCGCCGGCTTTTTACGAGCAACCCAAGCATCCCAAAACCCAATTTATCGTTGAGTTGCTCCCGCCCAAGGACGCGGGCTGCGAAAAACTCATTGATAACGCCGCCCTGCTTAAAAACAGCGGCGCTGAGGTCTTTAGTTTTCCGGAAAATCCTCTGGGGCAGGTGCGCATGAGCTCCATCGTTGCCGCCGGTATCGTAAAAAAAGCCACGGGCCTCGAATCGGTATTCCATTATACCTGTAGGGACAGGAACCTGATCGGTTTGCAGTCCGATCTGTTGGGGGCGCATGCGCTTGGCCTGCGCGCGGTGCTGGCGGTGACCGGCGATCCCGTGTCGACAGGCAACAACCCGGACGCTTCTTCGGTTTTTGATCTCGATTCTATCAAACTGGTGAAATTGATCGATGATATGAAAAAAACCTTGTGTCTGGACATGCGCGTGGGGGTAGCGTTCAACCCGAATTTTCCGGATATCACAGGTCAGTTGGAGCGTCTCAAACGAAAAATCGACGCCGGCGCAGAATTCATCATGACCCAGCCGATGTTCGACAGCGATAAAGTCACGCGCGTGGCCGATGCGCTGCGGCCCCTCGGTGTCCCTTTTTATTTGGGCGTGCTTCCCTTGGTCAGCAAGAAAAACGCCGAATACCTGCACAACGAAGTGCCGGGCATGCATATCCCCGAACATATCCGGGAAAGGATGGATATCGAGGAGAAGCAAAAAGCCCAAGAGGAAGGCATTGCTATCGCACTTGAGTTGATGCGGGCTACGGGGAAGCTGGTAAGCGGTTTCTATCTTATATCTCCGCTTCGCAAATACGAGATATCGGCGTCCATCCTGAAACAATTTTGAATCCACTGCTTTGAGGCGGGCGCCCTTTCGTAATGCATGAGAGGGATATGACGGGAACGAGACCAAGAGCCGTTTTAGGCTTGAACGAGAAAGATGACAATTTGACTAAATGTCCATCCTCTGAATGTGGACATATCTCTACTATTTATGTAACAATAAGTTAGAGAGATTAAGGCCAAAAAAGGACGGACATTTTGGACAGAAAATCTATCTCTGAAGCGCCAAATTTGGGGATTTTGGGCCTATTTACTATATAGTTAGGCGATATAAAACCAGAGATCTTGTCCTATGTTCCCGCCGCACCGCCGGAGCGGGCGGGCCGGGGTCCATTCGCAGACGGCCCGCCTTCGACGGGGCTACGCCTTACGTCACTACGTTCCGCAAAGCGGCTGCTCATGGAAATCCTGACCCCCGCGACCAGTTTCAACATGGAGAGGGTCAACAAGTTATAACGCTGGCTCCCCTTTGTTCTGGTATCGTTTTGGCCCCAGGGCTCCCTACGCAATCATAATAGACTCGAAAAAATACGCGGCTCCTTTTAAATAAAAAAGTTCCGCTGGCCGAATTTTCTTGTTTGTGGCCACAATTCGACTATAATAAAGTAGGCCTGAGGAATTCCCACAGGGCCTGCGGTGATGGGGGGCAGCAACAAGAGAGAAGGGTAAAATGGTCGAAGGGACGGAACAGGGAAATTCTCCGGTGTCGCCGCAGAGTGAACCGGATGTGGCGGCCTTGATCAAAAAGATGCAACAGCAGTTGGTCTTCTTGGAGAAAAAGATAGATATCTTGATCAATCAGTCTTCACGCAGGCCTTTTAGCGAGAAGCATTTTTCAAGACCTTCCCGGTCTTTTGGCCGCCCTCACCGTCCTTTCGACAGAGAGCATGGGGATGCCTCTGGAGAAAAAAGATTTGAACGCGGACGTCCTTTCGAAAAACGCTATAGTAAAGAAAATCGAAGATTTGACCATAAGAAGAAGGATTACGGTGACTCTCGGGAAGGTGATTTTGGCCAGGACCGCAATTTTGCAAGACGTAACGACGGCCAGAATAAAGGGCTTGATCATAAAACGAAGTCGTTTCGTTACAAGCGAAAAGGCCGCAGGTAAGCAACTGTTATTCTTTCATCGCTTTGTTTTGGATCTTACGCATGTCAGGTAAGTAGTCATCTAACCCAGTACCTTAACAGGTACTTACAAAGGAGGGAACGGAATGGCTTTTCAAGATGGATATGGTAGGCAGCCGCGGGAAATGCACAAAGCGGTTTGTTCGGAGTGCAAAAAAGAGTGCGAAGTTCCTTTTAAGCCCAGCGGAGCTCGTCCAATTTACTGCAAAGAATGCTATGCAAAACGGAAAGATAGCGGCCGTTAAAACGGGCGTCGATGGACGCAAGGGATAGACCGGTCGCTAAGGGCAAGAAGAACAGGCGCAGTTACGCTCCAATCAAACAAGTTCTAACCTGCCTCAGCTGACCAGTTTTAACATGAAGGGAGCCAACGTTATAACGGTGGCTCCCTTTTTGTTTTGGCATCATTTTGGCCCTAAGGCCCCTACGCAATTGGTACAAGTCCGAGGAAAATACGCTCCCCCTGGGAAAGTCTCACTTGTATCTTGATATATAGTGAAAGCAGGGATGAGTAGTGAGCAAAGTCGGTCAAAATGACCCCTGTCCTTGCGGCAGCGGAAAAAATACAAAAAATGTTGTGCAGAAAAGAAGCCACCCTCCGCTCTGATTTGGCCTAAAAATCTATTTATTTGTATTGACAAATCATGGGAATGTGCTAGACTAAAATCGTAGTAAAAGATTAGAAATCTTAGGCCGCAAGGATAAAGAAATCTAACCTTGCGGTTTTTTGATTGCTGTCATTGTTTGCCTCGTTAGAAGTCATGAGATCTAGCAGGTAAAGGTGATGCGGATTTCTGACGAGTTTTTACTATAATCTTTTAAGAAAAGGAGGCAGCAGGCAATGGCAAAAGGATCAGTAAAGTGGTTCAGTGATCAGAAAGGTTATGGATTCATCACGCCTGAGAATGGCAAGGATGTGTTTGTTCATCATTCGTCAATCCAGGGTGAAGGATACAAGTCTTTAGCTGAAGGCCAGCAAGTCGAATTTGAAATCGAAAAAGGCCCTAAAGGCGAACAGGCGACCAATGTCGTCAAGTTGTAACCTTAAAAACTGAATAGGGCCCGGCATTATAAGTGCCGGGCCCTGTTTTTTTCACTATCCGGAGGTTGAGGGTGCATACAGGCAAAATTAAAAAGTTGATCACCGGCAGAGGTTTTGGTTTTATCAGCGATACGGACGGCAGGGAAGTGTTTTTTCATCAGGGCAGTCTGGTTGATGCCAAGTTCAGCGATTTAAGCATGGACCAGGCGGTGGAGTTCGACGTAGAAAAATCAGAAAAAGGGCCGCGTGCGGTCAATGTGCATGTTAGCTCCGAAGGGATGAAGAACGAAGATAGTCCTCAGTGAGCCCCGCGCCCGCGAGGCGAAGGTTTAAGAGCAATATATCCATGCCCCTTCTGGGTCCGGTTTATTTAGGGGAGGAACCGACATGAAGAAGATCAAGGTTTCACGTAAGGGCCGAGTGTGTAAATTTCCCTCTTGCAGGAACATCCTGAGTATTTATAACCACGATTATTATTGCAATCTGCACCTGGATAAAATAGGCGCGCAGACGGGTTTAAAACCCGGGTTTAAAATCAGCGAACATGCAGGATCCGCTATAGATAAATAAGTTCTGTTGTGTTGTCCTTGTTGAAATGATCGACCTATAAAAACGCCAAATACAGGTTGAAAGATAAGAATAGCCCCGGTGAGCATCGTTCGTCGGGGCTATTTTTGTCTCTTGATGCGACGTGTCCGAGGCTCAGGGAATGATTTTCACCGCCGTTTTGGTGTGGTATAATTGCACTACTCATGTTCGGATAAAAAACCTTGATGATTCGGGCTGACATGGCGAGGAAAGCAGATACGAAAAAGAAGGTACTTTTCATCATGTTCGCGCCGCACTTCGCCTTTCAGGCGCAGATCGGTGCCCTGAGCGCTTTTTTAAAAAAGTGCGGTTATGCCGTGCGTTATCTGGAGATAATCGTTTCTACATACGGTTCCTTCGAGAAACACAAGGGATCAGTAGACAAAGAGATACACGATTTTTCTCCCGATCTGGTCGGGTTCAGCTCCTACGACATGAATTACGGCTTCATTATCGATTGCGCCAGATTCCTCAAGACGCGTCATCCTGACCTCAAGACCATCGTTGGCGGCCATCACGCCTCCCTGGTCCCCGAAGATTACCTCGCGTTCGACGACGTGGACTACGTTTGTATCGGTGAAGGGGAAGACCTGGTGCAGGAACTCCTGGAATCATCTTTCGATCCCAAAAAAACAGCTGCGATAAGAGGATTATGCTTTAAAACCGGCGACGGCCGGATCGTCCACAATCGCCCCCGGGAATTGATGACCGACCTGGACAGGTTGCCTTTCCTCGACAGGACCATCGACACATCCACCAAGGATTCCGGGCAGCTGTATAGCGACCATCTGCCCATGCTGGCAGGAAAGGGCTGCCCCTTTAACTGCTCGTACTGCGCCAACGAAAGCATGAAGAGATTATACCCCAACAGCAGACATTATGTGAGAATGCGGGCGCCGGAGCGCGTCATCGAGGAGATCGAATATTGCAAAAAGACCTATAAATTTTCCTTCATCATTTTTCTTGATGACATATTTGCCTTGGATGCAAAATGGTTACAGAGGTTCTGCCGTCTCTACGCGCGGCATTTTCCAAAGATCCCCTTCCATTGTCTTTTGCGTCCGGAGATGGCCGTCAACGAGAGGCTCCTCGATATCCTGTACCGGGCCGGTTGCCGCAACATAAAGATCGGCGTAGAATGCGGCTCACAGGAATACCGCCAAAAAATGCTTAATAGGAAGATGACAAATAAAACGATCCTCAGGGCCGTATCCCTCATTAAAAAACGCAAGATGGCGCTGCATATTTTTATGATGGTGGGCCTGCCGGACGAAAGCATCCTTGATATGGTCAAGACCCTCTGGCTCAATCTGAGGATCCGCGCCGATGCCGTTCAGACGGCCATTTATTATCCCTTGAAGAATACGCCGCTTTATAACTATTGTGCCCAGCGGAACCTTCTCAATGAGGAGCGCCGTAAAAAATTAATCGTCTACAGCTATGACACGTGCCTGGATCATTCTTTTTGGAGGCGATCCCTTATTATTCTATTTAAATGGCTCAATTCAAGCACCCCCGTATTTTGTCGCTTTCACCTTTCTTATATCTGGCTTTTCCTGCGCCTCCAGTACAAAAAATGGTTCCAAAAAAAGATCGAATACGTATAAGACGTTGCTGTTGAGATGGCTTGAAGGGAGCCCCCTTGCGTTTGATATCTTAAGGGCTTGCCTGATGGTGCATTAACCCTTAAGATAGGAGTTAAAGGAGAGTGTCTTGAAAGACCATTACGCTCCTTGCAAGAGTCAAGATCTCTGGTGCATCAAAGAGGACGGCTTTGACCGGGATATCCAGAACATCCGCGAAAGTCAGTTCTCTTTGGGTAACGGCTCTCTGGGCATCCGGGGCACCTTGGAAGAGAAACCTCCCGGCGCCAAGCCCGGAACGTATATCGCCGGCATCTACGACCGCATGACCTCCCAGGTCGCCGAGTTGGTCAACCTGCCGAACCCCTTCTTTTTTAAATTCATCCTCAAGGGCGAGAAGTTCGGGGCCGCCGCCATGGACACCCTCCAGCATGAGAGGGTCCTCAACATGAAAGAGGGGTTGCTCCTCAGGAGGAGCGTCTATGCCGACATCAAGAACAGGCGCTACGACTATCAGTCGATCCGGTTTGTTTCAAAACATGATAAGCAGCTGGGCGTCATGCAGATCATCCTGACGCCCCTGGAAGACGAGGCGGAGATCGAGCTGCAGAGCGGTATCGACGTCTCCGTCCATAACGCCGGCATCGTCTCAGAAGGCAACAAGAGGCACTTCCGCATCAAGGAGTTGTTCTACGAGGACCGCGCCCAATACATACTGCTGGAGACCCTTGAAAAGCGCCATCAGGTCATCTATCGCAGCGGCCTCTACTATACGGTCGGCGCCAAGAAGGTCTTCGCCAAGGACGATGTCTTGAAGGTGAGGCTGAAGAGAAGACAGGCCGCCGTCTTCACGAAGATCTTTACCATCACTCCCTGTCCCGAAGGAGCAAGGGGTCTTAAAAGGGCCCGGAAGGGATCGGCGGCCGCTTTTCAAAGGGCCGCCAGGGCACCTTTCGAGACCCTTCTGGAACAGCACAGGGCGGCCTGGCGCAAGGCGTGGGATATCGCCGATGTGGCCATCGGGGGAACGGCCGACATCCAAAAGAACCTGCGTTTCAATATTTATCATATGCTGATCTGTGCCCACGCCGACGGCGGCTTCTCGAGTATCGGCGCGCGCACCTTGAGCGGCGAAGGGTACCGGGGACACATCTTCTGGGACGCCGAGATCTTCCTGCTTCCTTTTTATGCTTATGTCCTGCCGGACGCCGCCAGGAATATTCTGATGTATCGCTATCACCGCCTGGACCAGGCCAGGAAGATCGCCAGAGACCACGGGTTCAGGGGGGCGATGTTCCCCTGGGAATCCGCGGGAACGGGGCAGGAGGAGACGCCCGCGTGGGCCAGGGATTTGGACCGCAAGGTCATCCGGATCAGGACCAACGACCTAGAGCACCACATCACCGCCGACATCGCCTTTGCGTGCGCCCATTACGCCGCCGTCTCCGGCGACTCGGATTTCATGAATAATCACGGCGCCGAGATGATATGGGAGACGGCCAGGTTCTGGGCGAGCCGCGTCGTCAAAAACAAAGAAGGCAAGTACGAGATCAGGAACGTCATCGGGCCGGATGAGTTTCACGAGAACGTCGACAACAACGCCTACACCAACATGCTCGCCAAGTGGAATTTACTTGAGGCGCACAAACTCTATTTTGACCTTAAAAAGAACAAGAGACGGCGGCACCGGGCCCTTTGTTCAAAAATAGACCTCACCGACTCAGAGGTCCTTGGATGGAAACATATCGCGCCGCGCCTCTGGGTCCGGGTGAGGAGCGACGGCGTCATCGAGCAGTTCGACGGATTTTTCAGGAAGCGTCCCGTCAAGATCGTCCACCACGATGAGAACAATATTCCTCTCCTGCCCCGCGGGATCAAGGTCAGGGATTATCATAAGACACAGCTTGTCAAGCAGGCCGACGTCCTGATGCTGCTTTATCTGCTTTCCGGTATTTATGGAAGGAAGACCAAAAACAGCAATTTCTGGTATTATCTCGACAGGACCCTGCACAGGTCTTCTTTAAGCGCTGCCATCCATTGTCTGGCGGCCATAGAGGTCGGCGCGCTCAGTCAGGCGTATCAATTTTTCAATGTGGCCCTGCGCGCGGACATCAGCAATCTCCACGGCAATACGGCCGAAGGTATCCATGCGGCCTCGCTGGGAGGCGTGTGGCAGTGCGTCGTCTGCGGTTTCGCGGGAGTGAGGACGCAGGGCGACGAGCTTTGCGTCGATCCCTTCATGCCCAAGACCTGGAAGGAGATCCGCTGTTCCATCGTCTGGCGCAAGGACCCCGTCGTCATCGAGACGAAGAACAATGAGGTCCGCATCCGGATCGTCTCCGGGCGCAAAAAGAAGGTGAAGATCAGGGTGTTCAATAAGGTCCGCCATGTGGCTGTCAATAAGGCGTATCTCTTCCGCAGGAAGGTGAAGGACGAGCGGGATTATTATCTGTAAGGAGAAGAGATGACTGTATCCGGAAAAAAATTGAATATCGCCCACCTGCACTGGGGATTTCCTCCCCTGATCGGGGGGGTCGAGACGCACCTGACCATTCTGCTGCCGCATTTTGTCGAGATGGGGCATTCGGTGAGCCTGTTGACCGGGACCGTCGAGAATTGCAGGGTCGAGGATGAGTTCAGGGGGGTCGGGATCTTTCGCGCGCCCCTCATGGACCTGAACTGGTTGGCGCGCAGGGGGTTGGCCGGCATCGACAAGGAGATCAGAGAGGTCTTTGACCGTTTCATCGAGCGCACTAAGCCCGATGTCCTTCATGCCCACAACATGCACTATTTCAGCAAAGCCCATGCGTGCGCCCTCGAGGCATGTGCCGTCAAGAAAGGGATCCCCCTGATCCTGACGGCCCATAACGTCTGGGACGATGAGCAATTTTTTGAGCTGACACGAAGGATCAAGTGGACGCACATCATCTCGGTCAGCCATTTTATCAAGAAAGAGTTGATCGGGATCGGGTGCTCCCACCGGCAGGTCACGGCGATCCACCATGGCATCGATATCGAGATGTTCCGCCCCGACGTCGACCCGGCTCCCATATATGAGAAGTATCCTCAATTGAAAGGAAGGAAGATATTCTTTCACCCGGCCCGCATGGGATTGGCAAAGGGCTGCGACGTCAGCATCAAGGCCCTGAAACTGGTCAAAGAGAAGGTCCGGGAGGCCATGCTGGTCCTGGCGGGGACCAAGAATACCATCGATTGGGGCCTGACACAGCAGAAAGACATCGCCTACCTCGTCCATCTGGTCAAAGAGTTCGGCTTGAAAGACAGCGTCTTGATCGATAGCTACGATCTCGATGAGATGCCCAGGCTCTATGCGGCCTCCTCGGTCTGCATCTATCCCTCGACGGCCTTTGAGCCGTTCGGCTTGACCATGCTTGAGGCGATGGCGTCCGGCCGGCCGATGGTGGTGACGAACGCCGGGGGGATGCCGGAGATCATTCAGAACGGCGTCAACGGCTATGTCATCCCCATGAAGGGCTATGAGGAGCTCGCCACGCATATCATCCAGCTCTTCAACGATGATGACTTGAGGGAACGGCTTGGCAATACCGGGCGCAAGATGGTCGAGACAAGATTCAGGAGTCAGGACGTCGCCGAGGCCACCTTGAATCTGTATAGAAAATTCACTTAGAGGATACCCTGGGCGCACAGAGTCAAGGGTGTGCGTCTGCGCAATGTCTCAAGAAGACCTGCCGTCAAGAAGATCCGCTGTTTTTAGCGGGTCTTCTTGGCATGAAGGGCACTCCCACCCGGCGGCCACGGGCCTTGCCGGTCCCCGGAAGAAAAATATTCTTTTATCTTTCGGGTCCACGGGGTAAGATATTCAAAAGAGCCGGAGAGGGCGGTCCCCTCAAGCGCAGGGCAGGGAGGGAAGATGAGGAGCACCAGACGGTTGACCGGCGTGACGACACTCTTGTGCGTCTTCTTCGTCTTGACGTGCGCCAGGGCCGGGGATGTCTTTGGGGATTGGATCGACAGCTTGAAGGTGGAAAAAAGGACGACAAATGATGAGGCGGCCAGGGTCCAACTGGAGGCCCTTGTCGCCGCCAGCGAAGCCTTTAAGGCGGCACATCAAAGGTATCCCAAAGGCGAAGATGAACTCCTGGACCCTGAAGACGGCCCGGGTTACATCGACAGGTTTTACGATGAGCAGGAGATCCAGGGGTACGAATTTTCAGTAGAATTTGAGGCCGACGGCTATCAGTTTATTGCAAAGCCGGTAAAGTGCGGAGAATCGGGCAGCACGATCTTCATCGTCGGATCGGGCAAGGAGACGATGGAGTTGGATTGTAAATAGAAGACAGGCCAGGACCGGGTACCTAAAACCTTGGGAGGGGAAGGTCGTTATGAGCGATGCGTACGGGGGTGTGGAAAGGCGCAAGTTCAAGAGGATCGAGGTGGACTTTTCGGTCACCTACCTGATCCGGGAGCCCATGGACGTCTCCATGTACGTCGGTGGACACAAGCAAAAGACGATCATGTTCAACCTGAGCGAAGAGGGGATGGCGATCAAATCGGAATACGAGATCCCGTCCAGCGCCTGCCTGCTCATCAATTTTACCCTTCTGTACGCCAGCAAGGGGGCCGGCGACATCAAACAGAAGATGGAGCTCGAGGGGCGCGTCGTGAACAGGCTTGTCCTGCCCGATAAGGCGTTCCGGTACGGCATCCACTTTGAGAAGATAAGGCCGGAGGAGAGAAGGGCCATTGCAGACTTCATCAACGTCTTTTTCAATAGGTGACATGCCGATCCGGACCGGGCACGGGCCCCTGGCGCATTTCATTTGAGGCGCGCATGGATAAGCGCGGAGGATCCAGGGCCGGCATTGATCTCAAGACTGCATAACCTGACGCCCACGCGTGACGATGAAGACACCCCCCCAACGACGGACATGAAAAGGTGTCCGTTTTGTGCTGAAGAGATCCGGGCCGAGGCCGTCAAGCGCAGGGACTGCGGATCGGTGGCGGGCGGCCGCCTTTGGCTGCTCGTCCTCCTGCCCGCCTTGTTCATCGTCAGCCTTTCGTTTTTTTTCGCCCACGAGCTGGCGAGGCAGAAACGACAGGTTGCCATCGAACCGTCCGGGCCCTTCCATTACGAGAGGGCGCTCCAGTTATACGCTCAATCGAAGACGCGGGATGATGCGACCGCCGCCCGGCTGCGGTTTGAAGAGGCACTGCGGGAGGCGCGTGCCTCTATGGCCTCGGAGTACGGCGCCTTGACCAAAGGGATGAGAGAGGAGCTGCGCGAGATAACGAACGCCGAACAAGAGCGCCTTGTGGAGGACAAAAAAGAGCTCTATTTAAAAGAGGCCCAGGTGAAGATACAGCAGTGGCACAGCGCTTCCAACAGGAGAGAGTCCCTGTATTTGTTGCGCGACGCGGCCTATAATTACAAACTGGCCTGCAACCTGGAAGGCGGCCCCAAGGAACGCCTCGTCCTCGAGGCGAAGATCGCGAGTCTCGAAGAACTGATCCGTAAGGGGAGCAATCAGCTCAACACCAGCGTTTTCCCCGAGTTCCACGATTCGTAATTTTTTGATTTTTTCTCCGGCCCCCCCTTGTCGCTCCCCTCGGGAGGTGTTATACTTTTTATGGCCTTTGAGGAGATCGGCGTGTGTCCTGGGCAATATCAGGGGTTAAGCGTTATCCTAACCCAAGGGGGCGAGAAGTCCCAGGCAGCCGCGAGAGGCCACCCAAATCCGCCCCCTTCGCAACCTCATGTGCGCTGCCGAAGGCGGCGCCCTTAGCGAAGCCCCGCATGACCTTAGCTCTTTTGCCGTCATGCGGGGCAATTTATTGCATCCGTGTGTGCCCCGAGGGGGCATTTAGCGAAGCCCCGTATGACCTGGCGTTGCCCCGTGTCGTGCGGGGCGTTTTTTTTGGGACAGATCGGCCTCAAGTTTCTAAGTTGTCAGGAAAGGTGTGAGGGGGAGCAGCTTTATTTGCGGGCGACGGCGATAAGGGATATGCCCCAGGACTTCGGCAGGACCTTTTCGAGTTTGAGGAAGAGGGGCAGACACGCGTCGAAGAGCCTTCCCTGGAGGCCTGGCAGGACCTTGCGCCGGAGGATGCGGCTGTTGAGGAACCAGCCGAAGGACGCGAAGGTATTGTGGAACATTACCTGTTCCACGGTGAAGCCGGCGCGCTGCAGGAGCTCGGCGAGCTCCACTTTTTCGTACCGGCGGACATGGCCGAGGTTGCGGTCGAGCGAGCCGTAGAGGCCCTTGTGCGCCGGGACCAGCAGGAGGAGACGTCCCTCCTTGGGGAGGATCCCATGAAAAATCTTGAGCGTCTTTTCGTGGTCCTCGATGTACTCCAGGAGGTTCACGCAGACGATCGTGTCTACCGTGTGACCGCCGAGCTCGGCCGGCGGATCTTGGCGGATGTCGAAGCGCACGACCGAGACGTGAGGCGCGACGCCGAAACGGTCTTCCAATTGTCTTAAGCAGGTATCGCGGACATCCGAGAGGATGAGACGCCGGCTGTGCGTGGCCAGGGCCGTCGAGAGCGTGCCGATGCCGGACCCGGTCTCAAGGATCTTGCCCCCCAGATAAGGCCTGAGGACGGCGATCTGGCAGCGCGTGTTGTTGCGCAAGGCCCGCATGCGGTGCAGCGTCTCCTCGCCGACGTCTACTTTGTCGCGGTCCCACTTGCACCGGATGAGCCAGCCCACGCACCCGAAGAAGTCCGTCCACCTGATCTTTTTGCCCTGTTCGTAATCCCGGCCGTTGTAGGAGATGGGGACCTCGTACACGCGCAACCGCTTCTGGAAGACGCGGGCCGTGATCTCGGCCTCAATGCCGAAGCCATCGGCCGATAAGGGCAGTTTCTTGATCGCGTCCGCGCGGAAGGCCTTGTAGCACGTCATGAGGTCACTCAGGGTGGTGTCGTAGAGGACATTGGCGATCAGGTTCAGGAGGTGGTTACCGAGGAGGTGCCAAAAATAAAAGATGCGGTGCGTGCCCAGAAAACGCGTCCCGTAGACCACGTCGGCCTTGTTCTCCAGGATCTTCTGGATCAGGATGCTGTATTCTTCGGGGTAGTATTCGAGGTCCGCGTCCTGGACGATGACGATGTCGCCGCGCGCTTCCTCGATGCCGCGGCGCAGGGCCGCGCCCTTGCCCCTGTTGCGCTCCTGGGTGATGACCTTTATCTCGGGGGCCTTGAGGGTAGCCAGGACCTCGCGGGTCCCGTCGGTGGAGCCATCGTCGACGATGATGATCTCCTTGTCCAGGGGGACGGCGCGCACCCGACGGACGATCTCGGCGACCGTCAGCTTTTCGTTAAAGACGGGGATGATGACGGAGATCTTCATGGGGTCTGTCTTTGAGGTACGGATATATCGTAAAAGAAGCGGGTCCTGCCGTCAAGATGAAAGAACGGGGCATCGCGGGTCCTCAGTCCGGGATCTCGTTGAGAGACGGCTTGATGTTCTTATGCGCGAAGCCCACATCAGGGTCGTCTTCGTTGAAGTTGTTCATGACGAAACCATGGCGCAGCCACGGCGGCCGGCGGAGCCTGAGATCGCGCCGCGGATAGGGGGTGCATAGCTGATCGGTGTCCCAGCACCGGTCGTCCTTGATCGGCACGTAGAGGATGAGCCCCGAGCGCGTGACGTAGGGAAGGTAGGTCTGTTCGGTCAGCCAGCTCGTCTTGTCGGCGCGCCAGACCTTCTCGAGGCGCTTCGTGATGATGCGGTTTTTCCTGATCATGGTGACCGTGTGTTTCTCGACGATATCCTGGTAGGCGATCGCGCCGACAAAAAGGATGAGGTAGACGGCGACGATCTTCGAGGGGTTTTTCATGGAGCGCAGCCACAGCGTGAAGACCATGGCCGGCAGCATCGCAAAGAAGGCGTAGCCGAAGCGCAGGTTCGGGACCTGGATATACCAGTGGATGAGCGTCACGATGCAGGGGATGGGCAGGAGCCAGAGGCCCGGATGCGTCGTGGCCGTCTTTTTGCGAAAGAAGGCCACGGCATTGGGGATCAACCCCAGCGCGGCCAGCACGAGGGGCATGGTGACGTAGATGTGGCGGTGGCGGGTCCCGATCCTTGACCAGGCTTTGTGCGCGTAATCCATGGTCGAGGTGCTCATCTTTTCGAGGCTGGCCGTGGGCAGACGCCACTCGACGTCGAACTTGCCGAAGGGCAGGGGGTAGGCGATCCATCCCGTCATGATGACCCCGCGGATGCACCAGGGGACGATGGCGAAGAGGCCGGTGATGATGATCCCCCAGGCGAGACGCCTGGTATTGCCCAGGAGGATGG
>Ga0315545_1001589_pt1 | contig 21843 bp, 23 predicted proteins | sample SalMarSW160210MG_FD_203096 | JGI IMG/M metagenome (GOLD analysis project Ga0315545, IMG submission 203096) | Salt marsh sediment microbial communities from the Plum Island Ecosystem LTER, Massachusetts, United States - Salt Marsh Sediment SW1602-10 ...
AGAGGCCGCACCAGTCACTGAATTACAGAACACCAACTGAGGTGTACTTTGATATTGATACTCAAAACAATGAGACCTCACGGTATCTTAAGTATGGCAATTTGGTGTCTTGACAATGGGGTCCACCCCAAAATAAACAGGGAGGATAAATAATATTGAAGATAATAATTATATTAATTGTGTCTATTTTAATAGAATATATCATAAGGAGGTATCATTGTATGAGAACCTATGAAAAAACAAGAACGATATACAATGGTATCTCTAAGAATTCTATAAAAATAAATGAAGATGAAACTGCCGATTTTTTGGAAAATACGTTGAAGAATTTCTCTTCCCAAACTAAATATTTGTATTTATCAAGATATCAAGAGGTTGTAGATGCATTAAAAGTTTTTAAAGTTAATTATAAGAATATGAAAATATTAGATGTAGGATGCGGTGATGGCTATCTTTTAAAACAAATTGAAGAGAAATTCGACTTAAAACAAAATCAATTATATGGAATAGATATATCAACTCGGAGAATTAAGCTAGCCAGAAGACGAATTAAAAGGGCAAATTTTTTTGTGGGCGATGCCGAGAAACTTCCTTTCCCCAACGAGTATTTTGATGTTGTGTTATGTATCGAAACTTTAGAACATTTAATGGAGCCCCCAAAAGCTGCTAACGAAATAAAAAGAGTTTTAAAACCAAGTGGTAAAATTATTTTGACTACACCCTCTAAACATGCGGTATTTCTTAGCTATAATCCTCTAACATGGGTAGAAGCCATTTTAAGTTTACATTATCCCGGTGTTTTACCTTCCTTTCATAACTTATATGAACCCTGCAGAACAAGCACAGTAATACATCGTGCATTTGTTGTTAAGGAATTGATTTCTTTTTTTGCAGATTGCGCTGACGTTAAATACAAGACGATTATTTTTTCGTATTTTACCTTTTTTGAATCAACAAGGTTTACTACTTTATCGGAAAGGCTTTTCAGAAAAATACCTGTGTTAAATGAATTGGGTAAAACTGTTTTTGTAAAGGTTACAAAATGAAGGTTTCACTAATCTGTACCGTAAAAAATGAGGAATCTTCTATTAAAGAATTCTTAGATTCGCTAGTTTCACGATCAAGGAAACCAGATGAAATTATAATTGTAGATGGTGGATCTACCGACCGCACAGTCGAGATTATAAATTCTTATATTAAAAAAAAAGCTGTACCCATCAAACTAATTGTTAAGAATGGGGCTAACATTGCTCAGGGAAGGAATATTGCAGTAAGAAATGCAAAATATGGCATAATTGCAAGCACAGATGCTGGATGTAGATTAGACAAAGGTTGGCTGAAAAATCTAATAAAGCCATTTGAAGATGATAAAAATGTAGATGTAGTGGCAGGTTGGTATAAACCAGACGCAAAGACCGAGTTTGAGAAATGCGTAGCCGAGTTAACCTATCCAAAGCTGAAAAAGATTGATCCTGAGAATTTTTTGCCTTCTTCCAGATCTGTGGCTTTTCGGAAGCAAGCCTGGAGAAAAGTAGAGGGGTATCCTGAGTGGTTGGATCGAGCTGAGGATACTGTATTTGATCTAAATCTAAAGAAAGCGGGCTGTAAATTTTGCTTTGTTCCTGACGCAGTAGTCTATTGGCGTCCTAGAAGAAATTTGAACGAGTTATTTAAACAGTTTTATCTATATGCAAAAAGCGACGCTCAGGCAGGCTTGTTTTTTAGGCGAAAGTTTTATCATCTATACGGATTATACCTTATGGGACTTATTCTTTTACTTTTGAGCAAAGTAAACATTATCTTTGCATGGCTTCTCATCGTTGCAACAGTCCTCTATTTGCTAAAAGCGGCCATCCGTGGATATAGATGCACTAACAAGGCCTCCGCTTTTTTTATAATTCCGCTTGTTTTGATAGCAAGGGATATTGGTCGAATGACGGGATCTTTAAACGGACAACTCCGTAAAAGTACAACTGGAGAAAAGTAGTAAGCGACTATGTCGAGGCTTAGGATAAAGAATACAAGTATTTGTTCGTAGTAAATTATGACAAAGAAGAATGTCCTAATCATACCTCATTCCTTATATCATATCGAAGTTAAAAATAGACCGAAGGAAATAGCGAACGTACTATGTAAGTATCAGTTTAATGTATTCTACCTAGAGGGCGGGCAATGGCGAGGTAATTCACTGGGAGGAAAAATTACATTCCTGCTTCAAGAATTCCTTCGATTTAACCTCACTCTGAAAAAATCCAATCATCTTTGGGTTGTTTCTCCTCCTGTATTCTATAGACCGATCGGACTCGCTAGATGGCTAAACGAACTTATTATCAGAAAGATCGTTATGAGATTCCACATCCATATTATAATAAATGCGAACCACAGTTACTACTCTTTACCAAGCAAAAATATTGGTAAAAAAATAGACTACTATTATGATGTTGTAGATGATTTCCTTGCCACACTGACCAGGAATCGCCAAATATTCATTGTGAACGAAATTAACAAATGCAAGAACGTGTTTTTTTCTTCTCGTTCCTTAATGCAGAAATATTCTGAACTAAGTAAGAAAAAGGCTGTTTATGTTCCAAATGGAATTCACTTAGAAGAATATGACAAAATCGATTATGAAAAAGTCAATGAGATAAAAAGAAGGCACCATCTAGGCGGTAAATACATTATTGGTTATATAGGCAACTTTGGCCCTTGGTCTGGAATAGAATTTACTCTGAAACTAATGAGCGAATTAGTATCAACTTCTGAATTTTCGGATATTACATTGCTATTGATAGGTCCCGGGAGTGAGATACCCAAATACCGAAAAGCTATCAGGAAGCAAAAAAATATACTTCACTTGCCTTGGATTTTTCCGTCGGAAATTAAATATTATTTCAAGCTAATTAATCTGGGTATACTACCTTTTGAGGAGAATGAGTTCACTCACAATGCTTTTCCATTGAAAGTTCTAGAGTACACAGCCGCAGAGAAAAACGTTATTTCTTCGCATTTAAGAGAAATAAAGCAGTTAGGACTCCCCAATGTATCCTTTGCACGTTACAAAGACACAGAAACCTGGATAAGATCGATCAAACGAATGAGAGAGAAGCGGTTCCCCCCTAACGCTAGAGAATTGATTAAAAAATATGACTGGCCTACCATCATTGAAAATAGCTTAATTCCTACGATCAGTAGAAAATAGCTGCTCTCTTTTTTTCTCGATTCTAAATAACTCATAACAGGAGTGTGGGAGTTTATGTTGCTTGATTGTTATATTTTCTATTTTACAAAATTCAAACAAATGGTTAGCTCCCCAAACAGGTGAATGGCTCTTAAATCTATAGACAAATACTGGATACCCATCGTCTAAAAGGCTGGATATCACCTTATTTATCTCACATTTTTGATATTTATTGGGAATAAATCCATAATTAAAGGTTTTTCTTTTACCGATTAGAAAACCGTCATCAAATCCTCCTGTAAATATAATGGAATTTGGTTCTGTCTCATTTAAAACAAAGTGTCCAATGTTGTGAAGTCTGACTTTAATGGACTCAGAAATTGGCGTAGAGATATACATACTAAAGGGATAGATCGTTGGATTGTTACCTGAGATGAGCACTAGTATTAGTAATATCACCAATACCATCCTTAAGTACCTACCTTGAGTAATTTCAAAAACCCAGAAAGCTCCACCAGAAGCCACGATAAACAGTAGTGTAAATGGAAAAAACATGTATCTCATAAAGGAACTTCTCAAATTAAGTAACCCACTGCCCCAAGCACCCCAGATATTCCCAAATACGTAGAAATAAAAACCAAAAACCAAAAGAACTAGCAAAAGGAAACTTCTTTTTATCTTATTTCTAAAAAAATAGATCAACCCTACGGGCAGAAATATAAAGATAAAACTAGATAACGGTAGCAACTTTGTCATTAACACCATCTTTCTTACATATCTTTTTCCACCATCTAGTGGAAAAAGGAATTCATATATAACTCTGTATAAAAATGGACTTTTATAATTTTGGATTTCCCTGGATCTTTCCATGCTCTCAGCTATTAACTGCCTACTATAAGGATTGGTATATGAAGTGTACATAAATTCAAATGGTCTCCCCGTAGTTGTGTAATTGAACCAAAGTTGAGGAGCAAATCCAAGGAACGTTAAAAGAATAATTAGGCCATTTAGAATCATCTTTCTTCTCTTGCTCACTTTTATTCTCAGGTTCATCCAAAGGAGAATTGGAGGCAGAAATAATACATTTGGGAACTTTACCAATAAACTAAGCGAAAAAAACAAAACTAGTAGAATAAACCACTTCCACTTTACACTTTCTGTAAACCTTAATAACGAAAGAGTTGTGGCTAGGAGAAAAAATAAATTTGTCATATCGGGGAAAAACATGTTTACTTCAGCAAAAAAGAATGCAGAAATGCCGAACAAAAAAGCTAACAGAATAGCCCATTTTCTAGGAAAAATAATTGTTCCAATTAAGTAGATCAATAGTACATCAAATACACATATTATCGTTTGAAAAATGTTCACTGAATAATCTTTTAAAAACAGAAATAGTGGCATGAAAATCAATTTTGATCCAATAAAACCCATCGGAAATAAGATTTTATCTGAATTGATTAAGTAGCCCCGTGGAACGAACCCATATGTGTCGTACTTCTCATTTAATGAGTCTTTAAATATCCACTTCCCTGTTTGTTCGTTCAGTACAGCTGCTGCCTCTATTCTCAAGTCATCGTTGTTATAGTAACCTCCTATTGGTAAGGTCGAATAAAAATATATTATTCCTAATAATATTGCTAAAGCTAATAATAAACTCCTGGATAAATCATGTTTATACAAGTTTTTCATAAATGTTTTTATATTTTTTACCCATCTCTCGTAGACTAAACTTTGCCAAAACCCTTTCTATATTGTGCTTCCCCATCTGTTGCCGCAATTCTTTGTCTTGGGCAAGTAGCCTTATTTTTTCTGCAAAGTCATCAACGTCATCCATACCACACAGAAAGCCTCCTTTTCCATCATCCACTAGTTCAGACAAAGACGAACAATTTGTTGCAACAACTGGTTTTCCACAAGCCATTGCTTCAGTAACAGAATACCCGAATCCTTCCAATCGAGAGGGCGCGATTAAAATATCTGACAAATTATACATCTTAACCAGTTCTGATAAACTTAATCTCTTTAATGGTATCATTTTTTTACTTGAGAATTCCTTAGTGGTTCTAAGACCAGAAGTATAATATAATACAAAACGATCGTCTATGTTTCTCATTATTTCAGGTAGTAAATCAGCGCCTTTCCTTTTTGTCAAATTCCCTACAAAAAGAAGCTTGATTTTATTTGGATGGGGGTCATCGCTCAGCTCCAAGGGTTTAAAAATTTCGGTATTGATACCATTATAAATAACTTTCACATCAGTTATTCCAAAAACTCTCTCTAACTCTCTTTTTGTATTTTTACTGACAGCTACAATACAATTTGCAACGTCTAAAGATTTTTTTATATAGCAAAAAACAGCCTTATGATAAACTTTCTGGCTTAGCGAGGTATATTTTTGGTAGGCTGGATCAAAGACTAAGTGATGAGCAGTTACTATTAAGGGCTTAGACCCCTTTCTAAATGCAAATCCACACTCTATATTAGAATGGATTATATTGTATGATCCAAAACCTTTGAAAAGCGGCTTGATTAAGAAAGGTGCGACTTCTAAAATTTGGGGGTAACATTTAATCTCAGTATCAATATTTAATTTATTCATAACTGTGCTAAGTCTATCAAAATATACATCGCCGCCAGCTAATCCTTTTATTAACGGATATAGCACCCTCATTCTTTCACCCCTACCAAGATCCATGAGGGATAGAATGGAGTTAATGGTCGTAAAATATCCAATGGAGCTATTTTTAATAACCACTTTAGCGAATTAGGGATTTCACTTTTAATGTAAAATGTTTCTGCATTTTTTATTATTATTGGCGTCAAATCAATTAAAGTTTTAAATTTAGCCGAGACTATATCTTTTAATTGATTATAAGTTAGCAAAGAGACATCATATTCATTAATCCCCTTAGCTAATTTGATGTATTTACCAGCCAATTTTTTGGGAAGATACGATAAAAAAGGAAGTTTTGTATGTGGCTCAATGGGCCATATTTTATTTGGTGTTGTTATATAAAATAGACCTTTTTGTTTCAACACCCTATATATGTTATCAATCAGCTGTTGTTGGTGTTGTTTAGGAACATGCTCTATTACTTGATTGCATACGATAATATCGAAACAGTCTGATTTGAAGGGAAGCTTTGTCCCATCTGCAATTAAAAAATTAGAATAATTCTTGACTTGAATTCCATATTTATTGGTAGCTTCTTTTACCTTTGCATCTTGGAGATCTATACAAATAACTTCATTACCACATTTTGACATTTCATAAGAAATCAATCCTGAACCCCCCCCAACTTCTAAAATTCTTTTGTTTCTCAGTTTTTCGTTCATAACAAATTCTAAACATGCTATAATTTTTTTAGCTTTTTGAATCCTGGAGTAGTCAACAACCACAAAACCGTTATTTTCCACTATTTCAACCCCTCATACACATCACAAAACTTTCCAGCCACAACATCCCATGAAAACCTTTCCTGAACTATTTTTATCCCTTCCTTCGAGAACTTTTGTCTCAATCCCTCATTCGAAAGCAGCTTAATTATCCTATCAGCAATATCTTCTGGATTTTTGGGTTTTGCTAAAAAACCATTCTGATCATTTTTAATTATATCTGTAATCCCACCGACATTGCTTCCAATTACAGGAACCCTACATGCCATAGCCTCTAATAACACCACACCCAACCCTTCAGTATCTCCCTCTTTTGTCTCTATGGATGGTAAAACAAAAATATCTGATGATGCATAATATTTTGGTAAATCTGAATTTTTAATATATCCCACAAAAACCACATTCTCTTTTAAATTGAGGCTATCGGAAATCTTTTCCAAATTTTCTTTTTCTGGTCCTGAACCGGCTATTAATAATTTCGCATTTGGAAATTCTTTGATTACCTCTTTCATTGCCATTATCAAATAATTTACACCTTTTTTCTCCACCAATCTACCAACGCTTAAAATTAAATATTCTGCTCCAAAAGTATTTTTTAGATTCATAGCATTTTCAGGAGTGAAAAGGGTTGTAGCTACACCCATAGGTATTATTTCTACGTTATCTTTGATTTTATCTTCAATAGATGTGATCACATCTATTGTATAGTTGCTATTCGCAGTTATCTTATCTGAATTTCTAAACACATAAGAGCCAACTCTAGCAAGAAATTTCGATTTTCTAATTGTAAAAACATCACCAGCATGAGCAGTTGTTATGTGAGGTTTTTTCAAAACCTTCCTCAAAATCGTCCCAACCAAACCGCTCGGAATTATCCAATGAGAATGAATAACATCAATCTTCTCTTTTTTGATTATCTTCATAGTATAATACAATTCTGACAAGAATAACAAAGGAACCTGAATCCTACTCAAATTGTTTCTTTTTAAATTCGGTAGAATTCCACCTTCATAAACTAATCTTTGATATTTTGGTGGATAAAAGTAAGGGAATCTATAAACTTTCATTCCATCCATGATTTCAAATCTCTTTGCACCTTCGTGATGTGGGGCTAAAACTACAATTTCTAACCCGTTTTCTTGTAACCTTTTAGACAGCTCATAAACAAATGCTGGTGTTGTGTCCTCTTTCCATCTTGGAAATGTTGTAGTTAGGACTAAAACTTTCATCTCATATAAACCTTTTTTCTACTGCAAAAATCCTAGGTCCTCAGCGAAGATCCCTTTTTGTCCATCGCTCCGCACATCGTTGGGATTTTTCTGGTTATAACGAAGTTGTTCACTTTCTATTTTGAGGAGAGAGATTTTCCAAGTAAGCTTTTTGCTCCCACAAAAGCTGAAGGGATTGCCGTTAAGGCTGCTACCACAAGAGAGACATTGGGAAGATTTATCTTTACCTTTAAAAGGTAATTGAGGTAAAATACCGTTAAGGGAACCAGAGCTATACTCAAACCAAAACTCAGAGCAATTCTTTCTATTAAATCTATCTTTCCTTTTTTGAAGAAAACAAAACTCCAGGCAAAGCCGGGGAGAAAAAGGATGAAGATGGAGCCAAAAATTATCCTTAGCACATTCAGTATCATTACTCTTTCTTTTCCTTCTCTATCTCCATTTTTTTTAGCTTATAGAGGATTTCTTCCTGTAGTTCTCGGTGAGTTTTAAACATATCTGCCAGAAGACCCAGAACAAAGACCAGAAAACCTAAAGTTATGAGCATAGAAGCAAGGACAATAGATCCAATACGACCGGATACCATGCCAGTTTCAAAAAAATGAACCAAAACCCGTAAGGCAAATATAATCCCCGCGATAATAAAAACTGTTCCAATGTATGAGAACACCTTTAACGGGGCGCGGTCTCGGTAGCTTTTAATGATTATTCCACCAGCTTCTTTGGCATAAGAAGATAAACTGTAGATGAGTCTGGAATTTCCCTTTCTCTCTTTAAATTCTACCGGCACCTCTTCGACCCTCAAGCCTTTGTCTTTAGCCTGAATCAAGGTTTCCTGGACATAGGTATATCTACCAGATAAATTCATTCGTAAAGCAGCCTCTTGAGAAAAAGCCCTAAAGCCTGTTTGCGAATCTCTTATGGATAAACCGGAAACCCTTCTGGTTACCCAGGTGGCGATTTTATTACCCATTTTCTTACTAAAGGGTACAAATTCTAAGTTTGAAGTATCTCTCCAGCCTAAAACGATATCTGCCCTATTCTCCACAATAGGCACTATCAATTTTGGTATTTCTTTACCATTATATTGCCCATCGGCATCTATATTTACAACTATATCGGCTCCCATCTTTAAAGCGCGCTCTATGCCATCTCGAAAGGCAACCCCTAAGCCCAAATTGGCTTTATGGGATAAAATCTCGTCGGCACCGGCTTCTCTGGCAATCTCGATAGTCTTATCGGTGGAGCCGTCATTGATTACCAGAACCTGGATAGAATCGATCCCCTGGATTTTGCGAGGAATCTCTTCTATCACGTTGCCTATGGTTTTCTCTTCGTTATAGGCGGGAATCATGACTACTAGTCGCATAGTCGGTTAGTCTCCAGTCAATTAGTCTGCTAGTCAGTTAGTCGGCTAGTCCCCAGTCGGTTAGTCGGCTAGTCGAAAGTTAGTTCTTGGTTTTGCGTAAGTAGCGTATGAATCCGTTTATGAGCTTGGCGACGTCTGAGGATTTCTCGTAAAGTATATTGAATTTCGTTGAATCGATGTAGCTTAAATCTAAGGCGATATATAGTTGACTTTGTAACTCAGAAGCGGAACCTCTGGAGATAGTTAGAAACTGAATAAGTTCTCTGTCTGACTGTCTACTAAAGCCCTCAGCAATGTTAGACATGATTGAAACTGCTGCTCTTTGAATCTGATTTCTTAGGCCGAAATCTTGAGAAAATTTCTTATTCTCTAGCACGGTTTCATATACCATCTTAACCAAATTTCTAGCTTCCTGCCAGGCTTTTATGTGTTCGAACCTCTCGATCGTCATGGTAGTCGGTTAGTCGGCTAGTCAGCTAGTCGGTTAGTCTGCTAGTCCGTTAGTCGGTCAGTCCCTAGTCTAACAACCAATGACTGGAGACAGGAGACTGAGGACTATCTAGTCGGCTGGTCACTTATAGGGTACACCTTCAGCCTCAAGTTCCTCAATATATAAAAAATCATGAATATTTCCAGTATGCACAATAGCAGCTTTAGTTATTGCGATTGCAACAATCAGAGCATCTCCAATTTCCAACCCGTGAGACTTTGGCATTTTTTTACCCAAAATTGGCCTCAAACAAGTAAAATAGTTCTTAGCTCATTGTTCATTATTTATGTTTGCTTACTTGCTCTGGGACTTCTTACTCTGATACCCTCTTGTGTTATTATCACAAGCTTACCAGCAATCTTCTCTTCGTCTAATTCTTTAAAGTATCTGCTAAAGAACTTCGTAGTCTCATTTACAGGCAAACGATAGATTTTAACAACTATTATCCCACCACATTGCTCGGGAGGAAATCTAAGCATCCTCGAGAAATCCTTGTCCATCGTTAGGATTACCAATTTCTGTTTCACTGCTTTCTCGTAGATTTCATCATCTGAAGCACCAGAGAGACCTACCTCCCGAATACTTATAACTTCATGTCCATTTGCTCTTAACCACTCAATTATGGGCTCAAATATATTCTCATTAGCAATTATCCTCATATTACCACACCTGCCTCCTCTTCTGCCAGCATTGCGGCATATCTTATGCATGCCTTAATTGCCCCATCATCAATATTTGGATAAGCTCTCTTTATTCCATCAAAATCCTCACCAGCAGCAAGAAGGTCCAAAATAATATGAACGGGGATGCGAGTCCCTCTAATACACGGCTTTCCACTACAAATATGTGGATTGCTTGTTATTCTTCCCTCATAATCCTTCATCTAAACCTCCTTTAGTCGACAGTTAGTCAGCTAGTCTGTTAGTCGGCTCATCAGTGGACTAGTAGACTAGGGACTAACAGACTAGCTGACTAATTTGGACTAGCGGACTATTTTTTCTCCTCTTCTAATAGTAGCACAGAAAGAAAGTAAATCAAGAGACAGGTGGTAATGGCAAGTACAAGGGCAAAAATACCAAGGTAGCCAAATATTGAGCCAATTATTCCGGCCCCTATTATGCCAAACCTTAAAGCTAGCCCCTTATCAGTTTTTGCTGATATTAATAGTAAAGCAGCCAGAATACCAAGAATTATGGCAAAGAATATAATAACAACCTGGAAATTTCCTACCATCCCCCAGACCCTTCGCAGAGGATTGGTAACGGAGAAAAAGAAAACCACAGCTAAAAAGACTATCAAAAGAGTGGAAAGAAACCAAAAGGGAATTCGAAAATGGAGCTTGCCCTCTTCGTATCTTACAGGCGCTTTATATTTTCTCCAAGCGCCAGGCTCAAAGGATATTTCATAAGAATTCTGGTATCGTTTAAATCCGAAGGGGGACTTCAGCTTTGTTTTCCCCACTCTTGAGCGAATAACCTCTTTGATAGTTTTTCTTTTGATAGCTACATACCCTAGCAGAACTAAAGTAAAGATACCAGCTCCCAAGGTATTGGCAAATAACATATAGGCGAGTTTGGTTAGATACCTAAGGCGTATATGTCTTTTAACAGTGGTGGTCTCCAGAACAAGATAGTCTCCTTCTTTACGAGAAGCAAAAGGAAGGCTGGGAAACACTAACTTCTCTGCCTTCTCTATTCTAATTTTCACCTTTTTTTGCTTGTTGATTTCCGGAAGGTCTAAAGATACGGCATAGAGGCCATGGCCGGTGGGTTTGGGGGTTAGGAAGAGAGCCTCAAAATTTTCATTTTGGGGATTGACAAAATAAATTCTCTTCCCCTCTTTTTTGATGGGTATGAAGCTACTGGAGAAGGAAATTATCCGAGCATCTCCTACGTGCAGAGAGAAATTTTTACCTGGTTCAGGGCATGATAGTATGCCCTGGCCTTGCCAGTAACGAGATTCCTCGCCTCTACCCGTTGGAGAATAGGTAATAATTATCTCATCAGCCAAGAGAGGCATTACGATACAAACAAGAGCAAGACAGATTGTCACAAGAGTTATTTTAATCACTCCGCACACTCCTCTCTCTGTTATCTTACTTGCACTCTCTAGACTTCAAAATTTAAAAGATAATAGTCACTACTTCTACTAAAGATCCCCCTTAGCCGGAAAAGCTCACTCGTATTTCAACTCAGTTACCTCTATAGGAATATAATCTCTGCTACGGTGAGAGTTGTACTCCCTTTCCACAATAAAGAAAGCCGACATCAGGTACTCAGCGTTAGTTATTGTCACCCTGATAAGCTCTTTACAACCTACGGGGAGATAAAGACTTGTTGGGTTAACCTTCAAATCCAGATAGGGGGGAGTAACAAAATGCAGAGTTTGGTTCACCTCCCCCTTGTTTTCCACTAACATCTCAATGAGATGTCTGTTTCCCAGTCGAAAGGTCAATTTCTCAGGGGTATATACAATTTGGTCTTTTACCATTACCATTTTTTCTTCCCAGGTTAGCCAATCAAAGATACTGAGCACAAATTGGAGATTGCCTTCTTTTCTAATGTTTTCATTCAGGAGGATGTCTTTGTCTCCTAAAAAGGCTACTTTGCCCTTATGGTAGCAAAGCTCGGCGAAAATGGTAAAGTTATCTTTGGCTATGGTTTCCTTTGGCCTTTCCCATTGAGTAGCCCAATCTTTAGCTTCTATTTTCGGGCTAACCAGTGAAATCTTTGGCTCCTCGTGTAATTCTAAGGGAATGGGGGAAAAGAGGATGATTTGGTTAGAATAGGAGCTCTTCGGTAATTTAACTTTATTGCCGTAAGGTACTGTATTCTGCCGACTCCCACTGATCTCTTCAGAGAAAGTTACTGTTAATCTCTCCCCCAAATAGTAAGTTCCTATAAACTCAGCCCCAAATCCTCGGGCAAGGCTATTTATATTAGGAGCTGAATCAGGATTATCAGAAATCAACAGCAACTTCCCTCCTTTTTCTACCCAGTCTCTAATCATTTTTCTTTCCTGATATGGGAAACTCCTGCCCGGATTTATAATTACCAGAATATTTGCCTTCCTAAGAAGAGAACCAGTTACAGAATCTGCGTTTAGCTTCATCCTGACGTTATCGGTTACTTTGTAATCTTTAAACTGTAACTCTTCCTTGAGGGTGCTCAGACCAACAGAACTTTCCTCGTCCAGTCCAAAGAAGCCACAGGAGTTATCAAAGACCACAGCAAAGGAAGTGTAACCATATCCACCCAGGAAAATCAAAATGGCAGTCATTAACGCAGCTCTCACATGCTTCATCAGGAGATCCTGTGGTACTTAAATATATTATATTAGGATTTAAGGCGTTGTGCCGGAGTGTGTGCAGTTGGATTTGTATGGGGGAAGATAACTTTACAACTCGCTCGTAACGTGGTAGTAATAATACCTCTCGTACAAAACGACAAATACTACGCCTGCGTTTTTATATCATACGACTTATTTATCCTAGTGTCAAGTTAGGTCAATTAGTCGGCAGTCAATTAGTCAGGTAGTCTGCTGGTCGGCTGGTCTGCTAGTCGACAGTCGGTTAGTCGGCTAGTAGGAGCAGAGAGAGAAGGTAAATCAAGAGACAGGTGGTAATGGCAAGTACAAGGGCAAAAATACCAAGATAGCCAAATATTGAGCCGATTATTCCGCCCCCTATTATGCTGAACCTCAAAGCTAGCTCTTTGTCAGTTTTTGCTGAGATTATAAGTAAAGCAGCCAGAACACCAAGAACTATGGCAAAGAGAACTACCACAGCTTTAAAAACTCCCAAACTATACCAGACCCTTCCCAGAGGACTGGTTATAGAGAAAAAGAAAACAAGACCAAGAAAAACTATTATTAGTCCAGAAAGAAACCAGAAAGGAATTCTTAAAAAGAGTTTGCCGTCCCGATATTCCATAAAGGTTAAGGAAATCTCAAACTGGTTTTGGCTTTTTTTTAGCAAAGGTGATCTTCTCCTTAAGGCTCTCATCCTCGATTTAATAACCTCTTTGATCTTTTTCCTCCTAACAGAGACATACCCTAACAGTATCAGGGTAAAAACTCCGGCTCCAACGGTATCGGCAAAGACCATATAAGCAAGTTTGGTCAAAAACCTAAAGTTCAGGTTCTTTTCGCTGGTTTTGGCTTCTAGAACAAGATATCCCCCTTCTTTATGAGAGGTAAAATTAATATTGGAAAAGAGCACTTTATCTGCCTGATTTATTCTTATTTTCAGGTTTTTCTCCTCATTAACTTCGGGAAGGAGGAATGACACTTTGTAAAGGCCGTGACCGCCGGGTCTGGGGGTGGAAAACAAAGCTTCAAAATTTTTATTCTCCGGATTTACCAAGTAAACCTTCTGCCCCTCCCTTTTAATGGGGGTAAATCCGGAGGAAAATGAAACAATCTCGGTATCACCCAAATCCAAAGAAAAGTTTTCACCTACCCTAGAGCTAAAGGATCCTCGTCCATACCAGTATCCAGACTCTTCACCTATCCTCGCCGGGGAATAGGTGATGGTTATATCATCTGCCCATATTTTCTGAGAGGCACAGAAAAGAAAAAAGGGAAATAAAACAAATGATAACCCCCTCATTTAATCACCCTCACCGGTATATAATCCTTATAGGAGCGAAAGCCGTACCGTCTTTTTACTACGATAAAGTCTGAAAAGGGATAACCTGGCCGGTTTAGTTTTATGGTAACCAGCTCTTTAGCCCCGGGGAGAAGGTGAATACTTCTCTTGCTAATATCCATATCCAGGTATGAAGGAGCCATAAAATTAAGGCTCTGATCTACCTCTCCTCTATTTTCTATTAGCAGGGAAGCGGCGTCCTTTCCTGTAAAATCCAAAACCTCTGGACTATAGGTTACCTCATCATTTCTTTTTACAAAGGTAAGCCAATCAAAAATGTTCAGGACAAAGGAAAGATTATCCCCCTTTTTGATATTTTCATTTAACAAAACGTCTTTATCCCCTAAAAAGGCGGCTCTACCTTTACCGTCTTTTATTCCAGCAAAAAAAGTGAAATCACCCTTCTTTAGCGGCTCTCTCGGCCTCTCCCATCGACTGGGCCACCATTTAGCTTCAATTTTTTCAGTGTGAAGAAAAATATCGGGGCTCTTTTGGAGATCCAGGGGGATGGGAGAAAAAAGGCTGACCTGGCCAAAATCAAGATTCAGGGCTAGATAGTTCCCTAAGGAGTAATTTCCCAAAAACTCTACTTCAAACTCTCTTGAAAGGTCATTCATATATCTGGCTGAATAAGGATAATCGCAAATCAAAAATAATTTTCCACCGAGTCCCACGAATCTTTTTATTATATCCATCTCCTCTCTTTTAAACTTTCTATTTGAATTTACAATTACGAGAATATCCGCTCTTTCAAGAAGATCCCTGGTTATCATATCTGCATTTACTCTCATTTCCAGATTATCCTTTACCTCATAGCCCTTAAGCTCCAGTTCTTCTTTTAGAATACTCAATCCTACCGAGCTTTCCTCATCTATTCCAAAAAAGCCGCCAGAGTTGTCGAAAACTATGGTTGAAGAAGCATAAACCCATCCACTGAAGGTAATCAACCCCACCGAAGATAAGATCAAGACAAGTTTTGCACAACCCATTGAATGATCCCCGAATACCAGGAATTTTTGTTTTATGCTTTAACGGAGTTATCCACCAGAGGTGTTTCCGCTAACACTTAATCTTTCGGAATCCAACTCAATGAACTTCTTTGTCTTATGGTCGTAAAGAAGTTTATCGTTTATTCTCTCATTGAGGCAATTCAAAAATAGGTAGGTCTTGTTAGGCTCGAAGGTGACATTATTCAGCTCATCCAGCGACTCTATCATAATCGGCAGCCTGCCGGTTCTGGAGTAAATGAGATACCTTAGCCAGTTCCCAAAAGCAAAGTCACTGGTTTGAGGCTTCCAGGTAAAATTTCCATAGCAGATAATCTGATCGTAGTTAGCTAACGCATAGAGATCCTGGGATACTTCCTCATCTATAAAGGAGTTCAATACACTGCGGTGCACTGTGGTATGAGGAGAGGCAGTGAGAAAGAAATCAAGAAAGACCAAAAGTACAAGGACAGTCAGTACTTTAGTCTTATGGGCCTTAATTTTTTTGGTAATGCTGAAAGCAAAAAAACCGAAAATGAGAGCAAAAGGGATATCTAGATAAAGACAGAGTCTAAGAGCGTAGAGTTGGCTCGAGGAGGGAAAAAAATGATAGCCAGCCAGCGTGGTAATAAAAAAGGAAATTAAAGCTATGCTTAAAAAAATGGAGAAAGAAAAAGATGCTAATGGTCTTTTTTCCTTCCCCATTCGAGCGACCAAAGATTTAAAGAAATAAAAAATAGTTACCAGCAAGCCTGTTGAGCCGGTCAGGGCCACAATAGGAAAGGCATAATAGGTGTAAGGAATCACCTCTTTGATCTTGAACAATTTAAAGCTGATTAACGAATCATGGGCAATGAAGCGGCTGTAACAGATGACTGCTCCTCCTATCAGGGCGGCGAGAAATAATCCACCGAGCACCTTCCTCTTACTCAATTCTCTACCCAGTGTCAAGTATGAGCCGTAAGCCACGACAAATACGGCCATCTTGGTAAAAGCTGTTAAGGAAAGCTTAAATAGCAAAAATAAAGATAAACCGAAGAAGAGGAGAACTACTAATGACTGTCTTTTCAGGAGACTCAGAAAGAAAAAAAGAACCAGGAGAAGAAAGAGCCCTCCCATGATCTCTTTGTACAGACTTCCGAAAAGAAGCTGGGTTGGTGAAAGAGCCAGGAAAAGAGCAGAAAAAAGGGCAGCTCTTTGATTAGTAAGCAATCTGGCCAGAGTATACACCGCCACTATGCATAAAGAACTTATCAAAGGCATAACTACCTTGGGTATAAGGAGGGGGCTGAGGGACAATAATTTCAAAATCTTTGTCAGGCTACCCAACCAGAGCCCGCTGAATTCAACCGTATCCTGGTAAAAATGACCGCTGATGGAGAATCCCTGCCTGAGCAGTTGAAAAAAGGGAAGCTCCGATGCCTGGAGTGCTTGCAGCAGATATTGGGGAGCATCATATCCCGGGGGAACGGCTGGCAGCCCAAAGACAAGAAATCTGAGAAAAAAACCCACCAGGAATACGAAAAACAGCCACAGGGATGCATTTCTCACTTTGAATTTCGGTTGATTGGCCTCATCCAGAGTGTTAGGCCCATAGCTAGATTCCCTCGTCCCTCCAATCTTTAGCTTCCGGCCAAAGAGGATAAAAGTAACTCCTCCCGCTACCAGAGCCACTACTAAACTCAGGATAAGGCTGCCATAAGGCAAGCGGTCCAAGGTGATGGTAGTTAAATAGACACCCAAAATGAGGATGATAGCGGGAAAGAGCTTTAAGGTGAGGTTACCTAAATTAAAATAGGAGAATTTTTTTTCTCTCGCTTCTGAGATAGAGAAATATATAAGAAATGAGGAAAGAACCAACATGCTCAAGGCATGAAAGCTAATGAAATACCGGTTCACCCCACTCATGTTCCTTACTCTATAGAGGAGGTAGAGGAGGAGGACATCAATAGATAGGACGAAAATGATAAGAGGAACTGAGTTCCGATTCTTCTCAATTAAAGGAATATATCCCTTCATTTTATTTTCCTAGAAGGAATCTTAAGGGGTTTACTTTGAACTTCCAGCAGCCGGAGATGACAGATACGAGTAGAACAAAAGAGCCAATTATCTGCAGTGCTAGAAAGAAAAAAAACTCCAGGAGGCTAACCTTCCATCCACGATAGAGGAGCTCAATTAAGGCTACTATAGGCAGACCACAGAAAAACAAGAGGTTGGAGAAACCAAGAATAGAAAACAGGATATAAAAGGGGGCGAATAGTTCGAAGGGAACCTTTAGATATTTTTTATACATTTGGGGATGCTTTTTAAAAAGCAGGGGATCATAAAAAAAATTTCTTTTCTTCCTTAACGCTTTAAGCCAGCTCTCCTCAAAATGAGGATGGTTTACCAGCGCCTGGGAAGCAAACTCTATCTTTCCTCCTCTTTCCAGAATCGAAAAGGCAAGATCCGAATCTTCTCTAAAAGGAATGGAGAATTTTTCATCAAGGCCTCCCACCTTTTCCAGCGCTTTCTTTCTGTAGGCCATATTGCAGGTGGGATACTGACCACCCTTAATATTTTTAATGTAATGGGAAAACGGTGTTACTCCATTATCCGAAACTGTTTTGCCTTCAACACCTTCAAGATTAACTAAGGTTGTATTAATCATTTCTAACCACTTTTTTGAAGCAAGACAATCGTCATCAATAAAAGCCACTATGCTGCCTTTTGCCTTTTTAATCCCCAGATTTCTTGCTGCAGCCGAACCCTTATTTTCCTGGAAAACATATTTCAAATCAAGCTCTTTTTCAAACTGCTTAGCTATTTTTTTAGTCCCATCTTTTGAGTCATCATCGATCACAATGACCTCAAAGTTTTGATAGTTCTGGTTTTTTAAAGATTTCAAGCATCTTTTGAGTAAATTTGCCCGGTTTCGCGTCGGAACTACAACACTTATTTTTTCCTCACTCATCGAAACCTGCCTTTTCCACAGATAAGGAAAAATTACTCCGAAGAGCCTTCAGGTTCGTCCTCATTTATTTTTCTTCAAGCAGCTTTTATAAAAACTCTCAGTTTCTCTGGCTATTCCTGCCCAGTCGTATCTTGGGGCTAATTTCAATCCCTCACGGACGCATTTATCATAAAGCTCTTTATTTTTCAAAAGAAGCAGCAGCTTCTGAGCTAAATCACGGGGATTTTCTTTCTCAAATAATAGACCTCCCGTTCCATCGTCAGTAATCTCTTTGAGCGGGGGGATGCGGGAACAGACGTAGGGAGTTGAACAGGCCATGGCCTCTATAACTACTATTCCAAAACCTTCCACTACCGAAGGAAGACAGAGAACATGGGATCTTTTGATCATTTCTAGAACTTTATTGTAGCTCTCTATAAATCCCAGGAAATTTATGTTTTCCCTTAGATCCAGTTCTTTGGTGAGTTTTTCCAGTTTTCGCCTCTCCGGACCAATCCCAATAATCCAACATTGAATGTCTGGCATCTCCTTTTTCACATGAGAAACAGCCTCAATCAAAATATTTATCTTTTTGTATGGTACCAGTCTGGAGACACAGCAAATGGTGGGTCTCTTTTCCTTATAAACCTTGAGGCTGAAACATCTTTCCAAATCTACACCACAATGGATTAATCTTAGTTTTTCTTTTTTTATTCGCTGATTTAGTAAATTTTTCAGGGTAAATTCGCTGTTGGCGACAAAGTAGGACCAATCTCTGGTCAAGACAAACCTCTCCAGGATTTCCCCCATTAACCCCTGGAATAGTCCTGTATTGTGAATCCATCTTCCTATCCAGACATCATTATACCATGCAATTCCGAGAACTCTTTTTTTCTTAGCAATATAATAGGCCGGGAGGTAAGAAACAAAATCTGCTCCCTCGATTAAATCTGAATCCACTCCGATACCCAACGTATAGGCTTGTCTCATAAAGCTTAGTCTTTCTCTGATGCTCCCTAAATGACAGTGCTCTTTTGGAGAACCGCATCTAATTACCTTAATTCGATTGAACGTTTGCTCTCTTGGCGCACCCGGCTCCCGGGAACAAATAACAGTAACATCATGTTTTTGGGCTAGCTCCTTCGCAACATAAAAGCACCGCGTCTCTATCCCCCCTCTTGATTCGCAGTTTTCGCTCCGGGGAAAATATTCTGTGACAATACCTATTTTCATTTTTGTGCAAAAGCTAACCGTCAAACTCTCTCTATGAAATTAAGGAAATCCGCCAGTTTTACGACTTTGATTCATCCCTGGAGGTTGCTCTGATAAAAACTCGCACACCAGCACCAGCCTCCAGTATTTTCTTTCTTTATATAAGACCATTTTTCTTTAAGTACTTCCTAATTTCATCGAAAAATTCTCTAGCATTCTTTAGAGCCAGTCGTGCTTCTTCTTCAGTAGCTTCGAAAGATACTCCATAATCGCTATTTTCCCTCAGTTCTCGAGTGTCGGAAAGCATTTTTCCAAATCTCTTTTCTATTTCTCCACTCTCCTTACAAGGTGGAGGCCAAACATACTTACAAGTCCACTGTGTGTATGAGATTCAATCCCTTTTAACATAAGTAATATTGAGGCAGCGTGGAACATAGAATAGTAAGATCGGGAGACAGAATCATCATAGAAGCCATTTTTTAACAAATCATAAGCAGCTTCTAATTTTCTCGACGACTTGCTTAATATGTTTTTTACCTTTTCTTTTAACTCTTTTCCCACAGAACCTTTCCTTCGCTCAATACGTTTTTGACAAACGCCTCATCGAGCTTTATTAAGTAATTAAACCGATCCTCTTCTAAGATTTTGATGGAGAGCAGTTTTCCCCCTTCCAAAAATATATCGTAGGCAATATCGGTTATCTGAGTAAAAAGATCTAAGTTCCTTTTCTTTACTAAACAAAGAATGTCGATGTCTGATTCATCATGAAGCTGTCCTCTGGCAGCCGAACCAAAGACTATTATCTTAAGCAGACTATCCTTAAACTCGGTGGTAATTCTCTCTACTAGTTTATCCACCTCATTTCGCACTTCAGTAGGTAAAAAATCTGTCTTAAGCTTCATAGATTCCTGCCTCTTCTGTTTAGCATTTTTAATCAGAAGACCCGGTTTGTGGTGAATCTTTGATCCTCTGGTACACCCGTGCCAAAGGCGCTCCGGCTGCTTTGACCACATATACTTCTTTGAACTCATTCGGGTCAGGATTAGAAAATCCGGTCCCATACCATTCTAAGAAGGTATTAGTGATGACATAATCAGCCTCTTGCACAAAGGGACACTGTTCTTTCCAGTCAAAATCGATATTAGAGTCTATCCTGGTGATTTTTAAATCTTTGAAGTTTAGCTCATTATAGTACTGCCCTCTTAGACCGGGACGCCTAGTACCATCAGCTTCATAAAAGAGATACTCGGAGGGAATAATAGATTTAGAAAAATGGCCGGAGCTCCAAAGAAGTTTGATAGTTGCCAAACCGGGCCCTTCGTAAAATTCAAGTTTAACCTCATGGTCTCCGGCGAGCAAATGAACATCCCCTCGATTTTCAATAGCAGCGTGAAGGGTCCAGTTATTAATGATAAGCTTTCCATCGATCCAGAGTCTTACCCCGTCATCACTAATGGTGTAAAAACTATAATTGTCCTCGAAGGGTACTTTCAACTTACCTTCCCATCTGATGGAAAAATTATCAGCATAACTTCCGTAATCCTCCAGAGAAGGATTCAGAGGTGGTATTTCGTGAGAAGGTCTTACCTTGAAATAGACGTAACTACCTGGAGGACCATTTTTATTGACATATTCGACTGCCTCCTTGATTCCCTCTCCCCACCATGCAATCTCAAACCAGCGGTGTCGATGTACATTCTTAGGACCACCCACAATTTCGTTATAATAGTCCAGATAATAGGGATGAACAATGAGGCAAGTTGCTACTAGATAACCAACTACCATTGTGGAGATAAGACCTCCAGCGACTCTTTTAAACCTGGTTAGGGGTAAAACATCGGTAATATGGAAAAAACCAATAGCAGAGATAAGTGAAAGGGGAGGATAAATTGGATAGATATATCTAATACCGTCTGCCCTCAGACCCCCAAAAGACCAGAGAAATGGCACCAATAGCCACAAAGCCAGGGCAAATAAATAAAAAGTCCTGTTTTTGAGGGTTTTGTAGACAAAGGATCCTAAAAGAATCAGGATCAGAGCCGGCGTGGTAGCTAAAAAATAAACCAGGTAATAATAAGCCGGCAGCCGGACTATCTTGCCCAGAAAATATTCACGTATCAATATCCCATAATTTTGGTAAGTCATGGCACTATTCATCAACTGCCAGAAAGGACTCCTCCACAACCAGGGCCACAGTGCCACCAAGGTTAAGAGAGCAATCAGGGGAAAAAAAATCACCACCAGGGGCATGGTGACCTCTTTTTTCTTTAAGAGTTCTACCTTCCTGGCTAGCAAAAATATGAAGAAAATCAGGACGAACAATAAAAGAGCCGTAAATTTAGTAGCCAGGGTAACTCCACAAACTATGCCGGAAAGAAGGTATTTAAGCTGATTTCCTGTCTT
>Ga0315545_1001592_pt1 | contig 21829 bp, 19 predicted proteins | sample SalMarSW160210MG_FD_203096 | JGI IMG/M metagenome (GOLD analysis project Ga0315545, IMG submission 203096) | Salt marsh sediment microbial communities from the Plum Island Ecosystem LTER, Massachusetts, United States - Salt Marsh Sediment SW1602-10 ...
AGACTGGAAAATGAATATGAATCATTATCGCCACAGTTAAAAAGCTTATTTAAAACCCTTGTGTTACGATTGAAAGAGACAACCAAAAAGGCCAGTATATTAGCGGCGGGGCAGTAATAAATGTGGTGCGGCGAACGTTTCATTGATTTCGATACAATCAATTTGGTCAATGGTCATATCATTCTGCTCTAAGACCTTTTTAATGCCCAGTCCCGGAACAGTGGCAATATCCTTTGTCGGTTGAGAGACTTCAGCATAATCTACTATGGTTAATAGGGGCTTCAGACCACATTCATCTGCTTTTTCTCTGCTCATCAACAGACACACATCTCCCCCATCATTGATGCCCGGGGCGTTTCCTGCAGTTACACTCCCTGCCTGTCCAGTAACTGTCCTTTTGTGTCCAAAAACAGGGGGTAATTGTGCCAGTCCATTCATTGTAGTATATGGTCGGGGTGGTTCATCTTTGTCAATAATAACCACCTCTTTACCCTTTGTGGCACTTTTTCCATATGTATTTCCTTTTATTAGTGAATAATTAACTTTAAGAAATCATTTCAATATCCTTAATAGCTTGAAATATAATATCAAAAATATCTTGAATATCTTCTTCTTCAACACAGGAGAATGCTATTCGTATATCCGTTATACCCAGTGAGATTACCCCAACACCGTATTTGTTTAAAAGATGAAGTCGTAATTCTTCAGCATTTACATTCTTTAACCTGAGACACATAAAATAACCTGAATTAAAAGGATAGACATCCCAGGCCTCATAATATTTATTATTTGCAAGTACTTCTTTCACTCGGGTTGCCCTTTTGCACATTATTGCAAATTTTTCTTCCTTTTCTTTTTCATAGTTTTCTGAGTTAAGTGAGCCAAGGATGATAGATTGGCTCAGATGAGGACTGTTTGATATACTGCCCCTGACTGCACCGGCAGTCTTTCTCTCCAAGGCATCATAGCAGTTGTTGGAGTTGCCCTGTAATAACGTGCCATAGGTAACAAACCCCACCCTTAGTCCCCACACATAGTTTTCCTTGGTTCCACCATCCAGTTTTACTGCCATTATCCTTGAATGAATTCCGGTGAGTAATGCAAAAAGAGATTCCTTCATTGAATTGTCATCATAGAAAAGCCCAAAGTAGGCATCATCCAAAAGCACTACAAGGTTGGTGCCTTTTTCTGCCAGATTAAGTAAAATCTCGGCAATCCTTTTTCCTTCTTCCTTTGTTGGCGTATATCCTGTGGGGTTGTTAGGGAAATTTAACAATACGACAAGTTTTTCCCTTCCTTTAGCCTCTTCCCGAAGGTTATCTTCAAATGCAGTGAGATTGAATCCCCCGTGTGATGAAAAAAGCTCATAGTTTTTAATCTGTGCACCATGCAAAACTGTTAATATCAGGGTATAGTTCCCCCAGATCTTATCAGGGAGCAGCACAACATCGTTTTCATCGATCCACATCTCAGCGGTAACAGAGAGGCCGTGGGTTATGGCATTTGTTACGATTGGGAGACTTATTTTCTTACCAGCGAGGGATGGGCTTTTGTGGAATAATAGTTGCTGCCAGGTCTCTCTGAGCTTCGGTATCCCAAAAGAGGATGCATAATTAAGTGATTGCTGAGGCGGTAGGTTTATATATGACATGATCGAAGGAAGATGCATAGGCACTCCATTTTCTGTGGCAATGCCTATGGTAGCATTATATTTAAATGCCTTTTCCTTGGCCTCAGCGCCTTGCGAGAGAATTCCTTTGGGAAAGTAAAGATTTTTTCCTTTCCTCGATAGCATATCATATATATGGGGATTAGCTTTTTTGATACTCTCATTTAATTCTTGAGCAAGGGGGTTCATTATAAGTTCCTCTTTTTATTGTTTATAAAAGGCTACTGCTCCATATCCAACTACTCTTCGGGTTTCTCTGCGGCCATGTATAGCTACATCACCGCTATTTGCATAGTGAAGTATCTTTACCGCATTTCCTCAGAGTTGTTTGACAGTCATCATTACTGTTACCACTGAACTCAACCCGCAAAGGGTGGTAGAAAGGTTTGGAATTCCTTTGTTACATACCTTTTTCTCTGAGTTGAATACCAGATTTGGGTCGCATTTCCTTATCAAAGAAAGGGTGTTTCGGTCAACATTATTTGCATTGATGTAGTCTGGATAATGAGACATGTCGGATGATGCCACAAAAAGGACATTTCTTTTTTTCACAATCTCTACAAGGGCCTCACTGATTTTTTTACAATACGTAAGGGACGGGGGGCCCATTACAATGGGGACAATATCGAATTTTTTTAAAACCCTTTGCAGAAAGGGGATCTGTGTCTCTATGGAATGTTCCATTATATGGGCCTGCTCAACAAAATGAAAGGGTTCCCCTCTGCTGAGAAGGGAGGCAACAATTTCCTTGTTTACTTGTACCTTTCCCAGAGGGGTCGCATAGGCATCCCAGTTTCCTATTGATGCACCTTTGAGGTATACACGATGGCTTGGACCAAGGAGTATGACCGTATCATATTGTGTATCTTTGATATGCCTGTAAGAATATGCAGCTATCTGACCTGAGAAAACATATCCTGCATGAGGTGACATAATGCCTACAATTTTCCCTGCTATTTGCTCCTGTTTGACATTTGAAATAAAATCATCAACTGTTTTTGTTAACTCTTTTCTATCTTTTGGATAGAAATAACCAGCCACTGCAGGTTTTCTAATCCTTTCTTGTGCGATGAGGTGGGTAAACGGAAAGCACGGTATGATTATAATGAGAGCCGCTACAGTCCACCATCTGGTGGGTAAACCAGCCACAAGTCTTGTGGGTAAACCCGCCGTAAGCCTGCCCGCTGGACGGCAGGCGGGTCTGGCGAATAAATAAGAAGGGTTTTGTTTTTTATTCTGATCAGCCATTTTATTTTTATTTTTTATTCGCCACTCACATTTAAAAAAATTTATTTACCATGATTTTTTCATTTATACAATGAGATTACATTGAAAGGTATTAATTTGAAGGGCATTGCTTTTATTCAAGTTCTTGCGGCACATTCTTGAAGGAGAAGCAGAAGAATTGAAGGGAAGGGGTGTATTATGAGGCTAAAAAAAGGAGTGCAATATTGTGCAGCTATGATCCAATTGTATTATTGGCTACAACAATCCTTTGCACCTCTGAGGTTCCTTCATAGATAGTTAATACCCTGGCATCACGGTAGTATCTCTCTACGGGATATTCCTTGCTATATCCATATCCCCCATGGATCTGAAGTGCTTGATATGCAGACCTGTTGGCAGTCTCAGATGCAAATAATTTTGCCATAGATGCCTCTCGTGTAAATCTTTCTCCTCTGTCTTTCATCGATGCAGCATCAAACGTGAGGAGCCTTGATGCTTCGAGCTGGACTGCCATATCGGCTATCATCCAGCGAATGCCTTGAAATTTTGATAAAGGGCTGCCAAATTGCACTCTTTCTTGTGCATATGTTACTGCCGCATCCAAACATGCTTGAGAGAGTCCCACAGATAAAGAGGCGACTCCTATTCTTCCTTCATCCAGGGCGGTCATAGCAATAATAAACCCCTGTCCCTCTTCACCCAGCAAATTTTCAGCAGGGACCCTACAATCTTCAAATATCAGGCTTGTACAATCTGATGCCCTCTGACCCATTTTATCCTCCTCTGGACCAACAATAAAACCAGGCATTCCTTTTTCAAGCACAAAGGTGCTTATTCCCCTGTGCTTTTTGCCTTTGTCTGTGTAGGCAGTGGTCACCACAACATCTGCATTTTTCCCGCTGGTGATCCATGCCTTGGTACCATTCAAGATATAGCTATTTCCGTCCTTTTTAGCCGTTGATTTTGCTCCGGCTGGGTCAGACCCTGCACCTGGTTCTGTCACTGCAAAGCACCCGAGCTTTGTCCCTGCTGCCAGGGGTTTTAGATAGTTTTCTTTAAGAAAATCAGAGCCAAACCTGTATATAGGACCGCAGGAGACACTATTATGGACAGACATAATTATCGCTGTAGAAGCGCATGCGTATCCAATTTCCTGAAGGGCTAAACTATAGCTTATTGTATCGACGCCTGCTCCATTGTATTCAGGTGGAACACTCATTCCCATAAGCCCAAGTTCGCCCATTTGCTTTATAATATCTGCGGGAAATTCTTTTGTTTTATCCCTCTCGGCCGCAGTAGGAAGGATGGCCTGCCAAGCTAAATCCTTGACCATAGCCTGGATCATCTTCTGTTCTTCATTTAGTTGATAGGACATTTCATCTCCATATGTTTATGGTGTATAGAGCACAACCACCATTTCTGCTTTTTCAGAACTTAAGTTTCTGAGCTTATGAACGATGGATGAGTTAAAATGTAGTGAATCCTCCGGGTTTAACACGTTTTTATTATCTCCAACAGTTACCTCTATTTTACCTTTAAGCACAAAGATAAACTCTTCTCCTTCATGCTGATAACTTACCCCTTTATGATCGGAGACCGGATCTATAAAGACTTTGAAGGCCTTGAGATGTTTATGAATAGCATCTGGTGTTAATGTTTGATAGGTGTAATCCTCCGTCCTTTCTCTAAACCCCTCTACTTTCTTTTTGTCGGCTTCATCTCTCTCTTTTTTCAAGAGAACACCACTATCTATTTCTAAGGCCCTTGAAAGCCGTAAAATGGTAGCAACCGGAGGCATAATGGCCCCTTTCTCTATACCGGATATATAATCGATGGAGAAACCTGTCTCGTTAGCTAAATAATCAAGACTCAGTCCTTTATCAGTCCTTATATCTTTTAATCGTTTGCCCATAGGCTTTTCTTTTTTTGCATGTGCCATGATATCCTCTTATAATCTTTTAAATATAACGCTTTTATCCTTCCTTTTCCTTTGTTTTCCTTATATAGCTCACTATCTTCCACACAAAACTAAAAAGAAGGGTCGCACTGATAAGTATAATAAGATTCGAGGCAAAGAATGTCATAATAAATGAGAATGGTTCACTAAGCTGATATGCGGTATAAAGCAGGTCTATGCCAAAAATTATAAAAAAAATAGCGAGAGCTAGCAGGATAATTTGAGTAACCCACCAGGGAATAGGGTTTTCCACTATGTAGTACCTGTTTTTAGTTTCTTTAAAACAATAGTATCACAGGCAGTGTAGGGATCGATTTCACCTTTTACAATTGATTGGAGGGTGGTTTCAAACTCACCTGAATTGATGATTTCATTGAAAACATCATGGATGATTTTATCCTTTATCATTTCGGAAAGGTCATTTCGGGCCTTTTCATACTTACGCATGGATTGTATTTGTGCAGAAGATTGCAAATGTTTGCGATGTTTGTCAATTTCATCCAGGATTTCCTTCACCCCTTTATCAAATACCGCCTGGGCAGTGAGAATTGGTGGCTTCCACCCATCTTTATATCTTTTTTCATCCATCTCGATCATCAACCGAATATCGTTTACCGTCCTGTCTGCTCCTTCTCTATCCTCCTTGTTTATTACAAAAATATCCCCTATCTCTAAGATGCCTGCCTTAAGGGCCTGCACATCATCGCCCATCCCAGGTACGAGTACTATAATAGTAGTATGTGCGCTCTGAACAATATCTATTTCATCCTGCCCGACACCAACTGTTTCAACTATAATACAGTCCTTTCCCATGGCATCCAGGACATCAATAGCACTTCTTGTCGATTGAGTAATGCCCCCGAAGGAGCCTCTGGTTGCCATTGAACGTATAAACACACCTTCATCCATGCTGTGACGCTGCATCCTGACCCTGTCACCCAATATAGCGCCACCGCTGAAGGGGCTGGTTGGATCTACTGCAAGGACACCAACAGTCTTTCCAGCACTGCGAAGGTGGGTCACCATCTGATCTACTAACGTAGATTTCCCTACGCCAGGTGCACCAGTTATACCAACTACATATGCCCTCCCAGTAGATGGATAAAGATCTTTAAGAACTTTTCTGGCCCCAGGGACATTATCATCAATATCCCTGATGAGCCTGGCAACAGACCTGATATCTCCAGATATAATTTTTTCAGCTATTCCCATTGTAGTTACATCGTTATGCTGTTAATTGATTGAGGAGAAAAAAATATACTCCGTAACTATTTGACTCTTGAACCATTTTACGAACCCCTGGGATTGACATTTTCCTCAACCCATTTCACAACCTCATCTAAAGGCGTTCCCGGGGTAAACAACTCCTTGATTCCTGCCTTTTTTAGTTTAGCAATGTCATCTTCTGGAAATATACCTCCACCGCACACCACAATGTCATCTGCACCATTCTCTTGTAACAATTCTATCACTCGTGGAAAGAGATACATGTGGGCACCTGCTAACGAAGATAATCCTATCATATCTACATCTTCTTGGATCGCAGCCCGCACTACCTCTTCAGGGGTTTGATGGAGTCCAGAATAAACAACCTCAAAACCGGCATCCCTGTATGACCTGGCAATAATTCTGGCGCCTCTATCATGACCATCCAGGCCTGGTTTTGCTACTAAAATCCTAATTTTTCTTTTTTGATTCATGTGATATTCCTAGCAAATGTTTGTTGTCTGTTGTGGATTGTCCGTAGAGAAATCAAAAAGATAAAATTTATTGTTTACGATCAAGCATCTTTTAACTTTAGTTCACTTTTAATTTTAGGCACTTTAGGCACTTTTTTAATAAACACCGGGGTCTCGGTATACTCCAAAGATTTCCCGGAACACGTCGCAAATCTCTTGCTCAGTAGCATATGCTTTCACTGCATCTATAATTGGATGCATGAGATTATCATCTCTTTGCGCAGATTCGCCTAATTTCTCTAATGCATCTTTTACCTTTTTATTGTCCCTCGTATCCTTCACTTGATTTGTCCATTGAATCTGTTTTTCTTCTAATTCTGCCTCTATTTGAAGGGTCTCTACAGGAAGCTCTTCTTCAGTCATATATTTGTTTACCCCGACTACTGTCTTTTCTTTGCTGTCTATCTGTTTCTGATACTTATAGGCAGCATCTGCTATCTCTAATTGGGGATAGTTTCTCTCTATTGCCGCTACCATTCCTCCCATATCATCAATCTTTTTGATATATTCAAAGGCCTCTTCTTCCATATCTCTTGTCAGGCGTTCGACATAAAAGGATCCCCCCAGGGGATCAATGGTGTTTGCTACTCCTGATTCTTCAGCAATTATTTGCTGGGTGCGAAGAGCAATAGTGGCTGCCTCTTCAGTGGGTAATGCCAGAACCTCGTCCAGAGAATTGGTATGGAGTGATTGTGTTCCACCAAGTACAGCAGCCAGGGCCTGAAGAGCAGTCCTGATCACATTGTTATATGGCTGTTGGGCAGTAAGCGAACAACCAGCAGTTTGCGTATGAAATCTGAGCCACATTGAGCGCTGATCTTTTGCCTTAAACCTCTCAGACATAATTTTTGCCCACATCCTTCTGGCTGCCCTATATTTTGCAATCTCTTCAAAAAAGTCAAGGTGTGAGTTAAAGAAGAACGAGAGTCGCGGGGCAAAGGAATCAACAGCGAGACCTCTTTCGAGAGCAGCCTCTACATAGGCAATACCATCGGCTAAAGTAAAGGCAAGTTCCTGAACAGCAGTGGATCCAGCCTCTCTGATGTGATAGCCACTTATGCTTATGGGATTCCACCTGGGAACTTCTTTCGTACCAAATTCAACAGTGTCGGTAATGAGCCTCATAGAGGGTTTTGGAGGGCACATGAATGTCTTCTGTGCAATGAATTCCTTGAGCATATCATTTTGTATGGTTCCACCTATAATTTCCCTGCGTATCCCTCTTTTTTCAGCCATTGCAATATACATTGCCCACATCACTGCAGCTGGTGGATTTATGGTCATCGAGGTGGTGATTTTGTCGACAGGAAGGCCATCAAACAATATTTCCATATCCTTTAATGTATCGATGGCAACACCACATCTGCCACATTCCCCTCGTGATTTTGGGGAATCAGTATCATACCCCATTAAGGTGGGCATATCAAAGGCTGTGGATAGGCCTGTTTGACCCTCATTTACAAGAAGATGAAATCTCTCATTGGTATCTTTGGCAGAGCCCAGACCTGCAAACATCCTCATAGTCCATAGTTTTCCCCTGTACATAGTTGGTTGAACACCCCTGGTAAACGGGTATTGATTAGGGAATCCTATATCATTCGAATAATCAAGATCTTTAATGTCTAATGGGGTATAGAGGTTTTGGACAGGACGGTCTGAAACAGTGGAAAATCGCTTTAATCTCTCAGGGGCCTTTGCAATAGATTCTTTGAAAACCTTTTGCCATTTTTTAGTATCTACACCTATTTTTTCTATGCTTTCTTTTGTAAACATCATAGCCCTCTATTAAAATTTTCAGTATTTACTCAAAATTATAAGGAAGGACATGGGTGTCCTAAAGAACCAGAAACTTTTTCCGCTTAGGCGAGTTAAAATTTCACCCTGTTACATTTCCCAAAGGGAACCCTATGTAACGAGGCAGGCAACCTTTTGAGCAATTAAAATTTTCCTAATAATGAACTGGCTATTGTATTTTTTTGTATCTCTTTTGTCCCCTCATAAATCTCTGTTATCTTTGCATCTCTATAAAAACGTTCTACCTCATACTCAAGCATATAGCCGTATCCTCCCAATAGTTGAATAGCCTCATCAGCTACTTCAACTGCTGTCCGGGCTGCATACATCTTTGCGATGGAGGTTAATTTTGGGTCTATTTTTCCCTGATCGAAATTCCAGGCTGATTTATACACTATAAGACTTGCCAATTCTATCTTGGCTGCCATATCTGCGAGTTTGTGCTGTGTGACTTGAAATTGAGCGAGCTTTTTTCCAAACTGGGTCCGCTCTTTGCAGTATGCAAGTGCGCGATCAAAGGCTCCCTGGGCAATCCCAAGGGCTTGGGCTGCTATTTCTATTCTGCTCTCGTCAAAAAATTCAAGCACATGATAGAATCCCTTGTTTTCTTGACCTACAAGATTTGCAACAGGAACTCTCACATCATTAAATGAAAGCTCCCCGGTTGATGTCATCTTTATTCCCATTTTTTCACCAACATCTGCAGTAGAATATCCGGGTGTTCCTTTCTCAACAATGATGACAGATTGGCCACGATAGGAAGGCTTTACCTCAAAATCTGTCTGGCAGAGAACCATGGCAAAGTCACTAATGGTCCCATTGGTAATAAATGTTTTTAACCCGTTTATTATGTATTCATCCCCTTTTTTTATTGCAGTTGTATCCATAAGAGTGATATCGCTTCCATGGTCTGGCTCAGTAAAACCTCCGCTGGAAATTGCCTCCCCTTTGGTGAGAGGAATCAGGTATTTTTCTTTCTGTTGGTCGTTTCCAAATCTTAAGATGACCTCAGATGAAAAGTCGGCTAAGCTAAGGGCGACACCGATTCCTGAATCTTGTCGGCAGAATTCTTCCACTACAAGGATATTCTCAAAGACACCATACTCCTGTCCCCCATATTTTTCTGGATAATGAATCCCCATGAAACCAAGTTTACAGGCCTTTTTCCAGATCTCTGAAGGAAATGTGTGGTTCCTTTCATGTTCAAGGGCTATCTCTTTGTCAAATTCCCCTTTCGCAAATTCTCTTGCTGCCTTCTGGATCGCTTCCTGTTCCTTATTGAATTTAAATTCCATTTTTCCCCCGTATTTAAAGAAGTTCGCCTTTAAACTCGGCTTTTCTTTTTTCTAAGAATGCCCCCATTCCTTCTGATGCATCCTCACTTGCCATGCACATACCGAAGGCATCGGATTCCATGTAACAACCTGTTCTCAGATCCTGATCATATCCCCTTTCGATTGACTCTTTGACAGCCCGGATAGAAACCTTGCCCTTTGAAGCCATTACCTTTGCAACTTTCATTGTCTCTTCCCATAAGGACTCTTTTGGAAATAGCTTGTTTACAAGGCCAATATCTTTGGCCTCCTGAGCACTTATCATTACTCCTGTCATGCAAAGCTCCTTGGCCATTGCTTTACCAACGAGGCGGGATAGCCTCTGGGTACCGCCAAATCCCGGAATAATTCCTAAATTTATCTCTGGCTGACCAAACATAGCAGAATCAGCAGCATAGATAAAATCGCATGCCATTGATATCTCTGTTCCTCCACCAAGGGCAAAGCCATTGACGCAGGCAATTACTGGAATGGATAAAGCCTCTAATTGAAAGAGGAGTTCCTGGCCTTGTCGTGAGAAAAATTTCCCTTCTAATGGGGTATAATCCCTCATCGAGGCTATGTCTGCTCCTGCAACAAAGGCCTTATCTCCCTCTCCTGTCAGGATAAGGACCTTTATGGATGCATCTGTGTCGATTTTTTTCAGGACATCTATCATCTCAGATACAACGGTTGGATTAATAGCATTGAGTACCTTGGGTCGATTGAATTTAATTATGGCAATATTTTCTTCTTTGCTAAACAGAATAGTTTCATACGACATGGTGAACTCCTTTTTTGATTGACTATTTTTGATTGACTATTGACGATTGAATTGTTTCAATTTTCACTATTCAATTATCAATTGTCAATAATGACTACACCCTTTCAAGGGCCATGGCCATACCCTGGCCTCCACCTATACATAAGGTAGCAAGGCCTAACTCAACATCGTTTCTGACCATCTCATTCATCAGGGTTATTATAATTCTGGCACCAGTGCAGCCAATTGGATGGCCTATAGATATACCACTTCCCAAAAGGTTGGTTTTATCAAGATCGAACCCTAACTCCCGTATACAGGCAATGGCCTGAGAGGCAAAGGCCTCATTTAACTCAATTTCACCAAAATCGCTTATCTCCAATCCGGTCGCTTTTAGAATTTTTCTCACAGCAGGAATAGGGCCCAGTCCCATAAAAGCGGGGTCTATTGCTCCTGATGCATATGCCTTAATTTTCACTATGGGTTTCAGGCCTAACTCTTTTGCCTTTTCAGCTGACATTAAAAGAAGCGCTGCAGACGCATCATTAATACCAGAGGCATTACCTGCGGTAACAGTACCATCTTTTTTAAATGCCGGTCGCAATTTTGCCATCTTCTCCACATTTGTGTCCATTGGCCTTTCATCAGTGTCAAAGATAATTGGTTCACCTTTTCTCTGTGGAATACTCACAGGGGCAATTTCTTGTTTGAAGATGCCTTCAGCTATCGCCTTTCGCGCCCTTGCATGACTTAATGCACCAAGTTCATCTTGTTCGCTTCGAGAAATATCATATTTTTCAGCAATGTTTTCAGCAGTTATACCCATGTGATACCCATAAAAGATTTCCCAGAGACCATCAAAGATCATCAAATCGACCATATCGGCATTATTCATTCTGATGCCCCATCGTGCAGTGTTTAACCCATAGGGTGCCATACTCATATTTTCCATACCGCCCGCAAGAATAGTGTTTTTCTCGCCCTCACTTATGGCAAGAGCGGCAAGGGATAAGGCCTTCATACCCGAGGCACAGACCTTATTGATAGTAAAGGCATTCACCTCCTTAGGAATGCCCGCATGTACTGTTGCCTGCCTGGCAACATTTTGTCCTTGACCTGCGCCTATTACATTACCCATGATTACCTCATCAATTTCTATAGGTTGAAGAGAATCAGAATAATCATAGGCTTTTTTTTCTAATTCAATCATGCCCAAACCATGAAGGGCATCTGGCTCAAAACTTGTGAGTTCTTCAGAAGCGAAGGGTCTCAGCCCAAGTTTTTTTAAGGTTTCCTTTAAGATCAAGGAACCTAAGGTAACGACTGATGTGCTCTTGAGTGATCCTCCAAAAGAACCGACAGGTGTTCTCATACCTCCAATAATTACTACATCTCTCATATACTTTTCTCCTTTGTTAATGTTAACAGGGTTAGCAAAATGCTTATTAGTTAAAGGTAGTCTATTTTATCAGGTTATCAGGTTCACGGTTTCCCGATGAAATTGGGATTGGTTGCCTTATCTTCATACTGGTCTATTTTCATTGTTTTCTAACCCCTGGCCCAGACCTGGTTTAGCAGTCCTTTTCATGAAATCCCTGGGCGTAGTGTTCAGAAAAACCGTTTTAAAGCACACGTTACGTCGCACCAGGGCAGGCTTGAACCCCTGAACTTTGAACATGAGTATTAACAGGTAGTTTTATATATTCTTTTCTTCTAATTTAAGTCAAGTGAAAATGGTCCGGCAAAGGTGAAAAAGTCAAATATGGAATTGAATTATTTTTTTTATTGACAATATAAAATCATAGTTACATTATAGCTTAATTGTAACCACATTGTGGTAATAGGAATGTAAGTTCATTTTTTAACTATGATTGATTACGTGAGTATACAGCGTCTCTTTACATTGAACTATTGATAAATACGAGATGAATAAAAAAGAAAAATACATCATTGGCAAGGAAGAAGACTCAAAGAAGGTGAAATTTGAGGTCTTTGGTGAGGAAATGCTTGAAAAAGAGGTAAAACTCAGCGGTAATAGTGGCCGGGTATATCTTCCTCCTGATTGGGTCGGTAAGCATGTCAAGATAGTCAGGACAGATTAGGCACTGAACTTTAAAGTAAGGAGTTTCCTATATTGCAGAACCTTATAATAAGAAACTTAGAGATAGGTGATTCAGAAGATATTTCTCGAATTCAGGAATCAATTACAAAGGAACTGAGCACAATTGATTATTATAAGATTATTCAAGAAGAGGTAAAGAAAGACAACAGAGTCAACGTTGTGGCAGAGCTTGATGGTAAGGTGGTAGGATTTATCATTACCTATATACTCTATGGTGGATTTGGTCTGGAAAAAAGTGCATGGATTGGGCTTTTTGGTGTCGAGCCAAAATATATGGGAAGTGGAATCGGAAAAAGGATGGCCAAGGAGATGGTTGATGAACTGACGAAAATGAATATAAAAAATATTTTTACGTCAGTTAGGTGGGATTCGGTCGACCTCTTGTCCTTTTTTAAGTCACTGGGGTTTGACAGGTGTGAATTTATTAATCTAAAGAAAGTCATCGATTGAGTATCTATTTAAAGGGAAGGAGAAGGCTATCAGCAAACAAGATAAGGGGTGATGTCCATTAATTTGCGGAAATTAATTTAGGTGTTTTATCCTTTTCGGCCAGTCCCTGATTATCCAGTTGTTCAAACAGTTCAAAAAGAAAAAAATCAATCAAATCTATACAGCTGCCAGGTGGGACGCGGTGGATATACTTTCCTTTTTTAAATCCATTGGGTTTGACCGGAGCAACTTTATTAATCTTAGAAAAGAACTGGATTCTTGACTATCTACCCTGTTAACAATGAAAGCCATTCCATTTTTGAAAAATGCAATGGCTTTTTACAAAAATCCACTTTTTTCTTGACACGTAGCTACGATGTAGCTATATTGTAATCACATCGTACCGGACATCGTAGATTATCTTTTCTTATCACCAAGAGTAATTTTTTAATTCAGTATTAAAGGCTTACTAGCCCCTGAACTCATGGTATAGATTTTGATAGAAAAATAACTTCAGCAATTTAAGCAATATCAACCTTCACCCGACTGGTGAAGGCCGTTTTGAGTTAAGTGCCTGCAACCCATGATGAATCAAAAAGTATGCCACGGATTCAGGTAATGTAGAAGGGGAAAAAAATGAGGTACGCAGAGACAGGGTTTAATTTAGAAATTGATCTATCCCGAGGAAACATTGAGAGGGTAGAAACCGACCCAAGAGAAACCGAACTTTATCTGGGGGGTCTCGGTACGAACACCAAAATATTGTGGGATAGGGTTCCCCCTGAAGTTGAACCCTTTTCTTCGGATAATCTACTAATATTCAGCACTGGACTTTTATGTGGCACATCTGCTCCCGGTTGTAATCGTACCATTGTTTCTACCATTTCTCCTCAGACTTTGTTAATGGCATATTCCATGATGGGAGGATTTTGGGCACCAGAATTGAAGTATGCAGGTTATGACAAAGTGATCATTCGCGGCAAATCCCCTAATCTGGTTTATTTGTGGATAAATAATGACAAAGTGGAAATACGTGATGCCTCTCATTTGCAGGGTAAAGGCGCTATTGAAACTGCAGAACTTATTACACAGGAGTTGAAGGAGCCGAAAGCCCAGGTGTCTGCTATCGGCCTGGCCGGTGAAAATAGGGTCTATTTTGCTTCCATCGAGCAGGGCAGGTCCAGTGCCAGCCGAGGCGGAATAGGGGCCGTTATGGGAGACAAAGGGTTAAAGGCAATCGCTGTTCGTGGAACAAAAGATATCAATATTGCCCGACCGGCTGAATTAATGGAGCTTTGCAACGAAGTGTTGAAATATATACAAGTCCGAGCAGAAAATCCAATTAAGGGGGTGCCACCCATTTTAGCCGGGCTTGGCTCCCCGCAAGAGATGGCAGTCCATGATGAGGAGTGGCACACCACCAATTTCGCCTGGGGAAATGCCCGCTATCGGAAAAAAGATTATTGGACAGAGGAAGTCGCAAAGAAGTGGACGGAGAGCCTTGAAAATGCGCGGGAGCGGTTTGTAAGTTGCTATAACTGTCCGATGAAATGCGGGGCAACAATTAATGTCCCAGGAGTTCCAACATACATGATGAAATGCTACTCGAAACTTACGTATACCATGGCAGCCATGTCCGACCTGGATTTTGGTTTTAGAATCGCTCAGCGTGCTACGGAGTATGGAGTGGACGCATTCTCAACCCCGCAAACTATGGCCTTTGCTCTTGAGCTTTATGAAAACGGCATTTTGACTGACCAGGACATGCCAGGAATGCCATCCGATAGCGAGGGGAGATTTTTCTGGTTACTCGACAGAATTGTTCGGCGGGAAGGGATTGGAGATGTTTTGGCCAATGGTACTTATTGGGCGGCCCAACAGATTGGTAAGGGCGCAGAAGCATATGCTCATAATAACATTAAGAAACATGAGCAGTTGCCTCTCAAGCTTGGAATGCTGAATCCCGTTTATTTCCTTATGTATTGTACCGGCGAGAAGATAAACATTACCCAAATTGAAGGGCAATTCCCCCAGGCACCTTTTCCTACCAGAGAGCAGAGAGAAGCGTTTGTAAAGGATTGGATCCAGGTTCCTGATGAAAAGTTTAAGCAATATTTCGTGGACTGGGAACTCCGCGGAGAAAACTCAATCCCCTATTACCCAACTGTTGAAATGACGTGTGAAATTGTTGACTGGCAAGAGAGGATGCACTATATCGATGACGCCCTCGGGATGTGCGCCGGTTTGTCATCATTTCCCCTGAAGCCTCCGTATCACATACACAATTATCCGAAATTTATCTCATCAGGTGCCGGGATAGATATGGATGAAGCCAAACTATCGCAAGCAGCCAAGAGGTACCGAACGTTAGTGAGAGCCGTTAATATAAGAAGAGGCATGAGGAGAAGTGATGAGAAGCCTCCAGAGGACCATTGGAAGAAAAGATTTCCCGAGCTTGAAGCTCAGCTCTTAGATGAGTATTACAAATTTAAGGGATGGAATCATCAGGGTATTCCTACGAAAGAGTCCTTACATGAATTGGGTTTGGATTACGTGAGCGAAGACTTCCTACAGAGGGGGATCTTGACAGATGATGAAGGGATTCCTTCTAAAGAGACTTCTGCGGAAAAAGAGAAGAAATAGAGTGGAGGGAGTGAACCGTGCAGGGTGAGAAAAAAAAGAAAATAGTTAAAACAATAAAAGTTGATGTTGATAAATGCAATGGTTGCCGGGCCTGTGAGATAATCTGCTCCGCCTTTCATGCTACGCCAAAATATAGCAGCAATAATCCGGCAAGGTCTCGTATTCGGGTGATTCGTGATCCACTAAGAGACGTATATGTTCCTGTATACGCGGGTGAGTATACTGCAGCCGAATGTATGGGCAGAGACAAATATACGATTGACGGAAAGGAATACGAAGAGTGTGCCTTCTGCAGGGCTTCCTGCCCATCCAGGGACATTTTCAAAGAACCCGATTCCGGTCTCCCTCTAAAATGCGATATGTGTGAAGACGATCCGCCACAAGAAGAGCCCTTGTGTGTTCAGTGGTGCTTATCTGATGCCCTCACGTACGAAGAAAGGGAAGAGGAGGAGGAAGAAGAAGAAGTGGAGCTTGAGGAGTTGGAGATAGGATTGGAATCATTGGTAGACAAATATGGATTGGACAAGATAATGGATACCGTTGCCCGAATGTCGGTGAAGGACTAAACCATGAAGGCAAAAAAAGAGGATTAAAAAAGACAGTGGAGACTGTAGCCGACTACAAAGAGATCATAGATGCCATAAAAGCGAGCGGTGGAGACGCCTTCAAATTATGCTTTCAATGCGGATTATGCGATGTTGTTTGTCCATGGAATAGGGTTAGAACCTTTAGTATGCGCAAGTTAGTCCGAGAGGCTACGTTCGGTTTGACTGATATTGAAAGTGAAGACATGTGGCGTTGCACTACCTGCGGAAAATGCCCTCAGCAGTGCCCCAGGGACGTAAAACAAATAGAATCCGGGGTCGCCTTACGCAGGATTGCCACGGAATATGGGGTTTTTCCTGCGGCTGTTAAGCCTATCCGCACCATAAGTGGAAGTCTCGTTGGCGAAGGTAACCCCTTTGGTGAAGAACGAGCAAAGAGGGCGGATTGGGCGGAAGGTCTTTCTGTAAAAACCTTTACCGAGGGAATGGACATTTTATATTTCCCCGGCTGCTACCTCAGCTATGACGCAAGATTAAAAAAGGTAGCGAGAGCCACAGCCGATATCCTCAACCGGGCAGGGGTAGATTTCGGGATACTGGGCCCCAAGGAGAATTGCTGTGGAGAAAGCATCCGCAAGACGGGCGATGAGGACGTATTCAAACTCTTGGCCAAGGAAAATATCAAAACGTTTATCGATAATGGGGTGAAGAAAATCCTTGTTTCTTCCCCTCATTGCTATCATACCTTTAAAAACGAGTATCCCGAATTTATGGTGAAATTTGAGGTGATTCATATCTCCCAGTATTTATTCGAGCTTATTCATGAGGGAAGGCTTGAGCTTAACAAGGAGTATGGAAAGCAAGTTACGTGGCATGATCCATGTTACCTGGGTCGACATAACGGCATCTATGACGAGCCCCGAGAGGTCTTAACGAAGATACCTGGTTTAGAGTTGAATGAGATGCCTGAGTCGCGGGAAGATAGTCTCTGTTGCGGAGGGGGAGGAGGCAGGATTTGGATGGAAACGCCGAAGGGTGAAAGATTCTCTGACCTCAGATTGGAACAAGCAATGAAGGTCGGAGCTGAGGTGCTGGTTACTTCCTGCCCATATTGTATTGCCAATTTTGAGGATAGTAGGTTAACCTTAAATGTTACCGAAAACATAGAGGTTAAAGACATCACAGAAATTATCGGAGAAGTGATTCAGGAACCGAAGAAACCTGATTAAGGACGGAGAGAAGTGGAAAAAGAACAAATTGAACAGCTTTGTAAAAGTTTCGCAGACAGTAATTTTGGAGATGTCATGGTTCTCGGTGGAGGGATCAGCGGTATTCAAGCCTCTCTTGATCTTGCCACTGCTGGTTTTAAGGTTTATTTGATCGAGAAATCACCTGCGATTGGCGGCCATATGGCCCAGCTTGACAAGACCTATCCCACCAATGACTGCTCCATGTGAATACTCGCACCCAAACTGGTCGAGGTCGGCCGGCATCCCAATATAGAGGTCCTTACCTATACTGAACCTACCAGTATAGAAGGGGGAGCAGGAAACTTCAAGGTTAACCTGACTAAAAAGCCTAGATACATTATAGAGGACAAATGCACGGGTTGTACAACCTGTGTAGAATACTGCCCGGTCTTGGTCCCTGATCCATATAATCAAGACATATCGTCGAATAAATCCGTCCATATATACTACTCTCAAGCAGTTCCCCTTATCACTTATATAGATGAAAACTGCCTTTACCTTAAAGAGAAGAAATGTCGTATTTGCGAAGGAGTCTGTAAGAATAACGCCATAGATTTTCATCAAACAGAGGAGAAGATAGAAATAAAAGTAGGGGCGATCGTTCTGTCTCCGGGCTATGAGGTATTTGACCCTAAGGTAAAGGGCGACTATGGCTACGGAAAGTTTGAGAACGTGGTAACCAGTCTTGACTTTGAACGGCTGTTATGTGCCACCGGGCCATACGAAGGTGAGATACTGCGTGCTTCCGACAAGAAGCATCCCCATAAAATAGCCTGGATTCAATGCGTCGGTTCCAGACGGGTTACCCCGGGCGATAACAGCTATTGTTCAGCCGTATGCTGCACCTATACCCAGAAACAGGTGATTTTGACAAAAGATCATGACGCAGAGGCAGAGTGTACGATATTCCATAACGATATTCGTTCCTATGGCAAGGATTTTGAGCGATTCTACCAAAGAGCAGAGAACCTTCCCGGGATTCGATTTATCAGAAGCTACGTATCAGTAGGAAGAGAGATCCCCGAAACCAAGAATATTACCATAAAATACTCTACTTCCGAGGACGGAGTAAAAGAGGAAGAATTCGATCTAGTGGTATTATCCGTTGGATTGAATCCTCCTGCTGATTATGAGGATCTGGCAGATACATTCGGCATCGAGCTCGATTCACACGGATTCTGTAAAACTAATCCTGTTAATCCCATGGAGACCTCTCACCCGGGAATTTTTGTAAGCGGAGCCTTTCAGGGTCCTATAGATATCCCCGAGTCTGTTTTTACCGCCAGCGGAGCTGGCTCCCAATGTGGTAAACTCCTTGACTACAGGCGAGGGAAGCTGACCAAAGAAAGGATATATCCGCCAGAAAGGGATGTCTCGGAAGAGGAGCCAAGGATAGGAGTCTTTGTGTGTCATTGTGGAGCTAATATCGGAAGAGTGGTAGATGTTCCTTCCACAGTTGACTATGCCTTAACCTTACCCAATGTTGTCTACGCTCAGGAACAGCTTTTTTCATGTGCTACTAATTCTGCCCAGGAAATAACAGACATGATAAAGGAAAAAGGCCTCAATCGAGTGGTTGTTGCTGCCTGCAGCCCCTTGACCCTTGAACCGTTATTCCGGGACACCCTTCGGGAAGCGGGAATTAATCAATATTACTACGAAATGGCTAATATTAGGGAGCATAACTCCTGGGTCCACTCTAAAGAAAAGGAAGAAGCCACACAGAAGGCAAAGGATATAACCCGGATGTCGGTAGCACGAGCTTGCCATTTGGAGCCATTACAGGAAATTGATCTGCCCGTCAACAAAACGGCGTTAGTGGTTGGTGGAGGTATAGCCGGCATGACTTGTGCTCTCTCCATAGCCAGCCAGGGACATGAGGTTTACCTGGTGGAAAAGGATACAGACCTGGGGGGAACGGCACGAAGACTTCATTACACCCTGGAAGGGCTGGATGTTCAGACCTATTTGCGTGATCTTGTGCGCAAGGTTTATCAGCACCCCTTAATCCATGTATCTACTGATGCGACCATCACAGAGGCTACCGGTTATGTGGGGAATTTCGTAACCAAGGTGACCTCTGAAGGAAGGGTCCAAGAGATGCACCATGGAGCAGCCATAGTCGCTATTGGTGCTGATGAATATAAACCCACCGAATACCTTTATGGGAAAGATGATAGGGTATTGACCCAGTTGGAGTTGGAGGAGCAGATCGGCAAAGGAGAAGAAGAGGTAATTAACGCAGAAAGTCTCGTGATGATCCAATGCGTAGGCTGCAGAAATGAAGACAGAAATTACTGTGCCAGGGTATGTTGTAGCCAGGCTATAAAGAACGCCTTGAAACTGAAAGAGATAAACCCCAAGATGGATATCTACATTCTCTATCGGGATATGATGACGTATGGGTTTAGTGAGGATTATTACCGGGACGCGTCTAATAAAGATGTAAAGTTTATCCGCTATGAGCCGGATGATAAACCTCAGGTGGAAGCTGTTGAGGAGGAGGGTCGGCCTGTTTTAAGGGTTACCGTGACCGATCCCATTTTAGGTCAGAAGCTTGCGATCGATGCCGATTACCTTGCATTGGCTGCTGCCGTTATTCCCCCCGCAGGAAACAGGGAAATATCTCAATTATTCAAGGTCCCTTTGGGACCGGATGATTTTTTCAAAGAAGCCCATGTCAAATTAAGACCTGTTGACTTTGCCGCGGATGGCGTTTTCCTGTGTGGGACAGCTCACTATCCCAAGCATATACCGGAAGCGATTAACCAGGCTTATGGAGCTGCAGGTCGGGCTTTAACCCTTCTCTCACATGATATAGTCACAGTCTCAGGTTCTGTTTGCGAGGTGGATGAGAGGAAGTGTATGGGGTGTGGGGCATGTATCTCAGCCTGTACGTATGGTGCCATAGAGTTTCGTGAGACACGACAGGGCAAAAAGGCTGTCGTTAATCCTGTTATCTGTAAAGGAGATGGTCTCTGTAACGCAAAGTGTCCAACAGGGGCTATTGCACTCAAGCACTTTACCGATGAAGAGATCTTGAGCCAAATTGATGCGGCGGTTTCAGAGGAAGAGATCATACAACAAATGGATGCGGCGGTTGGAGATGTGTAGAAGTATACGAATGAATAAGCCCAAGATTGCTAACAAAGGAGTTGAGAACGAATGAGTACAGGACTTAAATTTAAACCAAAAATAATAGGTTTTGTATGCCATTGGTGAGCATACGGCGCTGCTGACATGGCTGGAGTTTCCAGACTGCAATATACAACTGAAATCAGGCTTATTCGCGTCATGTGTTCCGGTAGAGTCGACCTGGAATTTGTACTCAGAGCCTTTTCAAATGGATCCGACGGGGTGTTTATTGGTGGTTGCCATCTTGGCGAATGCAATTATATTACTCATGGAAATTACCATGCACTAAACATAGTGCTTCTCTGTAGAAAAATAATGGAACACATAGGGCTGAACCCAGAAAGGTTAAGGGTCGAATTTATGTCCTCCGGTGAAGGAATCATTTTTACCAAAGTTATGAATGATTTTGGAAAGAAGGTGAAAGAGTTAGGACCACTTGGCAAAGGCGAAGGAATAGACGAAGATGAATTAAAGTCCAAACTTGAAGAAATTACAAAGCTGGTCCCATACATTAAGGTGGTGAAAAATGAGAAGCTGGGGTCACGTCTTGAAAACGAAGAAGAATATGACGGATTTTTCACCAGTGACGAGATAGACAGGTTATTTCGTGAAGTAGTCTCGTACTATATTGATCCGGATAAGTGCCAGGCCTGTATGATTTGCCTTAGGAAATGCCCTGCAGAGGCGATTGTAGGTGGCAAGAACCAGATCCATGTAATTGACCAAGACAAATGCATAAAATGCGGAACCTGCTTTGAAGCTTGCCCCCCTCGCTTTGATGCGGTGAAGAAGATTTCTGGCGAGCCTGTTCCACCTCCTATTCCTCAAGAAGAAAGAACTATAGTCAGAAAGAGTAAAGAAAAATAAGAGAAATCCTTTTACCGATCGACTGAAAAGAAGTTAGTTGAAGCAAGTGAAGGGATGACTATTTTGGAAGCAGCATTTGAACCCTCGTCAACGCCTGGCCATTGGCCGCTCATCACGGAAAAGCGAATGAGCCCGGCCCGTAACCGCGCGCGTGACCGGCACCTGGGCTTCGTAACGAAATCAGTTTTTCGACATCTGGACCCTAAATTACATTTTGTACCTTCCGGTTATCCTTTTGTGACGGCAGCCTGTCTAAGCAATAAACCTAAATCCGGCAGTTAGGTGTTAAATCCGAGCCTAATTGGGGGTGGCCTAAGGAGCCTGCCTTTTAAAAATTTGACCAATGCCAGGCTAAGAATCTGACGCCACCGCTCAG
>Ga0315545_1001593_pt1 | contig 21829 bp, 23 predicted proteins | sample SalMarSW160210MG_FD_203096 | JGI IMG/M metagenome (GOLD analysis project Ga0315545, IMG submission 203096) | Salt marsh sediment microbial communities from the Plum Island Ecosystem LTER, Massachusetts, United States - Salt Marsh Sediment SW1602-10 ...
TGTGAATCCTATTCAAGTGAATTTAATCAGTCATTCAGATAGCTCTTTGAAATATTGTGTTTGTTTTGTGCTCGGATATCTGTTATATAGTGAAAGAGAAGTTTTTTCCTCGATATGGTCGCCTCGTCTGACTACAACAATCCTTTGTGCTCACATTGATCGGAGTGAGGGAGCCGTGCAGTGCCAGAATGATGAAAGCACAGAAGCAATAACGAAACTCGACAGAATACTCGGCGGCAAGCAGCACCTCCTGATAATCATTCACAATACCCCTGACCCGGATGCGATCGCTTCTGCCGCTGCGCTCGGGTATATCGTTGAAAAGCGTTATGGAATACAAACGAGTATCGCATACGGCGGGATCGTCAGCAGAGCTGAAAACCGAGAGATGATCCGTAAACTGAACATACACATGAAGCAGATCAGCAGAATAAGCCTTTCCAAATACGATTGTATCGCTCTCGCGGATACACAACCCGGTTCAGGCAACAATTCTTTCCCAGCGGGTGCATCATGCCAGATCGTCATTGACCACCATCCGAAGCGTAAAAGCAGGGGCGTACAGTTCGAGCTCATCGACCCGGGTATAGGGGCGACTTCGACGCTGCTCGTCGATCTTATGCGGGAAAACGGGATTGAAATCCCTCCTGACCTGGCGACAGCACTCGTCTATGCCATCACATCGGAAACCCAGAATATGACAAGAGAGACCACTGCGAGGGACATCAGCGCCTATATGTTTGTGTACCAGAGGGCAAATATACGAAAGCTCGCACAGATCATTACCCCCCGGTTGAAACAGACATACTATGAAGCGCTCGCAAAGACCCTGAACCGCGCACGTATATACCGAAACGCGATATGTGCCAATATTGGCAAAATCCCCAATCCGGAAACCGTCTCGGAAATGGCGAACTTTCTTCTGAGGCGTGAAAGAATCGGATGGTGCCTCTGTACCGGGCACTTCAAGAACAGGCTCATCCTCTCAATCCGTTCCTCAAACGCCAATGCGAAAGCGAACGAGTTGATTCATCGCCTTGTCCCGAATATGAACACGGTGGGCGGCCACGAGATGAGTGCAGGAGGATACATTCCGCTCGAAGAAGGAAATAACCAGGAAGTGATGGAGCTCGAGGTCAGGCTTCTGAGGGATTTTTCAACCCTTCTCGGCTATAAAAACGTGAACTGGAAATCACTGCTGGAAAAGCGTGAAACACTGCCCTGAAACCTCAGAAGTTTTGCGCTCTGTTTCCTCTTTTCAATAAAGACAGAAGAGCACCGTTGATGCGTTTTTGCCTCTCCTGTGTGTTAATCCATATAATATCCGCCGTTGATGTTTACCGTTTCACCGGTGATGAATGATGATTCATCTGATGCGAGAAACATCATCAGATAGGACATGTCATGTACCGTACCGAGTCTTTTCAAAGGTATTTTATCTGCGATGCTCTTTTTCTTTTCTTCATCCCAGTAGCTCATCATCGTTGTCATCACTGCATGCGGCGCAATGGCATTGACGGTAATGCCGTAAGGGCCCAGTGCGCGTGCGGCAGACCGTGTCATGGTAATGACGGCGCCTTTTGAGCCTCCATACACGATGTAGGTTGTATTGTCTCCCCGTTTACCTGTAATAGATGCGACATTTACAATTCGCCCGTATTTCTGAGATTTCATTATCGGAGTCACGGCACGGATTGCATAGAGCACCCCTTTTACGTTTATGTCAAGAGTTCTGTCGATCATTTCGTCGCTCAGTTCCTCAATGGTCCCTGTTTTCAGAAGCCCTGCATTATTGATGAGTATGTCAACCCGGCCGAAGCTCTCTATGGTTTTCTGAATCATTTCGTCCACCTGTTTTCGTACCGAGACGTCACAGAGCAGTCCCAGGCATTGTCCCCCCGCTGAGTTTATCTCTTTGACAACATCATCAATCTTATCCTGGAGGATATCCGATATCACCACTTGTGCTCCCTCGGCAGCCATGTCAACCGCAACCTGTTTTCCCATGCCCTGACCGGCGCCTGTGACAATTGCTACTTTTCCTTCGAACCGATTCTGACTTCGTGCAGCCATGACTATATTCTCCTTCTCTCTAAGTTGTATTGTACTGATAATATGTTAACATATATTGATTAAAATATAACAAATTATAAAAATAATTCAAAACAAATTACACTGTTTTGTACAACGGTTTTACAAATACCACCACAGAGCACATCATGCTCTGAGAGGCACGAACTTTTTCTCTATTATAATAATGGAATTGGTGAAATCAAAAGGAATTAAATGAAAATCATGGATAATTGGTTCTTGGCGAATAATTCAGATATTCAAACGATTTTCGGATCTTTAAATTTTTAACTATGAAAATAAATATAGTTAAAAAGAGCTCATTATTGAGTTGGTGAATTCATTACCACCGACTAATTATTTGTCCTCTCCGAGTGCATGTCATTACTCGTCTGTGGATAAAGGAGTTGACAAACACATATGAAATGTTACTATTATCACAATTTATGGTATATATTGATCGTGTTGTTTGAATTTGATAATCATTCTCAATAAAAGAGAATAATATATACTTTTCCTCACGGATGACAGAAAAGGAGAAAACCAATGGCTGATATGATGTATATGGCGGGAATGGATATCGGTACCACAGGAGTGAAGACCCTCATTACTGATGAAAACGGAAATGAAATAGGAATGGCCTACAGGGAGTATCCCTGCACATACCCCCATCCGGGCTGGGTGGAACAGGATGTGGATGTTATGTGGAACAGGATCTGCGAGACCACGAATGAGGTGATATCCAAAAATGGCATTGACCCACGGGCAATAAAGTCTCTCGGTATCTCGAGCCAGAGAGGAACGTTTATACCTGTGGATAAAGAAATCAGGCCTCTCGGCAGTTCAATCGTATGGGCTGATGTGAGAGCGGATCGTGAAGTTGAATGGATAAAAGAGGAGATCGGCGAAGTTCGATTTCACGAGATAACGGGGGTCCCTCTCTCGGGTATGTGGGCATACCCAAAAATGAAATGGTATATCGACAACGGGAATACTATGTTTGAGAAAACGCACAAGATACTCAATGGACAGGAATACTTTCTTTTCAAACTCGGAGCTGAAGATATCTCAACAGACCCTGCATCGATCACCTTAAACGGAATGATGGACATAGAGAAACTGAATTGGAGTGAAGAACTATGCGAGAGGATCGGCCTTCCTCTCGAGAAGCTCCCGCCGATGGGAACGACAGCCCGGCAGGTCGGAGTAATATCGAAGAAAGCAAGTGAGGAGACCGGTTTTGTAACGGGAATGCCCATTTCTATTGGGGCAGGTGATCAACAGTGCGCCGCGATTGGCGCCGGTGTAGTGAGAGAGGGAATGGCTGAGATTACAATCGGTACGGGTATGGTAATTGTCGCCCATATTGACACACGGAGAAAAGACCCGAAAAGAAAAGTGTTAATTGGCGGATCGGGAATACCGCGCAAGTGGAACATGGAGGGAATCAATTACACATCAGGAGCTGCTCTGCGGTGGTGGAGGGATGTATACGGGGGTGAGGAGCTTCGCTGTGCGGGTGAGCTGGGATTGGATGTCTATGATGTAATCACACTTGAGGCATCGAAGAGCCCTCCGGGGAGCAGAGGTTTTATCTTCTTCCCATGTTTTCAGGGCCAGTGTACTCCTTACTATCATGATTTCGCAAGGGGCGGGAGCATAGGGCTGTCGTTCATCCATGATAAAAAGGACATGGCACGAGCAATCATGGAAGGTGTGACATTTGAGATTAACATGGTTATTGCCGCGATGGAAGAGGTGATCGGCAAGAAGTTTGATGCCCTGCGCATTTCAGGAGGCGGCTCGAAGTCACATCTGTGGAACCAGATACAATCTGATGTATACGGCAGGGCGGTCGAACAGTTAAGGGTATCGGAATGCGCGACAATCGGCGCAGCGATTCTTGGTGCGGTCGGCTGTAAGATATTTACTTCAGTTGAAGAAGCGGTGAAGAAAATGGTTCACACCTATGATACCATAGAACCTGATTTAAAAAATCACGCGATGTACACAGAGGGATTTCAGTTGTTCAAAGAGGTTTTTGAAGTGCTTATGAAAAATAACCTGTACAGGAAAATCGCGGATTACCAAAATAAATACTGGGGATAAAAGAGGAGTGAATGAAAAAGGCACTTGTAATTGCCAACTGGAAGATGAATAAAACGCTTGAGGAAGCACGGTTATTCATCCGAACTATACGCGATGCGTTCGAAAAAGAGAAGAGTGTCACGATTGTAATACTGGTTCCTTACCCGTACATCGCAGCTCTCTCATCTTTTTGCAGGGGATCCAACATAGATATTGGAGCAGAAAATATGTTTCACGATGAGTGGGGGAAATATACCGGTGAAGTGTCTGCTCCAATGCTCGCATGCGTTGGATGTGCGTATGTTATGCTCGGGCACTCGTTTAGAAGGGGATATTTCGGGGAAGATGATGAAGAGATAAATCGCAGGTTTCTGATCGCGCTGAAGCATGAGATTATTCCTGTTGTTTGCATTGGCGAGACAATAGAAGAAAAAAACGCGGGTATAATGAACACTGTGCTCGGGAGGCAGGTGAAGAAATGTTTCAACGGAGTGAAAAAAGATCAGTATTTCTGGATAATTTATGAGCCTCGATGGGCCATTGGAACAGGAGTAACACCTCAATTGGAGGAGATTGGAAAGACACATCTGGATATCAAAGAGCTGGTGCTCGAATATTACGGGAAAGAGATCGCCGAACGTGTTCCCGTCGTGTACGGAGGAAGTGTGCAGTCGCAAAATGTTTTTGATATTTATTCACAGAAAGGAGTTGACGGTGTCGGTTTCGGCGGATGCAGCCTTGATATTGAATGTTTCTCGGACGCAATTGCGCACGCGGTTCGTGCGTATAAGGACCGCCCCCTGTAAAGATAAGCGAGATCTTTTTTTTTCTTGACGGCGCGCTCGTGTATAGTTAGCATAGTAACACAAATTGTGAAAATTTATAACATATATGCCATATTTTTATTGTAATTATTAATGAATTTCACATATATATCAACCCTGTCCATTGAACAAGCAGAGATATTCACATACATATAACTATGATTCGTGAACTTTACGTTTTTTATACTGATTGAAGTACCTGTGAGCTATGTAAGCCGCCGAGGCGGGCTGTCATGTGCACAATCAATTTCGGAAGGAGGTGAATAAAAGAGAAAAAAGTGACGTACGGTTTATGAAGATTGGTGGAAAAACTAAACAAATTATTCAATAAGTTTAAAATGTATGGAGGAAAAAATGTTTCGAAAAATTTTACTTGTTACACTGGGAGTGATGGTTCTCGCTGCGTGCGGAGCGTTATTTCTATTCGCGAGCGGGAACAAAGAGAAAGGTGAAGAACAGCTTGAAATTGTGATGGTCGCAAAACATGAGGGTATTTCATGGTTTGATGACATGCGGGTAGGGGTCGAACAATTTGGAAAGGATTACGGGGTAAATGCATATCAGATCGCCCCTGAGGGCGGTGATCCCGCAAAGCAGGTTCAAATGACCGAAGACCTCATTGCAAAAGGGGTAGACGCAATAGCTGTTGTTCCAAATGACCCTCTCTCCATGGTTCCTGTGCTTAAAAAAGCCAAAGAAGCGGGAATAGTGACTGTCAGCCACGAGGCTCAGCAGCTTGAGGGAATCGTTGACTGGGATATGGAAGCGTTCGTGAACGAGGACTTTGGAAGATTGATGTTCAGCGCCCTCGCGGAGGCAATGAATTATGAAGGGAAGTACACGGGGTGCGTCGGTGCGCTTACAATGGAAACTCATATGCAGTGGTGGAATGCGGGCGTAGCGCTTCAAAAGCAGAAATGGCCCAAAATGCAGCTGGTAACGGACGGCCCAATCGAAGATAAGAATGATGAGAAGCTCGCATATGATAAAGTCGTAGAGATTCTCAAAACCTATCCGGATCTGAAGGGAATATATGGATGTACTGTTGCCACCTGCGCGATGGGGGCGCTTGCGCTCGAAGAGCGTGGAATAGAAAGGGTCAAGGTTGCCGGTTTGGGCCTGCCTTCCGTAAATGGACCGTACCTCAAATCAGGCTTTCTGTATCGAGCGCACTGCTGGAGGCCGGCTGATGCGGGATATGTGAGCTGTCTGATTGCGTATAAGGTACTGATGGGTGAAGAGATCGCAGATGGAGTGAATCTTGTGAAGTCGGGATATGAGAATTGCAATATAGAAGGCGGAATCGTTTTCGGGAACGCGCCGCTGGTGCTCTCAGCTGATAATGTGGATGACTATCAGTTCTAAAGTCAGTATAATTGAAAGTTGTTTGACCGGGTTGGCTTGAAGACATGGGTTTTCAAGGCAACCCGGCCTGTAAATACTTGGGACACACGCTTCATAAAGTCAGCGGGAATAAACTTATGAATAATGACTTTTTAGTGGTGAATAATATTAGCAAATCCTATGTAGGGGTAAAGGCGCTCGATAAAGTGAGCCTTACTGTGCAGAAGGCGAAAATTCACTGCCTTGTCGGTGAAAACGGCTCCGGCAAATCCACCCTTATCAAAGCGATCGCCGGCGTCATTCCGATAGATGAAGGTGAGATTGTGATTAACGGGCACCCTTACAGGTACCTCCGTGCTATTGATTCGATACGTGATGGTATACAGGTTATCTACCAGGATCTGTCCCTGTTCCCAAACCTCACCATTGCGGAGAACATATCTCTCAATGAGATGGTTGAAAGAAGAAAAACATTTCTCAATTGGAAAGCGGTAAAAGAGTTCTCCTTGAGTGAGCTGGAAAAAATTGGGATTCATCTGAACGTTGACGATCTTGTGGAAGATCTCTCCATGGCAAATAAACAGGTTGTTGCAATTGTTCGGGCCCTCACACAGGGAGCGCATCTCATCATCATGGATGAGCCGACCACAGCGCTCACGAAGAAGGAGATTGATTCTCTGTTTTCGATAATATTGGACCTCAAGAACCGGGGTATTCCCACACTGTTCGTCAGTCATAAGCTCAGTGAGGTTCTGGAGATTTCAGAAAGTGTCGCTGTCCTGAGAGATGGAAAAATGGTTGGGGAGTTTGAAAGAAGTGAGCTGGATACCGATAAACTCGTTTACCATATGACAGGCAAAAAAATAGAGCACACGACGTTTGATTTTAAAGAAAAAGAGGCTGCTGAAAAGCCTCTGCTCGAGGTGAGGCACCTTACGAAAAGAGGCAATTATACAGATATAAGTTTTACGCTCAAATCCGGAGAGATACTCGGAATTACGGGGCTTCTCGGGTCAGGAAGGACTGAGCTTGCGCTTTCACTGTTCGGCCTGAATGTACCGAGCTCGGGCGAGATATTCATGAACGGGAAAAAAATTGTCATTCATTCACCGCGGGATGCAATAAAACATGGAATTAGCTACCTTCCTGAGGACAGGCACATTCAGGGCCTTTTCTTGGATCAATCTATCGGGAATAATATTATCGCTACTATAACGAGAAAATTATTGAACAAGTTCGGGTTTATAGCAGAAGAAAAGAAGAACAAATCCATGAAAAGGTATGCAGAAGAATTGCGGATAAGAACACCCACCCTCGACGCACCGGCAGAAAGCCTGTCTGGAGGAAACCAGCAGCGGGTTGTGATTGCAAAGTGGCTGGCAACCCTTCCGAAAATTTTTATCCTCGACGGCCCAACTGTGGGTATCGATATCGCCTCAAAAAATGAAATCCATCATATGATAACCAGCCTTGCTGAGAAAGGTATCGGGATTATCATGATCTCTGATGAGATCAGTGAGGTGTACCATAACTGCAACAGAATCATTATCATGCAAAACGGTGAGAAAATAGGGGAAGTAAATGCACGAAGCACAACGGAAGATGAGCTCTATGAAATGGTGCAGAAAGAAAGCAAAAGCGCTCACGCCTCAAGCTGATCACACACTCATGAGATATACGCGAAAGGAAGTCCATGCTGGAAAGAATGTTTAAGAGACATGAAACATATTTATTTATTATCATCATTTTATATTCCATTGTCGTCACATCCGTAAATAAATCCTTCATGTCATTCGAGAATTTCTTCGACATCATTCGTGGAAGCGCCGGTATGGGAATACTGGCAATGGGAGTGCTCGTGGTCCTGCTGTCCGGAGGGATCGATGTATCTTTCACCGCTGTAGCGATTTCCGGCGGATATATTGCCGTTCGGACAATTATGGCGACCGGATGGGACAGCCTTTTTGTTGCATTTTTGATTTCATGCGCCATTGGAATCGCTCTTGGAGCTATAAACGGGGTAATTATTTCATATTTCAAGCTGCCGACTCTTATCACGACACTTGGCACATTGAACGTTTTCCACGGTGCACTCACCACATTTGTCGGCACGGAGTCGGTCAATGCCCGCGAGATGCCCTTGTGTTTTGTCAATTTCGGCTCAGCCAGGCTCATAAAGCTTGTGAATGAGCAGGGGGGGACCTACGGGCTGTCCGTATTCATAATACCTCTTGTGGCGGTTATCGTTATCACCTGGTTTATTTTAAAGTACACAATGCTCGGTCGCGGTATTTTTGCGATTGGGAGCAACAAGGAATCTGCGATAAGGGCCGGGCTCAATGTGAAGGCGATTCAGATGTTCATTTATTCCTATGTTGGATTCTTGGCCGGTGTGATGGGTGTTATTTCAGTTTCGGAGGTACGATGGGTGAATCCTGTCTATCTTGTTGGCACGGAATTGACCATCATCGCCGCGGTTGTGATCGGCGGAACAAAACTCACCGGAGGCTCAGGTACGATTCTGGGAACAATACTCGGCGTGGGTATTGTACGGATTTTGTACAACACGCTTGTCCTTCTCGGGTTATCTGCTGCGTGGAATAACTTTTTTGTGGGAATAATCATCATCGCGAGTGTGGCGATCACGTCATACAGGAATAAATTAAAAGCGATGCGGTCTCTCACCTTCAAGATGTAGGATATTATGTGAGTTGGAGGCAAATCCTTGTTTCGTATAAAAGGACTGAAAAAAATAGATACAAATCTGACAATTCTTTTCATAATTCTTGTTCTCGTTATTCTCACCCTCTCGGTGCTCCTCCCCGGGCACTTTTTCACATTCCGCAATTTTAAATCAATGGCATTTCAGTTCCCTGAATTTGGTTTGCTGGCACTTGCAATGACACTTGCAATGATCACCGGAGGCATTGATTTATCCGTTATTGCAACCGCAAATTTGACGGGGATTATTGCAGCGCTTATCATGACGAAGGGCGTCACTCCCGAAGCTCTGGGCCCTCATACCGCACTGATAATTATCGTTGCAGTCGTTGCGGCGCTTGTTCTGGCGATTGTGTGCGGACTCATAAACGGATTTCTGATCTCATTCCTCGGCGTACCGGCAATTCTTGCCACGCTCGGCACAATGATTTTCTATTCCGGTGTAGGTATGGCAATAACAAAAGGAATCGGTGTGGTGGGATTTCCCGAAAGTTATCTGGAAATCGGGTCAGGCAGCTTCGCTCACATACCAATTCCCCTGATCATTTTTGTGGTGGTGACAGTGCTCATTGCGGTTGTCCTGCGCAAAACATCATTCGGTCTGAATATGTACTTTGTCGGTGCAAACCAGATCGCTGCGCGATTTTGCGGGATAAATATCAATTTCACCATTTTGCGGACCTATATGACCACAGGCCTGCTCGCCGGTATTTCCTCACTGATTATGATTTCCAGATTTAATTCGGCGAAAGTCGGCTATGGAGACACCTACCTTCTTCAGGCGATAGTTGTCGCGGTCCTGGGAGGTATCGATCCGTACGGGGGGCATGGAAGGGTCATCGGTGTAGTGATGGGTATCATTATATTACAGGCCCTTCAGAATGCGTTTACTCTTTTTGGTTTTACTCCCTATGCAAAAGGGTTCATCTGGGGGCTTGTGCTCATTCTTGTCATGATTATCAATTTTATCACTTCCAAGTATCAGGAAAAAGCAAGGATTCAGAGGATGAGCGCCTGAAGAGGGATGTGCGCATGCTCAGTGCTCATACGGTGATGAGCTCTATATCGTCGGCGCAGATGATTTCTCTGTATTCTTCCGGGATCTCGTTATCTGTGATGATAATATTGAAATCTTTCATATCCGCGAAGTAGCCGACTTTTGTTTTCCCGAATTTGGATGAGTCCAGAATGAGAATCTTTGTTTTTGATGAATCGAGAACGGCTTTCTTTGTCTCTACTTCGTAGGGATTCGCGCAGGTTACCCCGAGGGTCTCATGAAAACCGGCCGCTGAAATGATACTCTTGTCAGCGCGCGTTCTTTTAATGAGGCTGATACCCTCCTGGCTCTCAAACATCAGTGTATTTTCGTGGAAATATCCACCGGCAAAAATTGGATTGCAGTTTTTCTTTCTGTATACCTCAACAAGAATATTCAGCGCATAACAGAGTACAGTGACGGGAATTTCTTCTCTGATGAATTTTGCCACATATTCTGTGGTTGATCCAACGTCAAGAATGACTGTATCGTTCGCCTCTATCAAGGACGCTGCTTTCTGCCCGATACGGATCTTTTCCCTGGTCCTTCTCGTTTCTTCATTCTCAATGTTGTACTTTTCATCGTCAACTTTCGAGTCGACATACGCCTTGAAAATCGCACCTCCCGGTATGAGCTCCACCACGTTATCATTTTCCAGCAGGTTGAGATCACGCCGTATGGTCATTTCAGACACGTTGAGCCGTTTCGTGAGCTCCTTGATGCTGATCGCGTTTTTATGTTTGAGCATATTGATAATATTCTTAATGCGTTCGTTTTTATTCAATGTCTTGCTCCATATTCATGTGGTAAATAATACCATGAAAATTGTTATTATACGAACAATTTTCTCTAAGTGTTCGCAGTGCAAAATATGTGCGTATTCCGTATCGTACCGCATTGTTCTTCAATTTTACCTATATATAAGAAAAAAATAAAGCTTTAATTACAATAATTATATATTTACACTTCTGAAATATTCATTATCCAAATAGGTGAATTTCGAAAATGAAAAAATTGAGAAAAAAGTTTATTGACATTCATTAATAAAATGTTATAATAGTAACAGAAATTGATGATATACACAAATAACTCATGTAAATGAAAGGAATTTATCACATATTTTTCATAAGCTGCATTTTATTACTAAGATAAGGGGAAAGTATATGGAGAATGTCTATTCTGATGCACTTGGTATGATAGAAACAAGGGGATTTGCTGCCATGGTTGAAGCCTCCGATGCAATGGTAAAGGCAGCAAAGGTGGAGCTTACCGGCTATGAAAGGGTAGGCGGGGGATATGTCACAGCCATCGTTCGCGGGGACGTAGCGGCTGTTCGTGCAGCGCTCGATGCGGGAAGCAGGGCCGCGGAGAAGGTTGGTGAAGTTGTAACAGTGCATATCATCCCAAGACCTCATGAAAATGTCGACAGAGTCCATCCACTCGGGAGAGGTCCGGAAAAGAACGATTAAACGCGGGGTGCACATGAAAAACAGTCGGTGCAAAAATGCTCTTATGCGACAGTTCAGGGTACAAAACGCGCATAAAAAATTACAAGGGTAGGTAACGGCAATGGCGAACATAGAATTGAGGACGTTCAGCTTTTTGGACTCACTTCAGCTTCAGATGGCTTCATTTATCGCAGGTGTCTCGAAAGGGTATTTCCCTGTGGCGGAACAGGCATGTTGCGTGGTGGAAATCTCACCCGGAATCGAGATCAACAGGCTCACCGATATCGCAGTAAAAGCCACTGATGTGAAACCGGGGCTGCAGATCGTTGAGCGGCTGTTTGGAATGCTCGAGGTGCATTCCCATAATCAGGGTGATGCCCGACAGGCGGGAAACGCGATACTGGAGGCGATCAACCTGAAAGAGGAACAGCGAATGAAGCCTCAGATACTGACCAGTCAGCTTATTAAAAACATCGATGATCACCACGCACAGCTCATCAATAGAGTGCGGCATGGCAACATGGTATTGAAGGGCAATACACTTTACATCCTCGAAATTGAACCTGCAGGGTATGCCTATTATGCGGCAAATGAGGCAGAGAAGGCGTCGCATATAAACATCATCGAGGTGGTCGGTTTTGGAAGGTTCGGAAGGATCTATATTGCCGGTGATGAATCTGAAGTGCTGGTATCGAAGGATATTGTTGAAAAAAGGCTCAGTGGTCTCACCGGTGTCGAGGCGAGTGGAAAGAACGAGTAATCACACACTATGCCAATTGAGAGAATATTACATGAAGAGTAAGGAGCGGGTAAATGTCAGATATTTACATGGATGCACTCGGAATGATTGAAACGAGGGGTTTTGCTGCAATGGTTGAGGCTTCGGATGCGATGGTAAAGGCTGCGAAGGTGGAACTTACAGGATATGAAAGAGTTGGCGGCGGATACGTCACTGCAATAGTGCGCGGCGATGTTGCCGCAGTGCGGGCTGCTCTCGACGCAGGCGGCAGGGCGGCAGAAAAGGTTGGCGAAGTGGTCTCGGTACACATCATTCCAAGACCTCATGCAAATGTTGATGAAGTGTTGCCTCTCGGCCGGGGCCCGAAAGAAAAGGGAGCGAGAAGCAGAAAGATGTCGAGTATGGAAACAGACTGACCCCCAACCGTTGATCTCTGACAGGGCTTCGGAGCTGATGCATGTAACTGCATTGCGTCTGCGCGCGGCCGAAAAGGGAACACAGGCATTTTGCCGTGAGATTTCATTCGGAAAGTTGAGGATGAGGAATATGGTACTTGCGAAGGTAGTCGGAACAGTCGTGTCAACGAGAAAGGAGGAGAAGATCGAGGGGATTAAGTTTCTTCTCCTTGAGAAGGTCAATCCGGAAACAATGAAAGGGAAAAAAGACTACGTTGTCGCCATGGATAGTGTCGGGGCCGGTCTGGGGGAAATTGTTTTCTATGTTTCCGGAAGCAGCTCCCGAATGACTGAGACAACTCAGGGCCGGCCCAGTGATGCAACGATTACTGCAATAGTCGATTCAATTGACATGAATGGTGAGTTCGTGTATCAGAAAGACGCATCGCTGTAGCCCAAAGGCAGTCGGGAGACGCAGGTGAAAAGGACACAGGGAAAAATATGATTTTCGGGATAGTGGTGGGTACAGTTGTCGGAACAAAAAAGAGCGACAATATTGTGGGAACCAAATACCAGCTTGTGCGTCTCTGTAATTACAGGGGAGAGGATGGGAGTGAATATCTCGTCGCGCTTGACGGAGTCGGTGCGGGTATGGATGAAATGGTCATCATATCACAGGGGAGCTCGTGCAGGCAGACGGAAATGACGAAAGAGAGGCCCATAGACGCGCTGATCGTCGGGATCGTTGATCTTGTTGAGAAGAACGGTGAGATTGTGTTCAGGAAGTAAGAGTGCGTGTACCCTCGTTCAGTGTTCGAAGAAAAAATGAATCTGATGGAAACGGCATCTGACAGATTGAGTGACATCATCCGCAGGTATGGAATCGTGGAGGAGGAGCCTGGAGAAAAACTTCCTTTGCATAAAAAATTGAGCACGATGAAAAACGTGGATACGATTATCATAAATGGAACGGGATTCGAGCCGCTTGTTGAGTGCGATAGATACCTATTGAAAACGGAAAGCCCGAGGATTATCAAAGGAATCGAGTTCCTTGCTGAACGTCTCGGCGCAGAGCGAAGCTTCATCGCGTTAAATGAAAAATACCGTAACGCATATGAAATTTTCACCAGGGCTCTCCGAAACAGGGATGATGTGAAGGCGGTATTTGTACAGGATTTTTATCCGTCGGGCGATGAGCGTGTTCTCGTGTACGAGATTACAGGGAGGATTGTCCCAGAAGGAGGCAGCACGCTTGATGCCGGCTGTATTGTAATGAATGTGGATACGGTTTTTGATATCTGGAATGCTTTTTCAGAACAGATTCCGGTTACCAGAGTCTTTCTCTCATGCGCAGGGGAGCTGAAATATCCATCAATTGTCCACGCGCACATAGGCACGACAATCGGTGAGATCATCTCACTCTGCGGCGGATCAACGGTTGAGGATTATGTCACCGTCATCGGGGGACCGCTCAGGGGATATGTCGAGACTGATTTCGATGCGCCGGTGGGCATGGGTACGAAAAGTGTACTTGTGCTGCCGAGAGAGCATGAGATTGTGGAAAGACTGACGCTGCCGCTGGAGGTGACGGTATCGCGGAGTAAAGCACAGAGTTACCTGTGGACTTTTTGCACGGATTTCTGTCCCCTGCATCTGCTCGGGTACGGTATCGACCCCTCGACGATAATGCGGCAGATTACGTACAATCTTCATGATGCGCCGGTCTCTGTTCTGAATGGAGTGTTTCTTTGCAGTGGATGCGGTATCTGTGATATGCACTCAGGCGCCCTCTTTTTCAGCCCCTCCGCTGTCAACAGTGCGCTGAGGCGCAGATTGAGGGAAGAAGGGTTCACTCCAACATTTTCGGGAATAATACCTTCGGTCAATGAAATGCGAGAATGGAGGAAGGTCCCGCGGTCAAAGGTCATGGAGAGACTGCGGATCAGCAGATACGGCAACGTCCAGTTTCAACGCTGTTTGGAAACCGATCCTTCCCGTGTCGAGATAATGCTCGTTCAGGGACCGGATATTCGGTTGAAGCCGGTGGTAGCGGTTGGTGAAAGAGTCGCTGAAAGAAGCCTTATCGCTGAAGCTCCTCCTCATGATGGCGGAGCAAATGTACATGCGAGTATCGACGGCAGGGTAATATATCTGGATGAAGAAAGGATAATAATTGCAAAGTGAGCACCGATAGAAATCATTTGGATATCCCTGTTATTGGAGTACTGGAGTTCAGCAGTATTGCAGTCGGCATTAAAGCAATGGATGAGATGGTGAAGGCAGCTCCGATTCGAATTTTGTTTGCAAAAACGGTGTGCCCTGGGAAGTTTGTCATTATGTTCTCGGGTGATGTTGCATCCGTCGATGCGTCACTCACGCGGGGCAAAATTTCGGGTGAAGGGTATCTCATTGACGAGCTTTTCATTCCGAATCTTCATGAGCAGGTTATTCCCGCGATAAATAAAATCGTTTACTGCCGGATCTGGGATGCTGTAGGGATAATAGAATCCTTTTCCGTCGTAGCAAGCATTGAAAGCGGCGATATTGCGGCGAAAACCGCAGATATATCGATTATCGAAATCCGCCTGGCAACAGGCCTTGGCGGGAAATCCTATGTCAAGATCATGGGCAATATCCACGAGGTGGAGGCAGCCATGGCAGCGGGGGTGCAGTATATCAAACAAAAGGGGCTGCTGTGCAAGGATGTGGTCATTGCGAAGCCTCATCCGGACATAAGGGCTTTTTTCTACGATGAAACCGGCGCATTTGAATAGGTGGGGAGTAACCCTGTGAGGAAGATGCTCATTGCCGGTAACTGGAAGATGAACAAGCTGCGGGACGAAGCCTCAGTCCTCGTCGGCGAGATTGTAGGCGGAGTACGCCGTCATGATGAAGTGGATGTTGCAGTCTGTCCGCCTTTCGTGTATCTGGATATGGTTGTTTCAGCGTGCAGGGAGTCTGGCGTGGATGTCGGTGCCCAGGATCTGTATTATGAAACCGAAGGTGCATACACAGGCGAGATATCCCCGCCCATGCTCAAAAGCCTCGGCTGCAGGTACGTCATTGTGGGGCATTCCGAGCGGAGGAACCTTTTCGGCGAGACGGACAGAATAGTTAATAAGAAACTGAGGGCCGCATACAGTGCAGGGCTTATTCCGATCCTGTGTGTGGGTGAAACGCTCGAACAAAGAGACAGCAGCAGAGCATTTGAGGTGCTGAACGGTCAGATCACCTATGGGTTCGAAGGAATAGACGATGAGTGTATCGCCAATACTGTGATTGCATATGAGCCTGTCTGGGCGATCGGAACGGGGCAGAGCGCGAGCGCGGCTCAGGCAGAGGAGGCGCACGCGTACATACGGGAGAGGGTAAAAGATTTTACCCGCGGTGCGATTGCCGACAGTACAAGGATCCTGTACGGAGGAAGTGTAAAACCGGAAAATGCCCTCGATCTGCTGAAGCAGCAAAATATCGACGGTGCGCTTATCGGCGGTGCAAGTTTATCGGCGAAATCATTCTGCGAGATTGTGAGGATCGCCAAGGCTTTAAAGTAAATGATCAAGAAGGAATGGTCTATGGAAATATCCGAACAAGATATACGCACGATCGTGGAGAAGATCGTGGGCACAATGGCTGCTGACGAAGTAAAAGAGCTTTCTTCCCTCGATGTACAGGAAAAAATTGTTGAAAATCGGGACGGCGTTTTTTCCGATATGGAACAGGCTGTAGATGCGGCGGAAAAGGCACAGAAAGAGCTCATCGCAATGACGCTGGAAAAAAGGCGGCAAATTATACACAGCATCCGCACCGTCCTGACTGAGCATCTCGAAACAATATCCAAACTGGCTTTGGAGGAAACATCCTTCGGTCGCTGGGAAGACAAGGTCTTGAAGAACAAGCTGGCAGTCGAGAAAACACCGGGCGTGGAGGACCTCGAACCTTTCTCCTACACCGATGACCACGGCCTGACCCTCGTTGAGAGAGCCCCGTACGGTCTCATCGGCTCCATAGTTCCCTGCACGAACCCGACTGAGTCCATAATTCACAACGGCATCAGTATGATCGCGGGCGGGAACTCCGTGGTATTCAACCCGCACCCTGTTGCGAGGAAAACGTCGAATTACGTGATCTCATTGATAAATACGGCGATAACCGGAGCAGGCGGCCCGCCGAATCTCATATGCACAATTGCAGATCCAACTGTGGAGACTGCACAGGCGATGATGAAGCACCCGAGGATCAAACTGCTTGTGGTAACAGGGGGGCCGAACGTTGTGAAAATTGCCATGAACAGCGGAAAGAAGGTCATTGCCGCAGGCCCGGGAAACCCTCCTTGTGTGGTTGATGAAACCGCAGACATTGCCAAGGCAGGAAAGGACATTGTGAGCGGAGCCGGAATCGACAACAACATCATCTGCATATGCGAGAAGGAAATTCTCGCCGTACACAGTATAGTCGACGCATTGAAAGAAGCAATGAAAAACAACGATGCCTATGAGCTAAATAAAAATCAGATCGAAGAGGTCACGAAACTGGTTATTGCGGATCCCGGGAGACCCGGTCATGAAGGCGCACCAAACAAGAAGTACGTCGGGAAAAACGCATCCGTCATCGCAAAGGAAATTGGTTTGAACATATCCGATGAGACGAGAATCCTGCTCTGTGAGGTCGAGGGTGATCATCCGCTTGTGTGGACAGAGCAGCTCATGCCTGTTATCCCGATCGTGCGCATGGAAAACGCAGACAAGGCCATCAATTTTGCGGTCATGTGTGAGCATGGGTTCCGGCACACGGCAAGTATTCACTCGCGAAACATCGATAAGCTGAGCCAAATGGCAAAGGTGATGGACTGCTCTCTTTTTGTGAAAAACGGGCCCAACTATGCAGGGATGGGGCTGGGCGGTGCCGGGTTTACATCCTACACGATTGCAAGCCCGACGGGAGAAGGCCTGACGCGTGCCAGGACATTCACGAGGGAAAGGCGCTGCTCATTGATCGATTATTTCAGAATTGTGTAAACTGGAGCCAATATGAAGCTCGGGAAAGTAATAGGGAATGTCGTGTGCACCCAGAAGGATGAATCCTTTGAAGGGGTAAAACTTCTCCTGGTTCGGCCGCTGAATGAAAAGCTTGAAGAGATAGGGGAGCCGCTTGTCGCATGCGATACTGTGCAGGCCGGAATGAATGATATCGTCTTTTATGAAGGCGGAAGAGAAGCAGCCCTTGGTCTGGAGAACTGGTTTAATCCATCCGATGCAACGATCATGGGAATTGTAGACAGCATCAATATAGAGGAGTGACATGACTCTCGGGAAAGTAATCGGAAATGTTGTATCCACAATAAAATTGAAGATCTATGAGGGGTATAAGCTCGTTCTTGTGCAGCCTGTTTTGCCGGACGGGAAACCAGTCGGAAAAACGATGCTTGCGATAGACACCGTGCAGGCAGGAACAGGCGATGTCGTGCTTGTGATCGATGAGGGCAATTCAGCCCGGGTGATCATAAATGACGCTATGGCTCCGGTACGATGTGTAGTTGCCGCAATCGTTGATGAGGTCCACATGCCGGAATTTGACTAAGGGGGGTCCTTTTGGAAGAAAGAGAAGTGACGAAAATCATTGAAAACGTCATCAGCGGCCTTCATCAGGGAACCGCGCCTTCTGTTCAGCCCGATTCACCGACGAATCAGAAAGACAATGTCAGAAGGGTGGCAATCGGCGCAGATCATGGGGGTTTCAAGGCAAAGGAAGCACTGAAAACCTATCTCAGAACCCTGGGATATCGAATTACGGACGTCGGCACGGAAAGCACCGAGAGCGTTGATTACCCTGACTTCGCCGTCAAGGTTGCCCGCAAAGTGGCAAGCGGTGAGTGCGACCGTGGAATCATGATCGATGGGGCAGGCATCGGCTCCTCTATGGCCTGCAACAAAGTAAAGGGCATCAGGGCTGCACTGTGTTATAACGTAAAGACCGTTGTAAACAGCCGCGAGCATAACAACGCGAATGTGCTCACGCTCGGAGGGCCGCTTCACAGCACTGATGAATTGTGTGAAATGGTCAAGGTGTGGCTGGAAACACGGTTCGCAGGGGGAAGGCACTGGGGGCGCGTGAACAAGATCATGGAAATAGAACGAACGTGATAATTTGTGGGAAACATGAAGTGCGTGCATATAATCAACAGTGAAGGATTGTCTTATGGACCAGAAAGAACTGGTAGATAAAATCGTGGAAGAGGTCATGAACAGGATAAGCCAGACTGCGGCCGGCAGTCCCTCGACTGATTTTCCTCCAGTCGGGGTGAAGAGCGCGACAGGCGTCACCGTGAACGTTCCGGCGGATCTTGCACAGTTTATTGATCACACATTGCTGAAACAGGACGCGACCAGGGAGGAGATCGAGCAGCTCTGCAAGGAGGCGATTGAGTACAAGTTTTACTCCGTTTGTGTGAACTCTTCATGGGTTCCATTCTGCGCAAGACTATTACGAGGGTCGAGTGTCAAGATAAGCAGCGTGGTCGGCTTTCCGCTGGGTGCTATGGACTCGAGGACGAAGGCATTTGAAACAAGGTACGCGATCGAGAACGGGGCGCACGAGATCGATATGGTGATCAATGTCGGGGCCTTGAAGGCCGGAGATGTAAAAACAGTCGAAGAGGATATCAGGGCTGTTCTGAGGGCATGCAGGGGAACTACAATTCTCAAGGTTATAATCGAGACGTGCCTTCTTACAGATGAAGAAAAAGTGCTCGCCTGCCAGATAGCTAAAAAGGCGGGAGCGCACTTCGTCAAGACATCCACGGGGTTTTCCAAAGCAGGTGCGACTGCACAGGATGTCGCATTGATGCGGCGTACTATTGGGCCTGGAATGGGCATAAAGGCCGCCGGCGGAGTGAGGAGCTTTAAAGACGCCGTGCTGATGATCCAGTCCGGCGCAACGAGGCTCGGAACGAGCTCGGGGGTGAAAATCGTGACCGGGAAGGAAAGCGGGTAGAAATATTAGGATAACGAAAACCGCCGTGCGATCGTCTTCAGGCTCGCATGGAGGGCTTTTCTGTACCTTCGGTACAGGATGTGCTCGCCCGCTGCCTCGGCGATGATGATTCTTCTGCCCGCGGGAATGACCGCCGTGAGATAGATGTAATCTTTCTGTCCATACGGGAGTCCCCACTCGTAGAGCACGCCCGCATTCGTGCCTGCTGAAAAAGCCTCTCCGTCATTGAGGAGGTGGTACCCCTCATCCAGGAGATGGGCGCGCAACGCCTCTTTCCAGAAGGAGAGCTCCTGTTTTGGATAATTGCGGGCGGTCCTCACCCGTATTAAAACCCCCTCCGGGCTTACAGCTTTGTACTCGTCTTTCGCTTTCTGCTCCGCAAATCCTTCAGGCGCCTGCATAATTACCTGTGCGCTCATGCGCGGCAGGGTGAAAACTGCGGCAAGGAGAATCAGCGCGACTGCAACTGCCAGAGGGATGAGAGTGCGGGGTTTCATCATGGTTCATACCCTCCCTGCACGAATCCGTAGAAATCAATGGTATTGATCCATTGAAAGGATGAGGGAACGTCCTGCGGAAGGGTCTGCTCGATGAAGCTGAGATGAATCTCCGCATGGGCGAATCGGATATCTGTGGAGAGTTTTCGCAGACGTCCCTTGAGGTTTTCTATCTCCTGAAGCAGCCGAAAGATCTCCCGCTCAATGGCCAGGGTGCCTTCGACATCTGCCCTGTCCAGATAAAGAAGGTTTTTCTGCAGGATCTCTTCTCTGCTCTGTATGCCCGATTGAGCGCGTAGGATGGATTCACGCAGGTCCAGTGCCTCGAAGTTCACTGAAACAACCTGCTCCGCCTCTTTTTCCGTGAGAGCCCGAAGCTTTTCAAGCTCCTCCATGGGGACCCTGACAACAACGAGGTCCATCGACTTGAAAATGTAGTACCCCCCACGGCGCTCCGTCCACGCTGCGATTCGATGCACAGTGTGTTCTGGATTTGCGACCATGATCTGAGCCCGCATGCTCCGCGAGAGGTACTGCTCGCCGTGGAGTTGGGTGGGCACCGTCAGAGAAAACAGAAAAACCAGCACCGTCATAAACGGAGGAAACATCAGGGGCACGGATGTGAAAAGTTTCCAAATCGTCTTCATCATTTTATTTTCATTCCCTTGAGCGCATCGAGAACCATTTCACGATTTTCTTTCATTGCCTCTTCGTGGGGGAAAAATACTTCAACAACATAGATTTTCTTTTTTTCCACGTATACCCCGAGGAGATAAAAAAACGATTCAGCGTCCTTTGAGGTGAAAACAACCGCGCTGATCGGCCCCGCTTCGAGCTTCTCTGCGCTTCGGTAATAGGGTGCCAAGTGGTACAAGAGTGCGGTCTGCCAGAATTCGTTGTTCCCACCCGGGCTGTTCTGGGTTGTTCCCACTCTGACCCTGATTCCACCTGCGCTTTCGGCCCGGAACGCATCCTCCTTCGTGAATACAGCAAAGTTGTCGCCAAGGTTGAGTTCTATGCTCCCTTTCAGATCGGGCAGGCTTACGTAGAGCGGGTCAAGCTCGGAAATCCATGAAAAGGGGATACGGTCCCGGGGTTGTTCCTCCTGAGGCAGGCGGGATACGAGCTCCAGCGTAATTCGCGAAAATGCTATTTGTTCCTCAATCAGCCTGAGATTTCCCTGAATGATCTCGATCTCCTCGGTGAGGCGGCGGATCTCACGCAGTATCTTCACGCGTTCCTTAACATCGCTCGTCTTCTCGAGCAGGGCGTAGAGGCGCGTGCGGGTCTGCTTGAGAATACTGATCCTGGTCTCCAGGTCGCGAAAGTATTCGGTAACGTCAAAAGTTTCCTCTCTCTTATCGAGCACTTCACCGAAATTGAGGATCCTTTGAAAAATTTCTTCGAACTGCTGGGCCGGCACGCGGATAACAATGGTGTTCTCGTGTACTGACTCTACATACCCGCCGCTCGTTTCGGTGATGTTAAACAGCTCATTTTTTCGCTTTTCCACACTGTCGACGCGGATCTTCGCATATCCGGAATACACTCGTTTTCGTTCTTCAGCCACCGGAGCAGGCGGCTTTTCTTCGGCCTTCGTGTCTGAAGCAACCAGGGCCTTTTTTAATTCCGAAGGAGCGGCGCGCTCCTCACTTTCGGGTGCTTCTACTGCGA
>Ga0315545_1001595_pt1 | contig 21815 bp, 24 predicted proteins | sample SalMarSW160210MG_FD_203096 | JGI IMG/M metagenome (GOLD analysis project Ga0315545, IMG submission 203096) | Salt marsh sediment microbial communities from the Plum Island Ecosystem LTER, Massachusetts, United States - Salt Marsh Sediment SW1602-10 ...
CCGAATTGTATATATCCTCTTTGGCGTCAACGAAGCCGACAACGACAGTAAGACCTGATGAAGCCTCGACTATCTTATCCAGCGAGCGCAGGTTTTCGGTGATAAACTTGGGCTTAAAGAGGAGGTCTTCAGGGGGATAGCCGCAGATAGCCAGTTCGGGGAAAGCGAGCAGGTCTACCCCCAGAGACCTGGCTTCTTTAATGGCATCCAGGATTTTTTGCCGGTTGCCGGCAAAATCACCCACGGTGGCGTTGAGCTGAGCCATCCCGATGCGCAGCCTGCGGGCATCACCCAACTGCGGCATAGCGGCCTCCCTCTCGACTTATAATATGGGCAGGTATTTCTTCAGTTCGTATTCGGTTACCTGAGCGCGGTAGTTCTCCCACTCTATCTTCTTGTTCTGGATGAAAGCCTCAAAAACATGGTCGCCAAGAGCCTTGCGCACCATCTCGCTCTTTTCGGTTAACTGGATAGCTTCCAGCAGGCTGGCCGGCAGGGTAGTTATTCCCCGTTTCTGCCTTTCCTCTGCGGTCATCTCATAGACATTCTCTTCCACGGGCGCAGGCGGCTCCAGGCCCTTCTCAATCCCCTCCAGCCCGGCGGCCAGCATAACGCTGAAGGCAAGGTAAGGGTTGCAGGCGGGGTCGGGGGAGCGGTACTCAAGTCGGGTCGCCTTCTCCCGGCCCGGCCGGTATTCTGGCACCCTGATTAAGTCCGAGCGGTTGCGCCGCGCCCAGGACAGGTATACCGGCGCCTCATAGCCGGGAACCAGCCGCTTGTAGGAGTTGACCCACTGGTTTGTCACCGCCGTAATCTCGGGAGCGTGGGCCAGCAGTCCAGCGATGTAGCCCCTGGCTATCTTGGACAGATGGTATTCATCATCTTTATCAAAGAAGGCGTTGCGCTCACCTTTGAAAAGCGACTGGTGAACGTGCATTCCACTGCCGTTGATGCCGAAGACGGGCTTGGGCATAAAGGTAGCGTAGACGCCATGCCTGAGGGCTACCTCTTTGACAACAAGACGATAGGTCATCACGTTATCGGCCATGGTCAGGGCGTCGGTATACCTCATGTCTATCTCATGCTGGCTGGGGGCGACCTCATGGTGGGAATACTCGACGCCGATACCCATATCCTCCAGGTCCAGAACGGTATCCTTCCTCATCTCGATAGCGGCGTCCCGGGGAGTCATATCAAAGTAGCCCCCCTGGTCCAGCGGCACCGTGCTCTCGGAGTCCTGGAAATAAAAGAACTCCAGCTCCGGTCCTACATAAAAGGTGTAGCCCAGGTCGGCGGCCCGCTTCAGGTTCCGCTTGAGGACAAATCTGGGGTCACCCTCAAAAGGCTCACCCTCCGGCCTCAAAACGTCACAGAACATCCGGGCCACGGCATGGTGCTCACGCGGCCGCCAAGGCAGCAGCCGGAAGGTATCGGGGTCGGGCAAGGCCACCATGTCGCTCTCGTCAATCCGGGCAAACCCCTGTATTGACGACCCGTCAAAGCCCATGCCTTCGGTCATGGCTCCTTCCAGCTCCTCAACAGTTATGGCAAAGCTCTTTAGTATGCCCTGGATATCGGTAAACCACAGCCGGATAAACTTAACATCATGCTCCTTGGCCATCTTTAAGATGTAATCATTAGCCTCTTCTCTGCTCTTATTGGCCATTGCTACCACCTCCTCTGGTAATAGTTATTTATAGAATTTAGCTACTTTACTTTAAATGTACTTATTATCATAAATGTACTACATACCGCTTCACCTCGCAACCTTCTAGATGGCATTTTCGTCGGCATCACCGGTGCGGACGCGCACCACGTGCTCCACCGGCAGGACGAAAATCTTGCCGTCGCCGGTCTCGCCCGTCCTGGCGTTACGGATGATGGCGTCTATGGCAACGGGGACATCCTCATCCAGCACCACCAGCTCTATCTTCAACTTGGGCAGCAGATCCACCCGATATTCCCCCACCCGCCACTGCAGGGGGATTCCCTTCTGCTTGCCCCGCCCGCTGACCTCGCTGACGGTCATACCGAAATAGCTTTCCTCCTCAAGCGCACGCTTTACGGCGTCCAGCTTCTCTTCACGGATAATCGCCTCTATCTTTTTCATCGGAGCAGCCCTCCGTAAGCCCTCTCGCCGTGCTGGGACAGGTCAAGCCCCACCGTCTCATCCATCTGGCCCACCCTCAGACCGACGGTAACGTCAACCAGCTTGCCCAGCACCCAGGTAGCGGCGAAAGCAAAGGCGGCCACAGCCACCACGCCGATAAACTGCATCAACAACTGACCGGCATTACCCTCCAGCAGACCAGGCGTCCCCGCAATTGCCGAGCTGGCGAAGATACCCGTAGCCAAAGCGCCCCAGATACCACCCACGCCGTGAACGGCGAAAACGTCCATGGAATCGTCAAACTTAAGTTTACTTTTCATCAGCACGATGCTGTAGTAGCAGACTATAGCCACGACAACGCCTATCGGGATAGCGGCGATAGGCTGGACGAAACCGGCCGCCGGGGTTATCGCCACCAGCCCGGCTACCGCCCCGGTAACCGTCCCCAGCAGGCTGGGGCGGCGGTGTATCCAGCTAATAACCATCCAGGTAAAGCCAGCGGCGGCGGCAGAGAGATTGGTGGCGACGAAGGCATTGGCCGCCAGACCGTCGGCGGTAAGGGCGCTGCCGGCGTTGAAGCCGAACCAGCCGAACCAGAGCAGCCCGGCGCCGAGGGCTACCATGGGGATATTATTAGGCTCCATTATGCCTCCGGGGAAACCCTTGCGCCTGCCCAGGAGCATGACCAGCGCCAGGGCCGAGACGCCAGCGTTGATATGGACAACGGCACCACCGGCAAAGTCGAGAACACCCAGGCTGCCCAGCCAGCCGCCGCTGCCCCAGACCCAGTGGCATACCGGGGCGTAAACAAGGGTCACCCACAGCGCCGCAAAAAGCATCAAAGCGCTGAACTTTATTCTCTCCACCACCGCCCCCGTAATCAGGGCGACGGTGATGATGGCGAACATCCCCTGAAAGGTCATAAAGGCCAGGTGGGGCACGGTGCCGGCATAGACATCGGAAGGCCCCATGCCCACATTAGCCAGACCCAGGAAATTAAGCCCCCCGATAAAACCGCCGATATCAGAGCCGAAGCTCAGGCTGTAGCCCCAGAGCGCCCAGAGAACACCGATAAGCCCCATTATGGCAAAGCTCATCATGATGGTGGAAAGCAGGTTTTTGCGCCGGGCCATGCCGCCGTAGAACAGGGCCAGCCCCGGCGTCATCAACAGCACCAGCGCCGCTGAAACAAGTATCCAGGCAGTATCACCGGTGTCTATACCCATTTAACCCCCTAATGGTCTAACTGTCTTCAGTTTAACAGGCGATTGTTTCCAACAGATTTCAGGGGGGTTAAATCTGTGTTACAGATGGATAAAGGGGGAGCTTTATTTACGCCTTAAAGCGGTAGCCGATATTTCTCACCGTCTCGATGAAGGTGTGTTTTGCGTCCTCAATCTTGCTTCGGAGTCGCCGCACATGCACATCCACCGTCCTGTCGCCGCCGTAGTAATCGTAGCCCCAGACCCGGTTAAGCAGGGCTTCGCGGTTATAGACACGGCCCCGGTGGCCAGCCAGAAACTTGAGCAGCTCATACTCTTTAAAGGTAAGCTCAACTATTTCGCCCTCTAAAGTCACCTCACACCTGGCCAGGTCTATCGACAGGCCGTCGCACTTGATTAGCTCGCCGCCGTCGATGTTCCGGGCTTTGCTTAAAAGCCACCTGGCCCTTAAGACCAGCTCCCGCCCGTCGTAGGGGCTGGTGATGAAATCATCGATATCTAGATTCCCGTTAAGGCTGTCCAGCATATCCCCGGGGAGCAGGGCTATAACCGGGAGGTGCCTTTCCCCTTTCAGCCCCTGGACGATTTCCTGCAACTCAGTAGCAGGCAGATTTACGTCTACTTCAACCAAGACTAAATCGGGGCGGCGGGCGGCTATCTCCCCGGCCAGCTCTTCGCCATGAGGCACGATAGAACAGGCAAAGCCGCTCCGGGTGATTTGGGAACGCAGTTCGGCCAGCGCCTCGGTCTCTTGAGCTATCATCAGCAGCCGCAACATTGTCCACCCCCATCAGTAGGCGTAGAGCCGGCCGTAGGGCCGCAGCCAGCGCGGGAAAAGCTTGATAAATTTATGATTCAGTATCTCGTCGGCATCATAGCCGAAGTGGCTAGCGAACTCGCCGACCAGCTGCTTGAGGACCTTAAGATCAGCCTCCTCCAGCTTGGCGACACCCACCTCTTTACCCAGCTGGTGCTCCTCGACACTGCCTCTCAGGTAGATAACGCCGCCGTGCATGCCGGTGCCGATGAAATTGGCCTTGTGATGCTCGCCCCTCTTTAGATTCAGGCCTAATAAAATAAGCACGCCGCCGGCCATGTACTCGCCGACGAAGTCCTGGGCGGTGCCGCCGATAACCAGCGCCGGCTTCCGGTCCTGGTATTCCTTCATGTGGATACCGGCCCGGTAGCCCACGTCCTCACGGACGAAGATTTTGCCGCCCCGCGCCGATAGCCCAATAATATCGCCGGCGTGCCCATGAATTATTATCTCGCCATCGTTCATGGTGTTACCGCAGCCGTCCTGGGCGTTGCCGTGGACGATAATCCTGGGCCCGTTCATAAATGCCCCCAGGTCGTTACCGGGGGTGCCGAATATCTCAATCTCCACCGGCTTATCCAGGTCGGTGCCGATGTACCTCTGCCCGTGGACGTTGCGGAGCTCGATGCGACGTACGCTGTCGGTAATGGCCTTTCTTAGATTAGCGTTAAGCTCCCGGTAGTAAACGCCGCCGGCATCCATCTTAACCACTGAGTTCTTTCTGCTCGCCATTTTTAACTTCCGGCCATCCCTACTCCCAGAATTTCCAGCTCGGTATCGCTTAAGCCCACGCCCCTCAGGTGCAGGCGGTTGCCCCGCAGGCTCTCAATGGCGTTGACCCCCAGCCCACCCAGTATATCCTTAAGCTCAATGCTCCAGCCCCGCAGTAAATTAGCCAGCCTCCGGGCGCCGATATCGGGATTGACCCGCTTGGTCAGGCGGAGGTCAGTGGTGCAGAGACCCCAGGCGCACTTGCCGGTGTGGCACTGCTGGCAGACATGGCAGCCCAGGGCGATAAGCGCCGCCGTGCCGATATAGACGGCGTCGGCCCCCAGGGTGATGGCCTTGGCCACATCGCCGCTGTTCCTGATGCCGCCGGAAACCACGATAGAGGCCTGGTTACGTATGCCCTCTTCACGCAGGCGTGCGTCCACCGCCGCCAGCGCCAGCTCGATGGGAATACCCACGTTGTCGCGGATGACCTTGGGCGCCGCACCGGTGGAGCCTCTAAGCCCGTCAAGGACGATAATATCGGCGCCGCCCCGCACCATACCGCTGGCGATAGCCGCCGAGTTGTGGACGGCGGCAATCTTGACCGATATCGGCTTGGTGTAGTTGGTCGCCTCTTTCAAAGCGTATATAAGCTGCGCCAGGTCCTCGATAGAGTAAATATCATGCTGGGGCGCTGGAGACAGGGCGTCTGTCCCCTGGGGAATCATTCTGGTTAAAGATACCTCGGCGCTTACCTTCTCTCCGGGCAAATGCCCGCCGATTCCCGGCTTGGCTCCCTGCCCGATTTTTATCTCGACCACCCTACCTGCGTTCAGGTAGTCGGCCTGCACACCGAAGCGCCCCGAAGCCACCTGGACAATGGTATTATCGCCGTATTTATAGAGGCTGGGGTGCAGCCCGCCCTCGCCGGTGTTCCAGAGGGTGCCCATCTCAGTAGCCGCCCTGGCCAGAGAGGTGTGTACATTGAGGCTAACCGCTCCGTAGGACATGGCGGCGAACATTACCGGCACCTCCAGCCTCACCTGGGGGGCTATTTTTGTTTTTAGCTTTTGAGACTTACCGTCAAACTCCAGGCGGTCGGGTTTCCGCCCCAGCCAGGTGGTAAGCTCCATCGGCTCTCGCAACGGGTCTATAGAGGGGTTGGTCACCTGGCTGGCGTTGAGCACCAGGTGGTCCCAGTAAATCCTCTGCCCCTTGTCGTCACCCATGCCGGTCAGCAGCACCCCGCCGGTTTCGGCCTGCCTCAAAATATCATCAATAACCTCGGGGCGCCAGTTATAGTTCTCGCGGTATTCCTGCGGGTTGCGGCTGATGGTCAGCGCCTGCGTGGGGCAAAATACCTCGCAGCGGTGACAGCCGACGCAGTTCTCCTCGCGGCTCCTGACTTCGTTATCTTCAGCATCATAGTAGTTGGCATCAAAGCTGCACTGGTTGACGCAGACCTGGCATTGGATGCAGCGCTCCGGGTCCCGCTTTACCAGAAACTTGGGTGCTATATAGGTCTTCATTGTCTCATCCTCCCTGCATCCGTATCGGTATTCCCCGCTCTGCCAGGTATTTCTTTATATCATTGATGGAGTAAGTCCCGTAGTGAAATATGCTGGCCGCCAGCACCGCGTCGGCTTTGCCGGCAACCAGCGCCTGATAGAGGTCTTCCGGGCTACCAGCGCCGCCGCTGGCAATCACCGGCACGCTCACCGCCTCGGAAATGGCACGGGTAAGCTCGTTATCATAGCCCGTCTGGTGCCCGTCGGCGTCCATGCTGGTAAGCATTATCTCCCCGGCCCCCAGCTCAACCGCCTTCTTGGCCCACTCAATGGCGTCAAGCCCGGCTGGTTTCTGGCCGCTGTTAATATACACCTCCCACTTCGGCTGCTTCCTCCCATTCACCCTCTTGGCGTCAATAGCCACTACGATACACTGGCTGCCGAACTTTTCGGCACCCTCTTTAATCAAATTGGGTTTGAGCACCGCCTCGGTATTGATGGAAACCTTATCCGCCCCGGCCAATAACATACGCCGCATATTGGCGATGGTGCGCAGCCCCCCGCCCACGGTAAGCGGCATAAATACCTTCTCTGAAATACGCTCGACGACGTCAACCATGGTATCGCGTTCCTCCGGCGTGGCGGTGATGTCCAGAAAGACCAACTCGTCGGCGCCTTCTTTATAGTAAAAATCGGCACGCTCCACCGGGTCGCCGGCGTCACGCAGCTGGACGAAGCTCTTCCCCTTGACCACCCGCCCGCCCTTGACATCCAGGCAGGGTATAATCCGCTTGGTCAACATCTTATTTAGCCCCCCCGGCCACTCTATTTCTGGCCCCCGCCTTCAGCCTGCCGACTACAGCCTGTCCGCCCATCGGTATCCAGGCTTTATCCAGCTCGGGGGCTATCAGCCGTATTGCCGATTCCTCGGAAGATAAATACAGCATGTCCCCCTTCTCCCCGACGGTAAGCGGCCTTAATCTTATGCGGTCGGTCAGCCCTATCATCTCGCCGTGGTGGGCGATAATCACGGCAAACGGCCCATTCAAGAGCAGGCTGCCGTACACCTGGCGCAGCGCCCGCATCAGCTCCTGCTCCTCTTTGGGCAGGCGTTCAATAGTGTTCCAGAAAGGCGGCGCCAGGATTTTAGCCACCACCTCCAGCGGCAGGTGGTGCTGGCGCATGAGCAGGTCAACGGCGTAGGCCACCACCTCGGTATCGGTCTGCATGGTGCACTGGTAGCCGAACTGCTCCAGATAGCGCTTATTTATCCCGTAGGAGGAAATCTCACCGTTGTGAATCACCGTCCAGTCCAGTATGCAGAAGGGGTGCGCCCCACCCCACCAGCCGGGGGAATTGGTGGGGAACCGCCCGTGAGCCGTCCACAAATAGCCCCGGTACTGCTCAAGGCAGAAGTAGTCGGCTATCTCCTCGGGGTAGCCCACCCCCTTGAAGACCCCCATATTCTTACCGCTGGAAAAGACAAAGCTGTCGGATAATTTAGTATTTATATCCATAACCCGCGCCATGACATAGTCATCTCCGGACTGCTTTTTGGGTTTATTTTTATTCATGTCAAGAAAATAGCGCCGGACCAGCGGCGGGTTCTTAATCGGCGGCGTCGGCCTTGTCGGTACCTCCTGCTGCTCGATGAGGTCGAAGTTATCCTTTAGAAACGCCTCCGTCTCCTGCCTGCCATGCTGGCTTAAAAACATAATATGAAATGCGTACTGGTCGGCATATTCTGGATATAAGCCGTAGACGGCAAAGCCGCCGCCCAGCCCGTTGCCGCGGTCGTGCATGTTAGCGATAGCCCTGATTACTCCCTCGCCGGAAAAGCGCCGGCCGGTGGTATCCATCGCCCCGAATATGGAGCAGGCGTCGATTATCTTGTTATCATTATTAGGGTTATTTATCCGCCCTATATCTCTCACTTCAGCTTCTCCTGAAAGAAAGGCTATTCATCAACGACCACTTCTTCGGCCGGCTCCACCGGGGGCACTATGGAAGCCTCCTCGGAGGCCGGTATCTCCAGCCGGGCCCGCCAGATTTCCTCCGGTAGAGAGGCCAGGCCGAAATCGTCGGCAACCAGCGTCTCCTTAAAAGCCTCCACGTTTATTTTGTCCTTCATTAGATTGTAGATAATGCCCGCTTTCTCGATATCGCCGGCAAAGACCAGGCCCAGTATCTTACCGTCTTTAATTATCACCTTTTTATAGATGCTGTCGCCCCTCTTTACTAAAATATCATAGCTGTCATCGGGGGCGGTCACCATCCCCGCCGAAAGGATATTTACCCCGAAATACTTGAGGGCGTTCATGGCGGTGCCGCCCTCGTATTCGGCCTTCTTACCGGCCATATTTAAGCCAGCAACCCTGCCCCCGGCATAGGCGTTAGGCCAGACCGGGGTTACCCGATTCTCCCCATAGACAAAATCATAGGCCTCGCTGACATCGCCGCAGGCGTATACACCGGGAACTGAGGTTTTCATGCGGCGGTCGACGATAATACCCCGGTTGGTCTTAACCCCGTTATTAGATACCAGGTCAAGGCGCGGCGTAACGCCGATGGCGACGACGACCATATCGCAGGCGATAGACCGCCCGTCATCCAGGCTGACGCCGTTTACCTCACCGAGCCGACTGCCATTTATTTTGGCTATGGTATGCCCGGTTATTATGTCAACTCCAGCCTTAATCAGAGCCTCGGCCTCAAAGTTGGCTGCCTCCTCATCGAGGATGGTGTTCAAAACCCAGTCCTTCATCTCGACGATGCTCACCTCCACCCCCCTCTTTAACAGGGCCTCGGTGGCGCTCACCCCGATAAGCCCCCCACCGATGACCACCGCCTTTATCCTGCCCTGCCGCCGCTTCAGAAACTTATCGATTGCTTTGGCATCATCAAGGGTGGTAAAGGTGAAAACCCCCTTTAAATCTTTACCCTCCATCTTGGGCACGATAGGCACCCCGCCGGTAGCCAAAAGCAGCTCCTGACAGCTTATGGTTCGCCCGCTTTCCAACTCGATATTATGCTCATTGAAATTAATCCGCTTAACCCTGTCGCCGAAGACGGTCTTGATTTTATTCTTCTCGTAGAAATCAGCCGGGCGGTAGAGCATATTCTCTAGAGGACGCCCCTCGGAGAGGTGCTCCGAGATAAGCGGCCGCGAGTAGGCCGGGTAGGGCTCATCGGAGACGATAGCCATTGTCCCCACCCTATCCACCCCGCGGATGGCTTCAGCAGCGCCGATGCCGCCCGCCGAGTTGCCGATAATCAAATACTTCATTTTCTCCGCTCCGGCCATTTCTTACCGCCTGCCCGCCTTTTCTCCCAGGGCAACCCTGATGAAATTATCATAAATCTTTAACCCCACCTCCCCGCTCTTTTCCGGGTGGAACTGGGTGGCCACCAGGTTATCTTTAGCCACCACACTGCAGAAAGGGATGCCGTATTCGGTCTGGCCGGCTACCAGTGACCCGTCCTCCGGCTTTGCATAGTAGCTGTGGACAAAGTAGAAGTCAGCCTCATCGGGTATCCCCTCGAAGACGGGGTGGGCAATCTTCTGCTTTACCTGATTCCAGCCCATATGGGGAATCTTCAAGCCCGGGGCAAACCGGCGCACCGCGCCGGGAATGATACCGAGGCACTCCTGCCAGCCGCCCTCTTCAGTGCCGCCGAACAGCACCTGCATCCCGATGCAGACCCCCAGAAAGGGCTTCCCCTCGCTTATATAGCGCTTAATCGCCCCGTCCAGCCCTGTTTTCCGCAAGCTGGTCATGGTATCGGCGGCAGCCCCCACCCCGGGCAGTATAACCACCCAGGCGCTGAGCACCTCGTCGGGGCTATCGGCTACCTTGGCCTCATAACCCAACCGGCTGATGGCGTTAACCACGCTGCGCAGATTGCCGGCACCATAATCGATTATGGTAATCATCTCTTATACCTCAACATAGACCAGCGCCTCGTTGGGGCAGTTAGCCACGCAGACCGGGACTTCCTCCCCCTGGCAGAGGTCGCACTTCAGCGCCCTCTTCTGCTCTATATCCGGCTTTATCGCCGCCAGCGGGCAGACCAGCACACAGGTCCAGCAGCCGATGCACTTCTCCTCATCCACCTCAACCAATCGGCTCTCCTGGTCACGGGACAGAGCGCCGGTAAGGCAGGCCTGGATACAGGGGGCCTCATCACACTGCTGGCAGCGCACTGATAGCGATACCACTCCCCTATCATCCACCCGGAGCCGGGGCAGAGGAGGCGGTGATTCCCGCTTGAACGCCTTGACCAGGTCTTTGGTGTGGGCGTGTTGCAGCTGGCAGTACACCTCGCATAGGCGGCAGCCTATGCAGACCTCTTCCTTAACGTAGACCTTTCTCACACTTACTCCTTATATGCGGTAAACGGTTGCCGTATACCGTATATTATCAAATACAATACTCTTTGTCAAATCCCCTATTTTAAACAGACGCAGCTTGAAGACAGAGACTACAACAGCCAATATTGTAACATTAAATCAGGCGGCACGCCAAGGCAAAAAGCAAGGATATAGGCGCAAAAGGGGAAAATGTATATAATATAATAAGGGGGTAGCTGACAAAATGCTTACCAAAAACGAGCAGGAAAAGTATGCCCGCCAGATGATGCTCAAAGGTTTTGGGCTTAAAGGGCAGGAGAAGCTTAAAAAAGCCAGAGTCTTTATTGCCGGCGCCGGTGGGCTCGGCTCATCGTCAGCCACCTATCTGGCCGCCGCCGGAGTGGGCACACTCCGCATCGTTGACCACGACAGCGTGGAACTGAGCAACCTGAACCGGCAGGTGCTGCACTGGCCAGCCGACATCGGCCAGAAAAAGATTAGCTCGGCCAAGGATAAGCTAAAGCAACTGAACCCGGACGTGGCCATAGAGGCCATCGAGGAGAAAATAACCGAAGCCAATATTTCCCGGCTGGTGGCCGGCTCCGACCTCATCGTCGATGCCATGGACAACCTGCCCACCCGCTACCTGCTCAATAAGGTAGCCATAGAGAAGAATATCCCTTTCTTTCACGGAGCGGTCTACGGCTTTGAGGGCCGGGTCATGACGGTCATACCGGGCAAAACCGCCTGCCTGAGATGCGTCTACCGGGGCGCTATACCGGAAGAGACATTCCCGGTCATCGGGGTTACCCCGGCAGTCATCGGCTGCATCCAGGCGACCGAGGTGATAAAATACCTGGTGGGGATGGGGCAGCTGCTGGCCGATAGACTTTTAGTCTACGACGGGCTGAATATGAAATTTACCGAATTTAAAATTAAAAAAGACCCCGATTGCCCGCATTGCGGAAAACCGAGCCAGGGGTAAGAAGGATAGATCACAGGGAGGAGACAGAAATAATGGAAGCCAAGATAGTCTATTTTGCCAAGCCCGGCGAGGAAAACACCGATGAAACGCTACGCCTGGCCAAGCTCAGGGCGGAAGAGCTGGGCATAAAAACCATACTGGTAGCCTCCACCACCGGGGATACCGCCTTAAAGGCGATGGAGGTCTTTAAGGGAACCAGAGTAGTCGTGGTCAGCCACTTCACCGGCATGAAGGGACCCAATATCCAGGAGTTCACCGAAGAAAACCGCCAGAAGCTCTTAAGCGCCGGCGTCCCCCTGCTTACCGCCACCCATACCTTTTCCGGGCTGGGCAGGGCGATGCGCAAGAAGTTTGGCATGCACCTCTTTGAGGAGGTGATGGCCAACACGCTGCGTCTGTTCGGGCAGGGCATGAAGGTAGTCTGTGAAATCACCATGATGGCGGCCGATGCCGGTCTGGTGCGCACCGACGAGGACATCATGGTTATCGGCGGCAGCAGCCGGGGAGCGGATACAGCGGTGGTGCTGCGGCCGGTCAACTCCGAGGATTTTTTCGACCTCAAGATTAAGGAAATCCTCTGTAAACCCCTGCTCTAGCGCTAGGATGACCGCCTAACCTTGATAACCTCCGCCAGGATGCTAACGGCTATCTCCTCCGGCGTCTGCGCCCCTATCCCCAGCCCGATTGGTGCATGGACCCTGTCCAGCTGCTCCCGGGGTATCCCCCTGTCCCGCAGGTGGGTGAATATAGTCTCGTTTTTGGTTTTGCTGCCTATCATGCCGATATACTTGGCCGGTGTACCCACCGCCCACTCCAGCACCACCTCGTCGTGCTGGTGACCATGTGTAACAATCACGATATAGCTTGATTTATCTATCTTTATCTTCGGGAAAGACTTGGTGAAGTCCTCGGCCAAGATAACTTCGGCTTCGGGGAACCTCTCGGCACTGGCGAAATCGGCCCGGTCGTCAACCACAGCAATATTAAACCCGCAGAGCTTGCCCATCTTGGTCAGCGCCAGCGCGATATGGCCGCCGCCGAATATATATAATGCAGGCGGGGTCAGGATAGGCTCAATAAAAACCTCCAGGTCTCCCCCACATATCATACCCTCCTCCCCGGCCTCTTTAGCGGTCAGGCTCCGGTGCAGGCGCTTGGGCTTGCCCTGCCTGATTACCTTGACCGCTTCCTCGATTATTTGGGCTTCCAGGCTGCCGCCGCCTATCGTCCCGAAGATACTGCCGTCAGGCCTTACCAGCATCTTGGTGCCCTCTTCACGCGGCGTGGAGCCGCTGGCCGAAACCACCGTGACCAGCGCCGCCTCCTCACCCCCAGCCTTAACCTTTACTATTTCCTGGTAGATATCATTCATCTCTATAACCCCTAAACATTGTAGCGCATCATTATCGCCTCTAAAACCCCGCCGGCAATAGCCCTTACCCTGGGCCGGATGGTATAGCAGTCATCTATACTTCCGGAAGGGTCTATCTCGCCCAGTTTGGTCCCCTTTTTGACCGTTGTCCCGCTTCTGAGCAGGGCCCGTATTATACCGTCTATCCCCGCCTCAACCGGCTGCCCGCCCACCGAAGCTATCACATCACCGGCGCTGGCCGGCTCTCCTATATCTCTATCGGTCTGGAAAAGGCCGCTTTGACCTGCGTGCAGCGCCCGCTCATGGGTCAAGCCACCGATGGCGATGGGGATCCCGGTGTCCTTCTCAGCCTCCCCCTCCAGGATTACCCGGCCCAGTCTCTCGCTGTTGTTGGTCTCCACCACCAGGTGGACGTCATTGCCCGCCCGGAAGCCAGGCCCCAGCCCGATAACCAGGGGGGCATGGCCGATTTTGGTCCCCAGGTTCTTTTTAGCCATTATGGCATCAACCAGCACCTCTGGTTTAAGTGCTTTCCTAGCTGATGTTTTGGGGTCAACGATAATGGGTATGCGCCCTTCCCGCCACAGCCGGTGAACCTCAGCGGCCGATTCGGCCCGCCGGGCGGTTATCCCCTCCACTTCTTTTTCCCCGTCATAGACCGCCTCGCAGAAGGCAACCCCCCGGCTGACGGCCAGTGGCTGGGAGGTCTCGGTGAGACATACGCGGAAGCGGGAGCGGGCCAGCTTGTGGGCCACCCCGCTGGCTACCTCCCCACCCCCCTTTATAAGGACGACTAACCTGCTTAGTTCGGCACTCATTTTCTAACCGTCAGACAGTATAATCAGGAAGACTTGCCCAGAAATTATACCACAATGATATAATGAAGCTAAACCGGTTTGGACTATGGACAAAGAAAGTTTCGAACGGCTGGTGGCCAGAGCAGTGGATGACCTGCCCGAGGAGTTTCTCCTCAGGCTGGAGAACATAGATATTGTCGTCGAGGAATACCCCACCCCCAACCAGATGCTCAAGCTGGGGCTGGAGCAGGGCGAAACCCTGCTCGGCCTCTACGAGGGGGTGCCTCAGACCAGGCGGGGCGGACACTACGGGCTGGTGCCGCCGGACAAAATAACCATATTCCAGCGCTCAATCGAGGCCAAGTGCCGCTATGGGGGCAATATCGGCGCCGAGATTCAGCGGGTGGTCAAGCACGAGATTGCCCACCACTTCGGCATCAGCGATGCCCGGCTGCACCAGCTAGAAAAGGAGGAGGGCTAACCTAGAGCCAGCAACCGTAATCACTCCAGGCCAGCAATAATCCTCTCTATACGGGTAATATCAAGAACATTGATCACGCCGTCCTGATTAGCATCAGAGCCGGAGGTCTCAGGGTCAAGGGCAGTTATAACCCTCTCCACCCTGGTGATATCCAGGACATTAACGGTGCCGTCACCGTTGGCATCTCCCGGTGACGTTGGCTGAATGGTAAAGCTGTCGCTGGCATAGTCGACCTCGGTGGTGGTATTACCCGCCGAGTCGGTAGCCCGCACATAAACGGCATGCTCACCATCGGCCAGGGATGCAGTGGTAAAGGTGTAGTCCTCGTCAGGGCTGTCAAAGGCGCCGTCGCTGGCGGTGGCCGCCGTCCAGCTGCCGTCGTCAACCCGGTACTCCACCGAGCTGATATCGGAATCATCGCTGGCGGTGCCGGTCAGGGTCGGCGTGCTGTTTTCGGTCGGGTCGGGCGATAATGGCGTTATGGTTACCACTGGCGGGGTGGTATCGGCAATAGTTACCGAGTCACCGGTCCAGGTGGCCGTTATCTCCTCGGCCAGGCTGCTGGACAGTACGCCGTTGGAGAGGGTTATATCGCTGGTGTCGCCGTCAGCACCGACAACGTGGAAGTGCAGCACCGTCAGGTAGCCGGAGCCGGTCACTCCCTCGGTGCCGGGGACATTCTGAATAACCCGCCATGTCCCCGTCTCGACCTCATTATAGAGGTCAACCGGTATCGCCGTTGCCCCTATCAACCCCGCGGTGACATCATCCAGCCGCAGCACGGCGCTGTCAAAGGAGACGTCACAGCCAGCGGCATCGAAGTCGGTCACCTCGCCGATATCGACATTAACGGTAAAGTCGCTATTGGGAGCGGCCTCATCGGGTGCATCAATACTGACCTCAACCAGCGTCACCGTCACCTCCACCGAGTCGCCAGTCCAGCTGGCCCCAATCTCCTCGGCTAGGTTGCTGGCAATCATGCCGTTGGAGAGGGTTATATCGCTGCTGTCGCCCTCAGCGCCAATGACGTGGAAATGCACCACCGCCAGAGAACCGGTGCCGCTTACCCCGCTCAAGCCCGGGACATTCTGAATAACCCGGTAGGTACCCGGGCTGATCTCGTTGTAGACGTCAACCGGTATCGTTGTCTCCCCTACCAGCCCCGGGGTGACATTATCCAGCCGTAGCACCGAGCTGTCATAGGTGAAATCGTAGTTGCAAGCGTCGAAGTCGGTCACCTGGCTGATGTTGATATTAACGGTAAAATCGCTGTCGGGTGATACTTCAGCCGGGGCGTCCACACTCACCGTAACCACCTGAATTGCCGCCGCCGGGAGGGCTGCCACTACCCCCAGCACCAGGGCCGCAATGATTATCATGCCCAGAATTTTGTTTTTCAATTAGCACCTCCTGTCATGCTTATATTAAGCACTTTCGTGCTTACTGATAAAATAACACCCCGTTAGTCAAAAAAGCCTAGAAACGGCATCAGCAAACCATCAAATTTACATCAAAAAAGCATCAATGCCCCTCGCATTGACCAGCCGCAGGCTGTATAATGCGGTGGAAAAGAGGCTCAAGATGAAAGCGCAAATCTTAAAGCACATCGCCCCCATTGATAAGAAGCCCCTGGAGCTGGTAGACTTGCCCACTCCGCAGCCCAAACCGGGGGAAATACTGGTAAAGGTGGCTGCCTGCGGGGTCTGCCATACCGAGCTGGACGAAATCGAAGGCAGGCTCCAGCCCAAGCTGCCGGTAATTTTAGGCCACGAAATCGTGGGACGGGTGGAAAAGCCGGGGCCGGGGGCAACCAGGTTCAGTATTGGAGACAGGGTGGGCATCGCCTGGATTCACTCCGCCTGCGGCAAATGCCACTTCTGCCGGAGTGGCCGGGAAAACCTGTGCCCCGATTTTCAGGGCACAGGCTGCCAGGCTGACGGCGGCTATGCCCAGTACACGGTGGTGCCAGAGGACTTCGCCTATCCGGTTCCCGCCCGCTTCACCGATGCCCAGGCGGCCCCTCTCCTCTGCGCCGGGGCCATCGGCTACCGGGCGTTAAGGCTGAGCACACTGGCGGACGGTCAGGTTTTGGGGCTGTTCGGCTTCGGGGCTTCGGCTCACATCGTTATCCAGATAGCCAAATATAAATATCCCAAGGTCAGGGTCTTTGTCTTTACCCGGCCGGGGCAGAAAGAGCACCAGGAGCTGGCCAGAAAACTGGGCGCCGACTGGACCGGCGCCACCGGGGAGACCCCACCCGCCAAGCTGGATTGCGCCGTTGACTTTACCCCGGCCTGGAGCCCGATAGTGGCCGCCCTAAAGGCTCTGGATAAAGGCGGCAGGCTGGTCATAAACGCCATCCGCAAGGAAGAAACCGACAAAGATTCCCTGCTGGAACTGGATTACTCCGAACATCTCTGGTGCGAAAAGGAAATAAAGAGCGTGGCCAACATCACCCGGCAGGATTCTCTGGAGTTTTTGCCCCTGGCTGCCGAGATTCCCATCATCCCCGATGTGCAGGAGTTCAAGCTGGAAGAGGCCAACGAGGCCTTGGTTTTGCTGAAAAAGGGCAAAATCCAGGGTGCAGCCGTTTTGAGAATAGACTGAACAGGCACCAAATAGGGAGGGGGGCTTGACTTTTGTCACCAACCGAAGCACAATCTAAGCAATGAACACACCTACTGAAACTAACCTGAGCACCATAATCAAGCGGCAGAGGGTTATGGTGCCGTTGACCTTACGTGAGCTTGCCGCCAAGGCTGGCGTATCGGCGTCGCATCTGGGCAGAATCGAGCGAGGCGAGCGTTTCCCCTCGGCCAACATCCTGCGCAAGATAGCCAGGCCCCTCGGCTTTGACGAGGACGAGCTATTCATGCTGGCTGGCTATCTCTCACCCGGTACTCCTATCGGGGCCGAAAGCCACGAGGGGCTGGACCCCTATGTAGCCAAGATGCTGTCAAAAGAGCCGATAGAAACACAGCGCGCTATTATCGGTATCTTGAGCATCCTTAAGAGCCTTGCCCAGAGCGGCGGGGAAAAAGAGCCATCCTGATAGAATGCAGCCAATGCTGTCAGCAATACTTCTGGCCGCCGGTGAATCAAAGCGCATGGGCAAACCCAAGCAACTGATGCCCCTGGGCAAGAGCACCCTGCTGGAGCAGGCCATTGACAACCTGCTAAACTCCTCGGTTGACGAGACTATCGTGGTACTGGGGCATAAAGCTCAGGAAATAACCAAGACGATAGCCAACAAGCCGGTCAAAATAGTGCTTAACCCTGACTACAGGCAGGGAATGAGCACCTCGATAATTGCCGGACTGATTCTGGTCGACCCCCGTTCTCATGCTGTTATGCTGGCCCTGGGCGACCAGCCTCTGGTGGCCAGCCAGACCATCAACCAGCTGATAGAGGCATTTAATAAGCATAATAAAGGCATTGCCGTACCCACCTACCGGGGCCGGAGGGGCCACCCCATTATCTTTGACATTAGATATAAAGCGGAACTGTTCAAGCTGAAAGGCGATATCGGTGGGAGAGAGATAATCCAGAATCACCCCAAAGATGTCTTTAAGGTGGCCGTCGATTCGGAGAGTGTCATCTCTGACATTGATACTCAAGAAGACTATAAAGCCAATTTAAGTTAACCCCTCCCCTTTTTATCTTTTCCCACCCACCGCCCTTAAAGGTAAAAGGGCTAACGCCCTTTTCATCCCCCCTTCTTTAAATCTGTTTTTCTTCCCATACCCTCCCACCCAAAGGGTTGCACCCTCTTAGACTCTCTCTTTGCCCCACCCCCCTACTCATGGAGTTTTAGAGGTGAAACCTCTGAGGGCGGGAGGGTGGGAAGCAAAACGACTTATTTGACAAAAGGGCTATATCGCCTGTAATATAACACTGACCGCTTTAAGCAGGGACAAAAATGACCGAAATACCCAAATTCACCGTCAAAAAGCCCCCCCACCTCTCCCACCACCCCCAGCCGGGCTACTCGGTAAGGGGCCGGATATGGCTGGAAAAGGACGGCGAGCTATATATGGGCGGGGGCCGGGAGATGCTGCTGGAGCGCATCGACAAGCTGGGCTCAATCGCCGCCGCCGCCCGCTCGATGAAGCTGGGCTACCGCAACGCCTGGCTCTGGGTAGAGGCAGCCAACCGCCTGGCGCCATCGCCACTGGTGGAGAAGGTCACCGGCGGGCCGGGGGGAGGCTATGCCCGGCTAACCGATGAGGGACGCAAGGCGGTGGCAAAATACAGGCGGTTACGGTCAAAATTTGAGCGGTTTCTAACCCAGGTGGATTGATTTTTTTACCCAACGCTATATCTGGCACAATATAGCCACCTGGCCTAGAAAGACAAGGAATGAAAAGGCTACTGATTGCACTTTTGGCGGGAATACTAGCTCTGATCCCAATTGCCGGCTGTCCCGCCCCGAAGGAGACATCTATGGGCATGGCGGTGGAGTTCATGGACCACGCCGCCTGCGCCTATATCAGCCAGGACAAGGGCTGGTTTGAAGAGGCAGGCTTCAAGCTCACCGCCTACGAGAGCTATGTGACCGGCATGGCGCTGGCCTCGGCCCTGGCCCGGGATGAAATCCAGGTCGCCTACGTCTGCCTGGTGCCGGCGATAAATGTCTACGCCAACGGCGGCGTACCCATAAAGATAGTAGCTGGAACCCATAAGTACGGCTACGGACTTGTAGTAGACTCAGCCAAGATAGCAACGCCCAAGGATTTAGAAAAGCCCAACATCCGCCTCGGCTGTGTCAGGGAAGGCGGCGCCGTTGACGTGCTGATGCACAAGACCATAAACAGCTATAACCTCAATGAAGCCAGGATATTAAACAATACCCGGCGGATGAACCCGCCCGAACTGGTGCTGGCTATCAAGACGGGGCAGCTGGACGCCGCCTTTCTCCCCGAGCAGTGGGCGACCATGGCCGAAGAGCTCGGCTTTACCATGCTGCTGATGAGTCAGGATGTCTGGCCCGATATGCAGGGCAGCGTGCTGGTGGTAAAGCAGGACCTGATAGACAACCACCCTGAGGTCGCCCAGAAGCTGGTAGCGGTATCGCAGCGGGCGACGGACTGGATAAATGAGTACCCGGAGGAGTCCGCCGGGATTGTGGCTAGACAGATGCAGGCTGTCGGCGCTGATACCGACGCCACCGAGTCTGACGCCCAACTGGAAATCACCCCCGAAGTGATGCTGCGGTCTATGGAAAGGCTGGAATATACAACTGAAATAAACCCGCATATAGTCCAGGATACCATAGACTATATAGCCAGTCTCGGCTATATCAAGAATAGCTTCAGCGCCGCCGACATTCTGGACCTGAGGTTCCTTGAGGGTGAATAGTGCTTAAGAAGATGAGACCGGGGTGGGGGCTGCTGCCGATAGCCATCTTTCTGGCGGTCTGGGAGCTGGTAGCCAGATTGAATTTAGTCCCGGGCGAGCTCTCTTTTCCCCCCTTCTCGGCAGTGGTCATGGAGTTCTACTATCTGACCGCCAGCGGGGTGCTGGGGGATAATTTTCTGGCCAGCCTGGGCAGGGTCTTAATCGGCTTCTGCGCTGGCTCTATCGCCGGTATCGCCGTGGGCATGATTATGGGCTGGGTGGAGAATGTCAACAAGGCGCTGCACCCCATCATCAGCCTGTTTTACCCCATCCCCGCCCTGGGCTGGCTGCCCCTGCTCATGCTCTGGATAGGCATCAACGAGATGCTACCCATCGCTATAATCTTCATCTGTTCGTTTTTCCCCGTCCTCTATAACACCGTCACCGGCATCAGAAACGTGGATAAAGAATACATCCAGGTAGCCAGGACGCTGGGAGCCTCCGACGCCAGAATTTTAGCCACCGTGGTCATGCCTTTAGCCCTGCCCAACATCTTTACCGGCTTAAGGCTGGAAGCGGGTATGGCCTGGCGGGTAATCATCGCCGCCGAGATGGTAGCCATCCCCACCGGCATCGGCGCCCTGATGATGAGGGCGTCAAGCCTCATCCGCATAGACATCATCATCGTCTGCCTGATAGTATTAGCCGTGATGTGCCTAATCTTTGAAAGGTTCTTCCAGTATATGGAAGCCAGAGTAACCACCAGATGGAGATGATATGCCTTCTATCGAATTAAAGAATATCTGCCAGTACATCTGCCGCGATGTCAACCTGAAGATAAGGGATAAAGAATTAATGGTCTTACTTGGGCCCAACGGCGCCGGCAAAACCACCATAGCCCACATTATCGCCGGGCTGACCGATTATCAGGGCTCGGTGCTCTTTGACGGGGTGGCGGTGGACAAGCTCCCGGCCAACCGCAGGGAGGTGGGCTATCTCTTTCAGGATTTAGTCCTGTTCCCCCACCTCGATGTCGCCGCCAACATCGCCTACGGTCTGAACACCAAGAAACAATCGCCACAGAAGGTAGAAACCAAGGTAAAACAGCTGCTCCAGATGATGAAGATAGAGCACCTGGCCCGGCGTTACCCCAAAAACTTAAGCGGCGGAGAAAAGCAGCGGGTGGCTCTGGCCAGAGCGCTGGCGCCGTCACCTAAAGTGCTGCTGCTGGATGAGCCGCTGTCCAGCCTAGATGTGGCCACCGCCAAGTACCTCAGGACCGAGCTAAAGCAGCTCCAGCAGAGGCTGGGCATCACCACCGCCTATGTAACCCATGATTTACAGGAGGCCGAGGAGATGGCCGATAGGATAGCCGTCCTCCAGAACGGCTGTCTGGAGCAGGTGGATAAGCCGGAAAGGGTGTTCTTCTACCCCAAAAACGAAAAAGTCTCCGATTTCATCGGGGCGCCCAATATTTTAGACTGCGATTACTGCCGCAGCCTGGGGAAAGGGGTTATGGAGGTCGGCTGCGGCGGCCTGCCCATCATTGTCCCCCACGACGGAGAATCTGTCCACCGCATCGCCTTTCTCCCCACCGATATTCATATCTCGGAGACCCACCCCCCGGGGCCGGAGGTAAACCGCTTTAAGGCGCTTATCACCAGCATTAAACCCACCGACGAAACGGTCAGAATCGGGCTTAAGGCGGGAGTGAATAATCTGCTGGCGGGCATGCCCCACCACATCTTTGAGGATATGAACCTGGCAGTGGGTAAAGAGGTCTTCCTGATATTAAAGCTGCGCCGGATAAGGGTCTACGAAGACAAAGACAGCCAGCGGTCAGATCCGAACTGACGACCGGCGGTCTACGAATTCTAAGTCTTTTATTAGTTTCATTTGAATATTTTCAACTTGACTGCATCCCATTATGCTGATAACATTACATCTCGGAAAGCAAGAAAGTCTACTGCTCGCCGCTGTTTTAAGCACGTACTCAAACACCTCACCGAAACCTCGCTGGGAAAGAGGTCACGGCTAAGACAAAGGTCAGAAGGAGGAATAAGACATGCCGGGCGCTAAAAAAGTTGGAGGTTACAAAAATCGCATTCTGAGGGTCAACCTGA
>Ga0315545_1001596_pt1 | contig 21799 bp, 19 predicted proteins | sample SalMarSW160210MG_FD_203096 | JGI IMG/M metagenome (GOLD analysis project Ga0315545, IMG submission 203096) | Salt marsh sediment microbial communities from the Plum Island Ecosystem LTER, Massachusetts, United States - Salt Marsh Sediment SW1602-10 ...
GAAAAACGTTTGTGAATGTCCATGCCTACATAAAGCATCTGCTACCTCCTTTGGGTTTTTGGCTCAAAATCATATATAATACAAAAATGATTTCAAACCAAGGAGGTAGCCTTTCATAAAATTACAGAAAGAGTCTTTCAAATCTTTTCCTGAGACTCATGTTTTCTTCAGGACATGGGTGTGAAAGAGAATCTTGAATTGCTTGAAAACCTTCAGCTTTTTTGTCCCGGTGAAAGCACGCAAAAGTTCAATCATTATCCAAAAAATGTATACGAAGGTAATCTCCTCCCTCCATTCAGGAAGAACGAATTGAACAAACCACAAAGAAAAAAGCCCTAATGCTTCATACCATCTGAATTCCATATTGGCAAGGAAAAGAAATCCTAAGAAAGACTGAGCCATGGTCAAAAATATCTCCAGTTTTTGATGGTCGTCAAAATGCACCACCGAGACTTGCCCCCGGCTGAAGCTGTAAACAATCGGTATCATGGCAACCAACACGGTCCATTGATTTATATTAGAGGAGACCATGTTCATCAATGCCATGGGGGATTTTCTCACGGTTCTGGCCCAGTTGAAGGCAGTCACTTTCTCTGGAAACTCCGACAAAAAAGGCGCCACCCACTGCACGAAGACAAAGGAAGACACGCCCAGAAGTGTTGCCAGCGCCAGCATACTGTAAAGAAAAGGATGAGCAACAAAATAAAGCCAGAAGCCCCCGATCAAAAACAGTGCCGCTATAGAGAAATTTCGAGGAAAGGGTTTCATCTTCAAGATCATTCGGGGAACTCTTGCCGCCTCTTCCATCTTCTCCCGTTCCTGAGGGGGGATTTTTTGCAGGACGTAAAGATAGCTGACATACATGCTGGTCAAAATTATGGAGTCAAACAGAGTTAAAGTTCCCTTCAAAAGAATAATTACAAAATACCCGATGGGTGGCAGAAGTCCCATCACTTCAACCGCGTGTTCTCCCTCCAGACGGATGTTCACCAACCTTTTACCTTTCTGTCCCCTTTTTCTGAAGAATGCGGCAGTGAAGTAGATCATGGGCCAGGCTAATCCCACCAGAAGGCGCAAAGAGCCGGTGAAATTAGCGGTTATCAGGTGAACCTTCTCTGGATCAGCGCCTGCTTCCCAGGCGATCACCGCCTCCACGGCAAATTCGGGCAGAGTCTGAAGCCAGGCTAAAATTGCTAAAGCTAAACCCTGAGAGATCAAAAACTGTGCCGCCTCTGCCGCCCAGCCAATCACCAGGGCAGAAAAAATTATGGAAGGGAAGGTCCAGATGGCAGAGAGGGCTTTGGCTTTTGCGGTGGCGGCGCCTATGGACTTGAGTTCAGAAAGCATGAAATAAAAATCTCTAAATGGAAGGTCAGTCCGGTTTTCCTATGGTCGGAGCATCCTTGCGACAGAATGTTTCTGGAGCGGTTATTCCGCCAGAGACAAAAAATTTGATTCCCTGCTCCACGGTCATTTCCAAAGGGGTCACCTTCTCCTTGGGAAAAAGCACGGTAAACCCGCTGATAGGGGTAGGGGTGGAGGGAATGAACACAGCAATCAGCTCATTGGGCACATCGTCGAAATTCGCCTTGATTTCTCGGGTCAAGAAACCCAGGCAGAACATTCCTTGTCTGGGAAATTCCACCAGCACCACCTGTTTGAAGGAGTGCTTATCAGCGGTGGTAATCGCTTCAATCAACTGCTTGGAGGAACTATAAATTGTGCGCACCAGTGGGGTTTTGATTAAAAATATCTCCCAGATTTTGAAAAGCCTGGAACCGATCACATTGGCAGTGAGAAAGCCGGCTAAAAAGATCAGTATGATAGTGGCGGCAACACCCAAACCAGGGACTTTATAACCTATGAGCTTGGCTATAAACGGCGATAGCAGGCCATCTATACCTTCGAAAAGAAAACGCAGAACCAGAATAGTTACGATGAGTGGCACAATAACTAAGATTCCACCCAAAAAGTATCGCCGCAGAACCGTGTTTAATTTCCTTCTTACCGACATATTTTTTGTTTCAAATGACGGTTTTAGCTAAATGCAAATCGCCTTCTTTTGCACATTTTCAGTATCGTCTCACTTCGGGCTAAACTTATCCTATTTTTGGGCTTTGTCAAGAAGATTTGACTGGGCAAGACATCCAGTCGGGGATCTTATTGTTGTGGGGTGCTTCTGTGTTGCAACAATACTGGTTTGGGATGAGGAGTTATCCTGAAGGGATTTACTCTGAAGGGCAACGCTAATTAACGGTTGGAAGCCAATGATGACAAGAAAGAATTTTTCCAAAACCTTACTTAAGTTAGGTTCTGGTCTTTGTGTTTATCTGCTTGTTATCTGGTTGACCGGAATGATGCATCTATTTTTTTTCGTTTCTGAACACCCAGATCTCTGAGAAATGTTTAGTCTGTCTGATATAGATTTTCTGCAGTCGGATTAATTCCAAAACCGCCATGAAGGTGACCACCATCACCAGTTTAATGGGGGTATCGGAGAAGAGTTCAGGAAATACAACTCCGTCTTTCTTAGCCAAGCAATTTATGATATATTCGATTCTTTCCTCCACGCTCACTTTTGGATAATCTATGGTGTGGAAGGTCTCCTTGGGCTGGGTATCCAGAATCTTTTTGAAGGCAAAAATCAGATCGGAAAGAGAGGCTTCCACCAGAATCTCGTCTTCGGGAAGCCGATCAAGAAAAGAGAAATCACTTCGGGGAAAGAAGCGGGACTGCTCTGTCTCCTTTGCTTTTAAAACCTGGGCGGCTTCTTTGAATTTCCGATATTCCAAAAGTGCGGAAACCAACTCCTCACGCGGATCCTCCTCTTCCTTTTCATCCTGGGTTTTGGGCAAAAGCATTCTTACCTTAATCCGCATCAGGGTAGCCGCCATTACGATAAACTCGCCAGCCACCTCCAGATTCAGCTCCTTCATGAATTCAATATATTCTAAGTATTGCTTGGTGATATGAGCGATGGGAATATCGTAGATGTCTACTTTGTCCCTTTTTATCAGGAAAAGGAGCAGGTCCAAAGGACCTTCGAAGACATCTAATTTTACTGAGTAGGATGAACTGGTTTCTTGAGTTTGTGTTTCGATTGATTCCATCCTTCCCCCTCTCCATTCATTGGTTGCGTCAGGATATTGTTATCCTGACGCTATCAGTGCCAGGCATCGGGACTACAAAGTCCCGATGCAACGAGTAGACGCAGGAACAATTTTCAAATAGAGACTAATTTTTCCTCATTCTGAATAATAATTTTTGGATTTGGGTTCTTGGGGGGAATAGGTAATCCTTTTTCTTTCAATAGATTGATATGATCTATCATCCCCCACTTAGCCTTATAAATACAATCCTCAATAGAATGTCCTATCCCTGTAAAACCTTCTAAATCTGGAGAATAAAACCCAAAGTAGTCTGGTTCTTTCGTGGCTTCGATTACGAGTGAGTATTCTAACTCAATCATTTTTATCCCTCCAACGCTTTTACTTCTTTATATCTGCTGCCTTTAGTATAGCATGACAGGTTCCTGTTGGGACTTCTTTTGATCCATGATAATCCACTCTAATCAACTTATCCCAACCAGGTTTTCCATAATACCTTATAGAACCCTTTTCTTTTACGATCCTAAATCCATTTTTCTCTAATAATCTCACCAGTTCGCTAAATTTCATTTGGCTTTCTTTCGTTGCTGCGGGATATTGTTATCCCGACGCTACCAGAGCCTGGTATCTGGACTACAAAATCCCGATGCAACAGAGCCGTTATTTATTTTTTAATTTTTGTTCAGCCCATTTATTAAGAAAATAGTAAGGAATCGACCAAAGATGTGAAATCAAGAATCTTCCTAGAAGAGGATAGAGAATAGCTGTAATAATAAAAGTTATTATTAATATTTTCCAAGAATAGAAAAATAAGACAATACCACTGGCAATCATCAATAAGAATGAGGGAAAGAATACGATGCTTACAAAAAGCTCTGACCTGAACATAGTCATTCGCTCTGCTAGTGGTGTTTTTTCTTGCTCTAAAATAAGTCCATAACTACTCAAAGCTATTGGAAAGATTATAACAGCTATAATTTCTAGAATGGACATAAAAAATAAATTAATGGCGTATAACTATGGATAAACGAAGTTCGTTTATCTCCACAAAATGGGAAATGATCCGAATCTATCTATTAATGCATACGCATTTCGTTTGTCCACGAGTTTAAACATCTTACCACAGCTTCATTGCCTTTCTAACATCCTCCATAGTTTTTTGCGCTCTGGCTCTGGCTCTTTCTGCTCCGGAAGTTAATACTTTCTTTACGTAAGGCAAGTTTTTTTCCAACTCCGCTCTTTTTTGACGAATTGGTTTTAAAACTTTGTTGGTGTTCTCTGCACAGATTTTCTTACATTCTACACATCCTAATTTCCCAGAAGAGCAATTCTTATGAATAGTTTCATGATCCGGGTTGTAAATCTTGTGCAGAAGATATACCGGGCACTGGTCCGGATGTCCGGGGTCACCCAGATGTATTTTGGTGGGATCGGTATACATTATCGAAATCTTCTTGGCGGTGGACTCATCCGATTCTCCCATACATATGTCATTATTATATGATTTGCTCATCTTTCTGTTATCTGTGCCCAGAATCCCGGAGAACTGGCTTAATTTGGCTTGGGGCTCTGGAAAAACCTCCCCATACAAGCTGTTGAATCTCCTTGCCACTTCACGGGTGAGTTCAATATGGGGAAGCTGATCTTTTCCCACCGGCACCCAGTTAGCCTTGTAGATCAAAATATCAACCGCCTGAAGCAAAGGATAACCCAGAAAGCCGTAACTATCCAAACCCAATTCCACGCTTTTCTCTTTATAAGAGGGAACCCTCTCCAGCCAGGGCGTGGGAACTATCATGGAAAAAAGAAGATGCAGTTCCGCATGCTCCTTGACCTGCGACTGAAGGAAGATGGCACACATCTTTGGGTCAAGTCCGGCGGAAAGATAATCAATGGCAACCTCGATTATTCTGTCACCCAGATCAGAGGTCTGATCATAGTCTGAGGTCAAGGCGTGCCAGTCCACAATACAGCAATACATCTCGTAATCGTGCTGAAGCTGAACCCAGTATCTCAACGCACCTTCCAGATTGCCCAGATGCAACTTTCCGGTGGGCTGCATCCCGCTTAAGATTACTTCCTTTGCCATTCATTCCTCATAGGTTTAAGGTCTAAAGTGAAAGGTTTAAGGTGAAAGGTATCAGGTTCTTGATTTCCATTTTAATAAAGATTGCTCTAAGCCTCTCAGCATTCTGCCACATTCGTTATATTTTTCAAAATATTCCCTATGCGTATGCATCCATACGGATATGTTTTCTCAGGTAAATACTTTTTGCGATAAGCCATATATAGATGATGCTTTGTCTATTGCAACTCTGCCTGCGCTCTATTTATTCCTTCCAAGTAGATATTTATATGTTTGTTATTCCATCCCTCCGCGACGTTAGCGGCAATTGAATTCGATGATCTGCGAATCTGAGAACCCAACTCAAACAGTTCGAATTTAGGAAATTTTAACGAGAGTTCATTTATCTCTAAATGTAATTCACATAATTTCCGATAAACTTCTAAGTCTTCAAAACTTCTGATTTCTCCTTTCATAATGTTTTTTCACCTTACACCTTTCACCTTACTCCTTTCACCTTACTCCTTTCACCTTTCACCTTACTCCTTTCACCTTTCACCTTAATCAATCCAGAAACAGATATTGTCTCCATCTGTGATCAGAGATTCCGATAAATTGCTGAATAAAGGTGATGTGAGTTGGTCGTCTGGGCTGGCGTAAAAGCACAAGACCTGCCTGCTCTGGTGTGCGATTTCCCTTGATGTTGTTGCACTTTATGCAGGCGCAAACCAGATTTTCCCAGGTATCTTTGCCTCCATAGATTTTTGGTATAACATGATCCACGGTCATGGCTCCATGATTCTCCCCACAGTATTGACACCTGTGCCCGTCTCTTTGGATAATGTTTTTACGGGTGAGAAGAATTCTCTTATGAGGAACATGGATATAAAAGCCAAGCCTCACCACGCTGGGCAATGGGATGGACACAGAAACCGAGCGAATCATCTGTCCGTCATGTTTTTCAATGATCTCCGCCTTGCCCAGATAGATTAAGATCACCGCTCTTTTTACAGAGCAGACTGACAGCGGCTCATAGTTTTGATTTAATACCAGGACGTTTCTGTTTAGCATCCTTAACCAGCCTCTAAGCCAAAAGCATGCTTAATTATCTTTAAATGTAAGAAAAATCAAGGACATGTCAATCATTTTTTGAATTTTTATCTACACCTACAGTTCTACAAAAGAAGAGTAGAAAAAATAACTATTCAAGCTCTTTTAACTTGTTCTGCCCTGAATATCAAAAGATTAGTCAGACATTGCAATACCCCATAGCGAATTCAGTATAAACTTTTTAGAACAACTTTATTTCCATGTGGCAATGTCGCTCTTTCAAATAGCCTCAGTGCCAAAATTCCATCAGCTAAGCAACAGGCTCATAATTTATAATACCTTCTCGGGAGGGCAGAAATAATTTTCTTGACAGCAAATCCAAATAACTTATATTTTTTGCGTAATTATTGCGGTTAACCTGTTTGAAGAGAAACACATCTTTGTGTCTTTTCTAAATGGTTAACCCTCTGAATTAAAGAGAAAAAAATCGGGGTGTGGCGCAGTCTGGTAGCGCACATGGTTTGGGACCATGCCGTCGGAGGTTCAAATCCTCTCACCCCGACGTGAAGTCGGTTCATGGTTCGTAGTTCATGGTTCATAGTAAAACCTTTTAAAGTCTTTACTATGAACTATGAACCATGAACAGTGAACTGGTCGTAAGACCTGCCCCCTATCTCAGCCGGATAAAGCATCTGCCTTTTATGCAAAGGGTCGGGCTTCGAATCGCCCCGGGGTATTTATTATTCATTTGCTATATAAACTTATACTAAAGTAACCATTCTGAAGGAAACCTCGATTCGATGACACCACCTCGAAAAAATTCATTACAAGCATCTATCCTTCCCTTTTGCTCTTTCGCAGGTTTTAATTGAGATTAAAAAAACAAAAGAAAGTAATGGAAACGGGTGCCCGACTTATCCTATGGATTATGCGGATGGGAAATCAACAACTTGTGTTTCCACAGGCAGGGTTCTCCCGCCTCTGGCGGGATCTGCCTATGGCATGACCAGCTCTGCAAAGGGAGTTTTTTTAAAGCCCCTCTTACTAAGTTCTCTGAAAAACTATTTTGAGAAGAAAATATGGAGCGTTCACCTTTAGGTGAGCCATGTAAAAGTTTGTTGTCTTTCAACAAGTTCCAAGTCAAGCTAAAGTCGTAGATCCCGCTTCGGCGGGGCTCGACACTCCAGCAAAACTTCTCCTCATTTGACTTTTTCAGAGTTCTCTTACTTTTTTCTTGACAAAGCTTGGTGGGTCTTTTATCTATAATTGTGAAATTGTTCACAAACTGTGCTGATTGGGATTAGTTGATTGTGAGGATGATCAACTGGAGGAGTTCAATTCATGAGAAGGGTATCTGATTCTACCGTGAGGCGTCTTTCCATGTATTATCGTTCCCTTTCGGAATTTGAGAAGAAGGGACACAAGATTATTTCCTCTAAAGATCTGGCTAAAACTGAGAAATTGACTCCGGCACAGGTGAGAAAGGATCTGTCCTTCTTTGGAAGCTTCGGAACCAGAGGATTAGGTTATCCGGTAAAGGAACTAAAAGAGAGAATCTCCCGAATTCTGGGACTAAATCAAAGCTGGAACGTAGCCTTAGTTGGAGTGGGAAACGTGGGCTCTGCTTTAGTTTCATATAAGGAGTTCCAGAAACAGGGATTCCATATAAAATTGCTTTTTGATAACGATCAGAGGAAGATCAACAAAAATCACAAAGGTGTCTTGGTCTCCGATGTGAAGGATCTGGCGGAGAAACTTAAGAAAAATAAAATTGAGATCGTGATCATTGCCGTGCCAACCCAAGCCGCGCAAGAAGTTGTTAATCGGGTGGTTTCTGCGGGGGTAAAAAGTATCCTTAATTTCGCCCCCACCCAGATAAAAGCCCCCGACAATGTAATTCTGCATTCGGTCAACATGGCTATGGAACTGGAATCTCTCTCTTTCTGCCTCGCCAACAAAGCCTTCATTATAGGATCTTAAAAAGCTATCCCTAATACAGACGCACGAAAATGAGTCTGCATCTTCGATTTGTTACATTTAACTTGACTGTCCCTCACCCTTGCGTATGCTCGTATGAGTGCATACGCACATTCATTCGAATCTCCTCTCCTCACAGAGGATAGGGAGAGGGGGCAGCTTCGTATCAGAAATTTTCGTATGAATGTGCGTCCCGCACGTTGCGGGACGAGCTTCGCAGCGCAAAGGGTTGACGGAGACCCGTCTGGGATAACATCCACAAGGAACTGTAACCGCACCTTTGTTAAAGAACGAAAAATGATTTGGGAAACAGTCCCTTGTAATCCCGATGGTGAGTTTATGTTATTCGGGCATGGCGTCGGGAAGATCCACATGGAATCCTTCGGAACAATTTCCCGACACAACTTAGTCCTAAATTTCCCTCGTCCGTGACGCGTTGTGGTAGTGGACAAGGTGTCCGTTAACAACGAAGGTTCGGGGTGTGGGCACCCCCCGAACCAACGGATGAAATCGCTCTTATTCTTTACTTCAAAAGATGTCAATGTTTTCAAATCAATTTGGTTGTTTTACTTATGAGTTACTGGCGGCTTTATTGCAGGCGTGATAATACAACCTGACAATTAAACGATCTTCAAATTCCAGCTCCCGTACCCAGTTCCCAAAAAATATTGTTGCCATTATGACCAAAAGTATAGCGGCGAGCCAATATCCATAAAGTAAACAAACCAAAGCGGCTATTATCAGAGGCAAGACAACACCGCTCCTGACATTACAGCCGGACTCTATTACTCTTTTAGTCCAGTAAGAATCAGGAGAATTTTGCAATAAATAATCCGTACAGTAATTCATCACGGGACTTAGTTTGTTATGTAAAGCATCCTCCGAAAAAGCACTTGTAAAGAATCTTGTGACTTTATTATCTGGTGTTGGATCTCCTAGTTGGATTGCACGCATAGGGGAATATTTGAAAGGCCACTTGAAGAAGCGAAACATTAAGAAGTGTGGGATATGACCCACAAGGAATGCTAAAAGTATACTGGCAACACAGAAAAGAAGAAGACTGTCTTTATACAAAACTTGGATGAAATGATCCAGTTTAGAAACTTGCTCGGGAACCATAAATCTAATTAAGATAAAACAAACAGATACTATCACTATTATTCCTGGAACCATGCGTCCATACAGGTCATTAATATCCACTATAATGTTTGAGATCTTGGTCACTTTTGCCTCCTTCTTTCAACTCCGATTCAGGTATACATTCTTTTCCCCGCACAGACCCTTCAATTTCTCCAGAAGTTCTTTAGATACCTCCACCTCTGTGTTTTTCAGCCTCATTTTCAATTCTTCATCATTCGCTCTTACATGCAGGATCACCGACGATTTGCCCGGGTGGGCGGAGAGAATCTCTTTCAACTCGGAGACGATATCCTGACTGGTTCCCGATGAGAACAGAAGAATATGCACAGGGGGCTTCATCTTCTGATACGCTTTGCTTAAGCTGACGATATCAAATGCCACTACTTTAGCCTTCTCCCCCTCCTTTGTTGAAGCTTTTCCCTTTATCAGAACCATGGAATCTGCCCTTATGATCCGACGGCTTTTCTCATAAGAATCGGAGAAGATCACCACCTCCACTGTCCCCACAAAATCCTCCAGGGTGGCAAAAGCCATCTGCTTTTTTTTGCGGTCAATGCTGGTTTTGACATGAGTAATTACCCCCCCGATATATAGTTCATCTCCATCCTTGGCATCTTCAATGGTCTGAGTGTTTCTGGTCACAAAGGTTTTCAACTCTTCCTCATATCGGGTCAAAGGGTGTCCGGAGACGTAGAAACCGAGCATCTCCTTTTCCTTGGACAGGATATCACTTATGGGCAATTCCGGAACATCTGGTATCTTGGGAGTTGTCATGGTTTTGGTCTTCCCGGCGAGATCAAATAGGGAGGTCTGCCCTCGTTTTTTGTCCTCCTGGAGGGTCTGTCCATAGTTGGTAGCAACATCTAAGGTTGCCATCAGTTGGGATCTGTATTTAGAAACCGAATCGAATGCCCCTGCCTGAATCAAGCTTTCTATCATCCGCTTATTGGCCGCACCCAGATCCACCTCAGCGCAAAATTGAAACAAGCTTTTGAATTTGCCTACCTTCTCTCTGGCTTTCACTATGGCTTGGATGGCACCATGTCCCACGTTCTTCACCGCCTCCAATCCAAATCTTATCTGGTCTCCCTTCACCTTGAACTTCCCCACGCTCTCATTTACATCCGGCGGCAGGACCTCAATTCCCATTCTCTTGCATTCTTCCATCAAGATCACAATTCGATCCGTGTTACCTATCTCTGAGGACATGCTGGCGGCCATAAACTCTACTGGATAATGAGCCTTAAGATAGGCGGTCTGATATGCTAAATAGGCATATCCGGTGGAATGAGCTTTGTTGAAACCATATCTAGCAAAGGTAGCCATCAGATCAAATATCTTATCCGCGGTCTTTTGTTTTATCCCTTTAGCTTTAGCCCCCTTCATAAATTCTTCCCTTTGCTGAACCATCAGTTCTGCCTTTTTCTTTCCCATTGCTTTTCTCAAAATGTCCGCCTTGCCCAGGCTGTATCCGGCTAAATCGCTGGCGATTTTTAAAACCTGTTCCTGATACACGATCACACCGTAGGTCTCTTTGAGAATTGGTTCCAGCAAGGAATGCCCATAAACGATCTTTTTTAAACCTCTCTTTCTATCGATATATTCATCTGTCATTCTGCTGTCCAAAGGTCCAGGGCGGTAAAGGGCATTCATGGCGGTCAACTCGTTTAAGCTTTCCGGCCTTAGCTTGGATAGGTACTCTCTCATCCCGGAGCTTTCAAACTGAAAGATGCCCACCGTCTCACCATTGGAAAAAAGCTGGAAAGTCTTTTCGTCGTCCAAAGGGATGGAATCTATGTCCAAAATGATGTTTTGATCTTCTCTCAACATCTTTAGAGTATCATCGATCACGGTTAAAGTTCGAAGGCCCAGAAAATCCATCTTCAAAAGCCCGATTTCCTCGATGCCCTTCATGTCATATTGAGTGGTCATCTCCCCCTTACTGCCTTTATAGAGAGGAACATATTCGGTCAAAGCCTTTGGGGCGATCACCACGCCAGCGGCATGAGTGGAGGCATGTCGACACAAGCCTTCCAGTGTCTCCGAATAGGACATCAACTTTTCTATTCGGGGATCGCTTTTGACCAGAGTGCGGAGCTCCCCTCTTTGCTCTTGAGCTCTTTTCAGAGTCATGTCGGGAACCCAAGGGATCATCTTGGCTATCCGATCCACCTCAGAGTAGGAGATATCCAAAACCCTTCCCACGTCCCGGATCACTGCCCGGGCGGCCATGGTTCCGAAGGTGATGATCTGGGCAACGTTGTTTTCACCATATTTGTTGATGACATATCGGATGATTTTGTCCCTCTCACGATCCGAGAAATCTATGTCAATATCTGGCAGGGAGATTCTCTCCGGGTTGAGAAATCTCTCAAACAGAAGCCCATATTTGATAGGGTCCATGTTGGTGATTCTCAGACAATAAGCCACCAAACTTCCTCCCACCGAGCCTCTTCCCGGACCCACCCGAATACCCTTGTTTTTGGCATAGTCGATGAAGTCCTTGACGATAAGAAAATATCCGGCAAACCCCATTTGCCTTATCACCTTTAGCTCATAATTCAATCTATCCTCCAAGCCAGGTGTGACCTTGGAGTATCTTTGCGCCAAACCTTTGTTAGCCAGAAAGCCTAGATAGGAGTCCAGATCATCAAAGCCACCAGGTGGGGGGAATTCGGGCAGATGAGTCTTTCCAAACTCTAAATCCAAATTGCATGCCTCGGCGATCCGCAGGGTGTTCTCCACCGCGGAAGGAAAGTTTTCAAAAAGTCTTTTCATCTCATCAGGGGATTTGAAATACATCTGGTCGTTGGCAAATTTGAGCCGATCTGTGTCCGTTAGCTTCTTTCCGGTTTGAATGCACAGAAGGGCATCGTGAGCAGGAGCGTGTTCTCTTTTCAGATAATGGCAATCATTGGTGGCTACCAATCCCACCTTCGCTTCTTCTGCCAATTTCGCCAGAAGAGGAATCACCTTTTTCTCCTCTTTGATCTGGTGATTCTGTATCTCTAAGAAGAAGTTTCCTTCACCGAATATGTTTTTGTATTCTTCAGTCACCTCTCTGGCCTTATTATATTTCTCCTCCAAAAGAAGGCTGGGAATCTCCCCGTGAAGGCAACTGGAGAGGGCCAAAAGACCTTCACTATGTTCTCTTAATACAACCTTATCTATGCGGGGTTTGTGATAGAATCCCTCTAAATAACCGATGCTGGACAACTTCATCAGGTTTTTGTATCCAGATTGATTTCTGACCAAAAGGATGAGATGATAGCCTGCATCTGGTAGTCCCCTTATCGGTTCTTTTTTTCTTCTATCCTGTGGCGCCACATACATCTCGCAGCCGATGATGGGCTTGATACCTGAAGCCATACATTTCTGGTAGAATTCCACCGCTCCGAACATGTTTCCATGGTCGGTGATGGCTAAAGCGGGCATCCTGAATTCTTTTGCCTGCGCCATCAAATCATCCAATTTGATGGCTCCATCCAAAAGGCTATATTGGGTATGGACGTGAAGATGAACAAAATCAGCGTGTATCATGTTCACTCACTCTTCGTTTGGTAAAAATCTGATTTCCTCTCCCCTCTGGGGAGAGGACTAAGGTGAGGGGGCTTTTAAAAGTGGTCTGCTTTCCCCCTCACCCTAACCCTCTCCCCCAAGGGAGAGGGTTAGCTTTCGTAGGTCGTGCTCCCGCAGGGTGCCCGACAAATTTATATATGCCGTGTAGCTCCCCTACTGGTCGCAACTCCCTTCCGTTCGTCACGGACACCTTGTCCGTGATGAGAAAATAAAACTTCAATGGTAACGAACAGGGCGTCCGTTACCAACAAGAAATCAGTCAACGGATGTAGCGGATTGAACGGAAACACTGGATTATAAGTCATATCATCCGCTCTATCCGTTTAATCCGTTGACCCGTTTAATCCGTTGACTCCTCCCTGGTTCGTCACGGACACCTTGTCCGTGACGAAGAGCTAACACCAATCTTTGTCAATTTTGAACAATGATTCATCATCTAAATAATAATTACGATAGCTTGAAATGGTTTTATTTTTTTAAAATATAATCTAAAACAATCCAAGGAGGTAGCCGTTCATAAAATTACAAAAAGATATTCTCTTATAATTGCGTTACCACTCGGTTTAACTTTTTACCAATTTACCTTTTAGAATTTTTAAAAACCACACGATGACAATTAATATTACGATCGTCAACACCACTTTATTATAAACTTGAATCATCCCCAAAATTTCCCGCCAATTTTTTTGAATCTTGAAGGCGGAAAACAAAATTATGCCGTTCCAAAGGAGGATGCTTATGGAGGTGTAGACTGTCATTTTCTTCAGATTCACGTTTCCCAACCCCGCAGTCAGTGCGACGGCAGATCTCACCCCGGTCAAAAATCGGCTAAGGATGAGAACCTTCTCCCCATATTTTCTGAACCATCTCTCCACCTTTTCTAAATGCGCCCTATCAAAAATTCCCTTTCCGTTTTTCAAAAAGATCTTTCTTCCCTTATTTTTACCTAAAAGGTAAAGTATCATGGCACCGCTCAAGCATCCCAGACATGCGGAGAGAAAAACCAAAGGGAAGGTGAGATGGTTTGTCCCGGCTAAATATCCTCCTATAAAGGTGACCGTGTCCCCCGGATAGGGAGGGAAAAAATTTTCAAAAAGGTTACTTAAAAATATAAAGATATAAAACCAGAAAGCTCCATGAATCAGAGCTAAGTTTAGAATATTTTCAACTTTAATCCAGAAAAGTTCACTCATACTTGTTTGTGGGTCAGAACCTCATACGATGACTGAGAATTGTCATTCTGACCCATATGGGGAAGAATCTCGCTTCCCAACCCGCATAAAACCAAGATTCTTCACTCCACGGAGTTTACCCTGAGGCAATCCAGACCCTTCGCTTCGCCCGCCTTAGGCAAGGCTTCGCTCAGGGTGACAAGTGCCGAAGGGCTCCGTTCAGAATGACACAATTGGAGTTCTCGGTCCGCCTGCTCACCCCCTATCACCCTCTCCATCCCGCCAAGGCGGGAGAGGGGGGAAACAAGAGGGAGAGGTAATCCATTTGTCTACTTTTTCTCCATAAGAACTACCGCATAGGCGGCCATCCCTTCTTTTTTCCCGACAAATCCCATTCCCTCTGTGGTGGTCGCCTTCACCGAAATCTGGTCAATATTAATGTTCAAAACATCAGAGATATTTTCTCTCATTTTTAGAATGTGCCCAGCTAATTTCGGCTCTTCCGCCACGATAGTCGAATCTATGTTTATGATCTTTGCATCTTCCTTCTTTGCCATGTCCTTGATCATGGACAAAAGTTTCAAACTGGAAATGCCCTTGTATTTTTGATCCGTATCCGGAAAATGTTTTCCCAAATCGCCTAAAGATAATGCACCCAGGATCGCCTCGCCAATGGCGTGAGACAGAACGTCCGCATCTGAATGCCCCAAAAGCCCCTTTTCATAGGGAATTTTCGCCCCACCCAAGATCAAATCTCTACCCTTTGTCAATCTATGTGCATCGTAACCAAAACCTATTCTAAACATAGTTTCCTCAAGTAGAGTTTCTAAACACCTCTCCCCTGGGGGAGAGGGTAGGGTGAGGGGGAATGAAGTCGATTCTGATCTTCTTCATACCTTCTCATTAGAAACTTTTCTTTTTACGTTGCTCATCTCCAGAAGCTTCTCAGCCAGGGTCAAATCCTCCGTCGTGGTTATCTTTATGTTTTGGTGTTCTCCTTCGAGCACCACAACCTCATGCCCCATCCTTTCCACCATTATAGAATCATCCGTTCCCTTAAACTCATCCTTTCTGGCTTTTTCATATGCATGCAGGATAAGTTTATATTCAAATACCTGCGGTGTTTGTATCAGCCACAATTTTTTTCGATCCAGTGTGGTTATCACCAAACCATCTTCCACCCTTTTTATGGTCTCTTTAGGCGGAACGGCTAAAATCACCGCCTTCTTTTGCTGACACAATTTGATCGACTCCGAAATCTTTTGTGGAGAGATCAAGGGCCTGACCCCGTCATGAATAGCAACGATAGAGGTGCTGTTGGGACATGCCTTAAGTCCCAGGTAAACTGAATCATGTCTTTCTTTGCCTCCACATGTTATTCTTTTGATCTTTTTAAAAGAATACTTATCCACTATCGCCTGGGAGCAATACCCCAGATAATCTTCAGGCACAACCAGAATGATTTCATCGATCAGCTCACATCTTTCAAATTTGTCTATGGTATGTGCCAGGATGGGCTTATCTTTCAAGGTCAAGAATTGCTTGGGCAAATTCCCTTCCCCGCCAGTGGCGGGATCTCCGACAATTCTTTTTCCCACCCCGCCTGCTACTATGATGGCAACCACTTTCAAAAAATCTCTCCTTTTTCGGATCGGATAAATCCGACCCCTACGAATTTCATCCGTTTAATCCGTTTCATCCGTTGACCCATCCGTTGACTAAATTATCAACATGGCATCTCCATAGCTGTAAAACCTGTATTTTTGTCTGATCGCCTCCCGGTAGGCATCAAGGATTAACTCCTTTGAAGCAAAGGCAGAGACCAAAAGAAGCAGAGTTGAGCGAGGAAGGTGAAAATTGGTTATCATAGAATCGACTATCTTGAATTGATAGGGAGGATAGATGAATTTTTTGGTCCAGCCTGATTGTGCTTTTATCTTTCTTCCCTCCCCTGAATCTGCCACTGTCTCTAAAGCCCTCACCGTGGTGGTTCCCACCGCAACAATTTTCTTTTTGCTCTTTTTGATCTGATTTATCCTTTCGGCGGTTGAAGGATCGATCTCGAAATATTCGGATGCCAGGGTGTGATCCTTTGGATCATCCACCCGAACCGGTCTGAAGCTATCCCACCCCACATGTAGGGTTATGGCGATCTTGTGCACCCCTTTGCCCTGGATTCTTTCCAGCAACTCCTGGGTAAAGTGAAGCCCGGCAGTGGGAGCCGCCACCGCCCCGGTCTCCTTGGCATAGATGGTTTGATAAGTGGTTTTGTCTTCTGCTTCTGGGTCTCTTTTTATGTATGGAGGAAGGGGCACCTTCCCGATTCTCTCCAGGATCTCAAAAAAATCACCATGAGAGTTAACCTTTGCCAGTCGACTTCCTGACTGGGTGCGCTCTAAAATTTCACAAGTCAAGCCATCCTGCTCAAAGGAAATCAAAGAACCTTCAGGAACTTTTTTGTAAGGTTTAACCAGAACCTCCCAGAGTTTACCATCTAATCTCTTTAGGAAAAAGACTTCTATTTTTCGACCGTTTTTCTGGTTTACTCCAAAGATCCGGGCGGGAAAAACCCTAGTCTGATTGATGACCAGACCATCATCCTTTTCCAGATAATCGATCACCTGATAGAAAAGCTTATGCTCCATTTTCCTACTTCTTCTGTCCAAAACCAAAAGTCGGGATTGATCTCTACGTTCGGCTGGATATTGAGCGATTAAGTCCTTAGGGAGGGGATAGTCGAAATCTTTTAAAGAGATGCTCATTTCTTAAACCAATTTAAAAAGACTGAAAACAGGAGTGTGAGGAGGATGCTGATAACGATACAGGTAGCAATGGGAAAATGGAATTCGAAATTCTTCTTCTGAACATATATATCTCCAGGCAGCTTTCCCAAGAAAGGAATTTTGCCAAAAAGAAGTAAGCCTGCACCAACTAAAATCAGTAAAATGCCGAAGGCGATCAGTGTTTTTGCAACGGCATGATACATAGGCTTTTATTTGGTGTTATTTATTTTCTGTTAACTACTTTTTCAGAGAACTCTGAAAAAAGTCAAATAGGGGAAGATTTTGCTGGAGTGTCAAGCTTTAGCTTGACCTGTCCTATGGATCCTGCGGAACACATTATGAAAACAACGAACTTTTACATGGTTCACCTAAAGGTGAACACTCCAAATTCTTTTCGCCCTGCAATTTTTCAGATTCCTCTTACACCATATTAAAAGAAAGCATCTCCTCATTTACGTCTTCGCCTGAACTGATCTTTTTCTCTCCTTTAACCATTTATGTCCACATCTTGCTCTAAGAATAGATTTATCGCTCGAGATATTAACAAGATTCAACTCACGCTTTTTTCAAGTTTTTCACTTTTGTTTTCTTTAAATACCGTTCCTTTTCACTGAAGATGCAGCCACAGTATTTTTGACTGTAAAACCCCAAACTTCTGCCTTCATTTTTACCCTCGTAGAAACCCGGGCGGAAATCGGAGTAGAAAAATTTGATTCCCAAATCCGCCCCGATCTTTTCGCCTATCTCCTTTATCAACTTATGCTTCTGATAAGGACTGACCAGAAGAGTGGTGGTGAAACCATCGAAGTTTTGTTCTTTTGCGAAATTAGCGGTCTTTATTAGTCTTATCTTATAACAGAAACCACAACGATTCTCCACATCCTGTATTGCCACCTTCAAAAATTTCTCCAGATCATACGAATCGTGGTAAAACACGGGGAAAGATTTTTTCTGTTCAAGGGACTTCACCGCATCCAGTCTTTTCTGATATTCGGTGAACGGGTGAATATTGGGATTATACCAAAATCCAAACACTTGATGCCCCTCCTCGGAAAGCGTTTTAAGCGGATAAATAGCGCAGTTGGCACAGCAGACATGTAGGAGAATTCTCATCCGCTCCACCTCCCACAAGTCTGCCGTTGGCCGTCCGCCGACCGCGACTGTTTTCGTTGTCCTATTGAATTCCGAATCATAATAGACTCTCTTGTGCTCCTTTTTCTCGACTAATTCCCAAATGTTTATATGCCAACTCGGTGGCGGTTCTCCCCCGCGGTGTGCGATTCAAAAGCCCCTCCTGGATTAGAAATGGCTCATATATCTCCTCAATGGTCTCCCCTTCCTCTCCTACTGCCACTGCCAGGGTGTTGATCCCCACTGGACCCCCTTTGAACTTGTGAATGATCACCTCCATTATCTTCTTATCCATATCATCCAAACCCAGCTTGTCCACATCCAACATCAATAAAGCATCGTGGGCAACCTGGAGATCTATTTTCCCTTTTGCCTTCACCTCGGCATAATCTCTCACCCGACGAAGAATCCGATTTGCCACCCGGGGAGTGCCTCTGGATCTTCTTGCTATCTCAAAAGCTCCCTCCCTATCTATGCTTACATTTAATATCTTAGCCGACCTCAAGACGATCTTATATAGATCCTCTGGCTGATAGAAATCCAGCCTTCCCACCACCCCGAATCTTGACCGCAAAGGTGAGGTGAGGAGACCTGCTCTGGTGGTAGCTCCCACCAAAGTAAAGGGTTCGATCGAAAACTTGTGAGACTGAGCGGCTGGTCCCTTGCCTCCTGATATCTCCACTTTGAAGTCTTCCATGGCAGGGTAAAGATACTCCTCCACGACGTGGTTAAGCCGGTGGATCTCGTCGATGAAAAGGACCTCTCCTTTCTCCAACTTTGTTAGTGGACCAGCCAGATCTTTGGGTTGTACTAATACAGGACCGGACGTAGACTTAATGTTTGTCTCCATTTCTCTGGCAACAATATGCGCCAATGTGGTTTTGCCTAAGCCAGGTGGCCCGTAGAACAGAACGTGATCCAAAGGCTCACGTCTTCTTTTAGCCGCCTGAATGAAGATCTTTAAGTTCTCCTTGATCTTCTCCTGACCCACAAACTCATCAAACTTTGTAGGTCTTAAGGTGAGATCATATTCTAACTCATCTTCCAACCTGTCTGGAACCGTGACTCTCTGTGGCAAAATCTTCCTCTCGCTTTCTCTTTCCTATTCCCACTTCATTAAATACGCCCGACATTTTTCATCTGGCATATTTAAGCGCTCTTTTTATCAGTTCCTCTACCGGCAGAACTTCATCTATATCTTTTATCACTCTCTCCAGCGCTTTTTTAGCATCAGGTCTGGTGTATCCTAAAGAAACTAAAGCCATGACTGCCTCGTCCTGTGCCGGAACAGAAACCGCTTCCTTTTCCTTCAAATCCTTCTTCTCACCTAAGTCCACCTTGCTCAGTTTCTCCTTTAATTCCACAATCAGCCGCTGGGCTTTTTTCTTGCCTACACCGGCGATGGTGGTCAAAACGTCTAAATCCTCCTGGAGAATTGACCTCTGGAACTGATTCACCGAGACGCAGGAGAGAATGCTTAAAGCCAGCCTTGGTCCCACACCATTCACTAAGATTAATAACTCAAAAAGCTCCTTCTCTGGCTTTGTCGAGAACCCATAAAGCTTAAGCTCGTCTTCCCGCACATGTTGATAGGTCAAAACCTTCACCATCCCGCCGGTCTCTCCCAGCTTGCTATAAGTTGAGACCGGGATATTTACCGAATACCCCACCCCACCTACCTCCAGGATCAAATGGGTAGGGTTTTTCTCAATTAATTTTCCTTCCAAATAGGCGATCAACTTTCTCTCCTCAAGATATATGACCTATGTTACTGCAGACGCCAGATTAAAGTTTTTGTCTGCATACTGGTGTCTGGAGTCTGCCGTCTGCATGAAAGTATGTAACAATTTTTGATTGACCACAGGATATATCAATCAGTAGATACTCTAGTTGTCATTATGTAATTATATCTAATTCTTTGAGCATGACAAAGAGCTATAGCCAGTGCGTCAGCCGCATCTGTTGGTTGGGGTAACTCTTTTAAATTCAGGAGTTTTTTCACCATGTATTGCACTTGAGACTTGGATGCGTTTCCGGTTCCTACGATGGCGCACTTCACCTCTTTGGGAGAATACTCCCCAATGGGGAGCCCAGATTTGGCGGCTGCTAAAATTGCCACCCCCCGCGCGTGTCCCATTATCAGTGCCGACCTGGCATTTTTGCTGTAAAAAGTTTGCTCGATGGCGAATTGGTGGGGATGGTTATTCTTTATTATTTTCACTAACCCTTTAAAAATTTCTTTCAACTTTTCTGGAAGCGGATCATGCGGACTGAGTTCGATGACTCCACTTTCTATCAAGGTACTATTTTCTCCATTGGAATTTATTAAACCGTATCCGGTTACATTACTCCCCGGATCCACACCCAAAATTATCACTCCGCTTTCTTTCCGCATTTTCTCTGCAAACTGACTACGCGCTCATCTTCTCCATTATCTCCGTGGCGATATCGAAGTTAGCATAAACCTTCTGCACGTCGTCATGATCCTCTAAAACTTCCATAAGCTTGAGCATCTGTTCCGCCTGCTTGCTTTCCAACTTTATAGTGGTTTGAGGAATCATGGTCAATTCCGCCTCAATGTATGGGATTTTCTTCTCATCCAGGGCGCCTTTGACTGCCTCAAATTTATCGAAGGGGGTAATGATCTCGTAATAATCCTCCTCTGTGTTCATATCCAGAGCACCAGCATCCAGCACGGTCATCATCAACTCTTCCTCATCCACCTTTCCTTTGTCCACCTGGATTATACCCTTTCTTTCGAACATCCATCCCACACAGCCCACCTCGCCCAAGTTTCCCCCATGCATGGCGAAGATGTACCTGATGTCGGAGACGGCGCGATTTTTATTATCGGTCAAAGCCTCCACCAGCACCGCCACTCCACCAGGACCATAACCTTCGTACTTGATCTCCTCGTAGGAAACACCGGGAAGCTCACCGGTTCCTTTCTTTATGGCTCTTTCGATGTTGGCGGCTGGCATGTTTGCGGCTTTAGCCGCCTGGATGGCGGTTCTGAGTCGAGGATTCCCGTCTGGATCCCCTCCCCCATCTCTTGCGGCAACGGTGAGCTCCTTAATCAACCTGGTGAACATTTTTCCCCGTGCCGCATCTGCCTTGCCTTTTTTGTGTTTTATACTGCTCCATTTAGAGTGTCCGGACATGTTTACCTCCTTATTTCATCCTGTTTGTGTTTCATATCCTTTTATTCGACCCTATTTTCACCTTCCTGAAAATGGTCAGCTTAAAGCAACGCCGGTGGATAAGAATAATAAGCTGACTCTTTTACTAAATTAAAACTCTTTCTAATAAAATGCAAGACAAATTTAGCTTATCCCTTGGTTTCATACTGTCAAGCAAATTGTGTCTGGTCTCTGGGTATGTTATAATAAATTGTGAAATTTTTCTTTCATTACCACTGAAGGAAGAGTAGATTAGTTTTGGGATGGGGAAAGCCAGGTCTCTGTGCCATCCGTATGGACAAGGCTATTTTTCGTCTGCCCTCCCATCCTGAAACCTCTCAGGTTACGTTGATAGAGCGGTGCGGGTCCGTTAGGGGCAAACGCTTATACCCGGCGGCGGACTTGAGAAGAAGGGAACAATTCGTATGAATGTGCGTATGCACTCATACGAGCATACGCATCTTATCAAAGACGTCTTGAAAATGTTCCATAATTCCATTTGCGAAGCATTCATACGAATCTCCAAGGTTCCTTTAGGGGAATAAAGATTGGTTGTATGCCAAGTTTAAGACAAAGACGGATTACTAACCCAAAGGAGTGGGGATAGCGATTGCTA
>Ga0315545_1001599_pt1 | contig 21788 bp, 28 predicted proteins | sample SalMarSW160210MG_FD_203096 | JGI IMG/M metagenome (GOLD analysis project Ga0315545, IMG submission 203096) | Salt marsh sediment microbial communities from the Plum Island Ecosystem LTER, Massachusetts, United States - Salt Marsh Sediment SW1602-10 ...
TGTATAGAGCAAATCCATTGCATCAATTATCATGGCGGCATCTGTAGCATTTTTCCCTACTGTATAACGAAATTGTTGTATTGGCTGAATTGAAAGAAGCAGCAAAACTTCTTTCCAGCTCCTTAAGTGAGATCCGGTCCAGTCTCCATAGATCCTCTTGACGTTTGCGGTTCCATATTTCGCTATTTCTGCCAACAATCCCTCTACGATTGAGGGTTGGGCATTGTCTGCGTCAATCAATACTGCTAATTTTTGTGTCGGCACGTTAGTCATAATCCCTCCTTATTCTTTTAACATAATACTAGACGGCTTAAAAGATGTATATTACGCCTTTAAATGAGACAAAGACTATAAAAGAAAATCAATTCAATATATTAGTGCTATCTAAGCAAAAAAAGCAAAGAAAAGTACGCCTCAAATACTTGATGTATCAACTTAAAACTTAGGGTTTAACCCTGAAATTTTTCTCAATGATATTCTTCAAATGAGGCAAGAACAGGTTTGACACCATTCACATTCACTTTTATCCCTTCTTTCGAAAACACAACCTGCCACAACTGATTCCTTCTTGCCCTGAAACTGCCCGCACATGAAAGAAGATAATAGGTCCACATACGGTAAAATCTTTCATCATACGTATTGTTGAGTTTGTTCCAATTTTTTGTAAAATTGTTGTACCAGGCCATCAAAGTTTTATCGTAATATTGCCCAAAGCTATGCCAATCTTCGAGTACAAACAATCCTTCGGCTGCCGCAGTGATCTGTTTGGCCGACGGCAGCATTGAACGCGGGAAAATATACTTATTAATCCACGGATCTGTTGACTTCCCTGAAGTGTTTCCAGCTATCGTATGCAGCAAAAAGAGACCTTCTGCTTTTAAACATCGCTGGACAACTTTCATAAAAGTCCTGTAGTTTCTGTACCCCACATGTTCGAACATGCCTATCGAAACGATGCGATCGAATTTTTCATTTAAATCCCGATAATCTTTCAGTTCGATTTTAACATCAAGCCCTTGGCAGAATTTGTTTGCAAATTCCACCTGCTCTCGGGACACTGTTATGCCATGTATATTTGCACCGTATTTTTCAGCGGCATATTTTGCAAAACCACCCCAGCCACACCCAATATCTAAAACCTTCATACCCGACCTTAACCCTATTTTTCGACAAATTAAGTCCAACTTGGCTTCCTGTGCGTCATTGAGTGTTTTCGCTTTATTCCAATAACCACAGGAATAGTTAAACCCTTTATCCAGCATAATAGAGAAAAGATCATTGCCAATGTCATAATGCCGCTTACCAATTAAATATGCCTTTGATCTATTTTGAGCATTTATTATCGTTGCTTTGAAAATATCCCACAGAAATAGTGTAATATTTGATTTGACTTTCTTGTCTATCTGATTTTCCAGGATTTTTGTAAAAAATCGGTCAAGGGCTTTACAATCCCACCAGCCGTCCATGTAGCTTTCCCCCAGAGCAAGAGAACCTCCTGACAAGACCCTTTCATAAAAACTGGGTTTGTGTATCTGGATATCCCAGGGTCTACTCCCATTAATCTGCACATCCGAAGGATCAAGGATTTTCTGAACAACTTTTTTTGCTCTTGATACTTTCATGTGATTATTGTTTGTTCAATTGTAAGCCATATAATGCGGCGCTGAGCAGTCGGCGGTAGTCGGTCAACTCGAACGAAATGTTAGCCGGAGTCGTCTGCTTAATTGTATCAGCGAAGCATAAGGTCTTAGCAATGGTTGGATCGTCAAGAATAAAAATCTGGCGCCGTTGTTCTCTCGGTTGTTCTGTCGAAGGCTTAGAAGGTGCCGAGCTGACACTCTCGAATTTTTAGTTTTAGGGTATCGCAGGCGGCAGAGACCTCCTTTCGCTTTGTGCCGAGCCGGTCGGCGATCGTCCAGAGCGCCGCACAGGTAACTTCTCCATTCTCGGCGGCCTCCTCGATGGCGCATTTCATCTCGTCCGAGACCGGATTGGCCGCCTGAATGTCCTTGCCATGGTTCGGTTTCTTGCCGTAGCCAAATAAGCCGAGTTGACACTTTTTGATCTTAATCTCCAAAAGGTCGGCAGTGACACCCACCTCTGAGATCTCGACCTCGAGTTCCTTGGAGATCTTTTCGCCCGTTACACAGGCGAGTTCTCCACCGGGCGATTTCGCCCGAACCATCCTTGCGACTTGCTCGTTAATAATTGTACCTGATCGATGTTTAGCAGAGTACTTTCCTTCATCTTCGTGGGTCATGTCACTTAAACCTCCTTAAGAAATATTTTGTTTAAGAAACTGTGTGAATCTAAGACCAAATCTAGAATCTGGATTTATTTTTTAAATGAGTCAAGAGCAGGTTTGATCCCTTTTTTGTCAGTCTTGTTTTAAAGATATATCCAAAAGCTTTACCGAATTATCAAAGGTCTTCCAACCATGAAGTTCACTGGAGGGTATAAAATAGGTTTCATTGGGAGTAAGTATTTTTTGCTCATCACCGATAAACATTTCTATTTGACCTTGCAGGACAATACCGCACTGGTCAAAGGGATGTTTATGTCCGGTATCTTCCTTGTGCGGACCTATTTCCATGCACACCATTATCAGGTTATCACCGATTTCCGCCTTGCTGTTAATGCCCGGTCTGAACTCCTCTAACTGCAAGTGAGCCAAGTTCCAGAAAGACATTTCCTCCTCCTTTGGTTTATCCCTGGTTTTCCTCTTAACATTCTGACTTTTGAACTTAATGCAGAATTATCCTGCCCGTGCCATTACGTGTCATGAAACAGGCAAATACTTATTAAATATGCAGCATATGCAGTCAGTTAGAGCAAGCCTGGCATGGCACAGGTCAGGTTGAATGACAGGTTCTGCCAATTACTTCAATCTATCTTTCCAGTACTGAGGGTCCCTATGCAGGTGCATGACAGCAAGAACGAAGAGAACATCTTCGTCGATTGCATAGATAATGCCATAGGGGAAACGATTAGTCTGACAGCGCCGGATATCGTCTTCAAGTATAGGCCAAGCTTTTGGAAAATTGAGGACATTCTCGAGGGTGGAATTCACTTCAATGGCGAAATCGTAGCCGAGACCTGGCTCACAATCTTCATAATAGTCTATAGCGGCGACAAAATCGACCTCGGCTTCGGGGTGAAAAACGTATTTCATTTAGAAAACCGTTCATGAAGTCTATCAAATACCTCGTTACCTGGAATCGGTTTGACTTTTCCTGAACGAATTTCCCCAAGCCGGCGTTTAGCTATCTCTATCCATTTTTTATCAATGGCAGGATCTGGCATGTTAAGGCTTTTCAATAAGGAATCTGCTATAAGTGCCCGCTCTTCGACGGGAAGAGAAAGGACTTCATCGATAAGTTTTTTAGTGGCAGGCATGATGTACCCCAATATTCTAAAATTATTTATTCAATGTGACAACAATATTATAGTAAACAACAGGCTCAATCGCAATAAAATATTCCAAGCAGAATATTTAATATATAGATTATAGATATTAGAATGATTACAATTTCTACATAAATCCAATAGCCATTATCAAACCACCAAATCAAATACGATAGATACTTCCCGTTAAAGAAGTAAATGCTTTTTGAGCCATGAAACCAATATCAACTTAGAATTTAAGGTTTGAACTTTTTTCTCAATGATATTTTTTAAATGAGTCAAGAGCAGATCTGACACCATTCATGAATAGCTAATTACTTATGCTTGCCCGCCGTATTTCTGGAGGGCTTGGTACCATTCACATTCATGCGGGGTGTTGTGGGGGCTGGGGGAGAAAAACCCTCGGCTACTCGATTGGCCGCTCCTCTTTTCTTCAGTGCGTAACCCTTAATCCGTCGATTAAACTCGTAAAGGTCACTGAGCTGTTTGAGTATTTTATTTATCTTTTTCATCTTCAAGCTTCTCTATATCAGCTTGGTCCTGTTTAGAGTCTCGCATTCTCTTAAGCCATATCAGGTCTTTCCTGCTCGCTATTTTTATCCTTCCTTCTTCCGATTCGGCTTCAACAGAGTCTCGAATTATTCTCCTGACTTCCTCGATTTCGGCAATGAGGATGTCGATGATCATTTCATCTTCGTCGATTACCTTCAAAAAACGATGAAGCTCTATGGGCACCCTCTTGAATGTCCACGGAGAAGCTGATTCGAAATACCCTTCCTTTTCCAGAATGCCTTTGGCCTTTTCATAGTCTTCAGAATCAATCAATAGGTCGATGTCCCTGGTAAAGCGGGGCTCAGTGTAGAATGCCATGGCCACTCCTCCAACAAGGGCATATCTCACCTTATGCGTTTCTAACTCCTTTACCAGACTATTGAATTCTTCAAATACGTTCATCTTATTGCGTTAGGGGGGGAGCTTAGGGGGACATCGTGCAGAAATTGCACATCTATTTTAGTGTACACCTTTATTTCAACCTTTTATCATTTTAGAAATGTATTTGCAAGATATGGAGTCTTTAACTGAAATAACGGAATGTTAGACAATTTCTGCACGATGTCCCCTTTCATTTGCTCGTTAAAAGTTATATCCGATCAATGTTTAGCAGAGTACTTTCCTGCATCTTTGTGGGCCATAGTCGCTCAAGCCTCCTTAAGGAATATTTTGTTTAAGTAACTGTGTGAATCTGAGCCCAAATCTAGAATCTGGATTTATTTTTTCAATGAGTCAGGCGCAGGTTTGATCCCTTCCTGGAGGACCTGAACCTCTGGACTTCCCAGAACGATTCACTGGCTAACAATTGTCAAAAAAAGATTGATCCCGCTTGCCCCGCGTGCCCTGTTAAATTCCGCAGGACTATTTAACCAGGGTAGGTAGGAACTATCGTACTGGGGTGTAATTTTTACCCCGTTAAATGTTTACCCCGTGCAATGCTTTTGGCTTTCCATTGCACTGGGGCCTTTCCATATTTAACTGGGGCCGATAGACATCGAAGCCTATTTCAATGGGACCCGACCCCTTTATTTCAATCCCAGGGAAGCTTAGGAAGCTCATTGAGTGCTTTTGCAAATCTTTCTGGATTGAACGGTTCCTTTTTCTTTAGGACATCAAATATCTCTGAAGAAACAACGCATCCAATAAGTTTCTTAGCTTCTACTTCAGAATATCCCTCTGATATCAAGCGATCATAAGTTTGACGAGTTTCAGGTGGATCATTTGCTTGAAGTTGATTTTCGACAACCTCTAAAATTGCTGATTTTAAATAAGTATTTTCTTTCATATTTTATCTCATCCCAAATTATAACAATGAGTGATTGGAATTAATTCCATTATATTGAGCAATTATAGAAAAAATTCCAAGATATAAAAAGTCATGATTTTATACTTCAATTTTATACAGTGCTTATTGAGAAATAAAACCCATATCAACTTAGAACCCGGAGTTTGATCCAGAAATCCTTTCTCAACGATATTCTTTACATGAGTCAAGAGCAGGTTTGATCTCTTTATCGATAATGCGAATGAAAGGACAGACTCATCACTTCGCCCCCAATTTCGGGAACCCTATCCATCTTGGAGTTTTATCCATATATTCACGATAGGAGTCGCCGTATTTCTCAAGCAAGAAGTGTTCTTCAGACGGTAACACAATGTGGAAAAGGACTATCCATAATATGGCGCATAGGAGAATAACCCAGGATGCGGTGGCTATGCCTATACCGGTGTACAGCAAGAAGCCGCTTAAGTATATGGGGTGTCTTGAAATCCGATAGGCCCCTTTGGTAACCGGCTCATCCAGTGGGGTAGTAGCAAAATTTACACTCGTTATCACGGACATAGCTAAGGCCAGGGCAAAAATGGCGAGACCTACGTACAACCATACTGTACCTATCTCCAGCGGTAGGAAGATGGAATAAAGTACCGTGAAAGGCATAATCAAAACATGGGTAGAATAAGCCAGGATTTTGTGAGTCCTATCGAACGGTACAAATTCAGTTGCCCTTTTCGTTCTTTTTCTTCCTTCCTTGCTCATCAGAGAATTTGGAACAATAAGCGTTAGAAAGAAGAGAACTTGGAGTATCCAGGCATTCCATACACCTATTTCAAAAGCTGGTATGAGAGACATGATTATCCTCCTTTGGTTTACTTTCCGCCTTAGAGAGAACACTGACAATGAGTGACTGGAATTAATTCAATTATTACCGTGCTTATTGAGAAACAAAATCCATATTAACATAGAATCTGGGATTTGAACCTGGTCTTTTTCAATGATATTTTTTTAATGAGTCAAGAGTAGATCTGACCCCTTTCATGTTTCTTTTTTGCTGGAACTCCATTCATATTTAAGTCGATGCCAAAATATTGACAAAGGCTTTGCTCCAACAAAAAGAGCTACCCCAAAGAATAACTGCAGGATAATCCCTATAGTGTATGGCAAATTTAACAATTGAGAAGGAGTTTATTCGTGAAAAGAGATCATATTTAACATCCACATACAGGAAATACACAGATGAAACATCTGGATTAGATGGAGCAGTTTTTTATCTAAAAATGAGATTTGAGCAATATTCAAAGACTTGGGATGAGATATTTAATACAGGGAAAGCAAAGGATTTTGGACATTTTTCGCGCACTATAATAAAAAATGCATTTCCATTTAATATAGCAGCTCAGATTGATCTTAGACTACTCTTCTTTATAACAGAGGTATTTACGACTTGGATGGAGGCATTAAAAAAGTTTTTCTCTATGCATACAGTACAGTAGACGATTATCAGCGATTTTCTATCGATCTCTTGCCAGAGGAGTCATAAATGATAATAAATGTAAATGGGGCAATCATAAGTAATTAAGTATTAAACTGTAATTCGCCTAACCCAACAATTCACCTGCCTCTATGCCGCTGGCGCTCCATACAGGCAGGTGATCTTTCCGTTATCTTCAGAAATTATGACAACATCGACAACATCAATTGAAAGAGAAATAAAAAACCAGTTTGCAAAGTTTTTTGAAGAATGTGATTGGGCAACCTTTAAAAAGGCATCTGATTATTTCTTTGAGTCTGCCGCAAAGCTATTAACAAAAGATATAAGATTCTGTAAAGATCATCTCAAGTTACTCAGAAGAAACAGTACAAAAAGACTCTATATAGGTATTGGGACAGAATTGCTTTTGAAAGCAGTATATTTGAAAAACGGTTTTTGTATCAATAAGCCGAAAAGAAATTCCGTTAATCCTAATAATTACCCTTTCCGTCTTGCTAACGTAAATAGACAAGATTTCAAAGATGATGATACTCTTAGTCTCAATCAGTTAATTGAGAAATTGTCAATTGTTGAAAGTGACTATTCAGATATAAATGCTATTTTGAAAGGGTTAAAAATTGCAAAAGTTTTTAGAAATAAAGAAGGCCATGTTGTTCTTCCATGGCATGACTTTGAGCCTCAAAATTATGTCGACATCGAAAAATCGATAATAAGCATTTATAAAACATCTTTTAGTGAAGATCTTGATATAAAAATTGCTATGGCAAATGGAGATAGGCCATTATTTGAAATAAAATAAATAAGATAACCAGTCGTTTCACACGGAAGCGAGTGATCGCGCGCTGGTGAACTCTACGTTAGGCTGAGGAAAAAATATTTTAAATGAAATCCTCTTTCATAAATATTGACCCAAAAGATAGGTGGGATTTCGTTTAGAAAACAGGGGGCAGAATTTTTATGTTGTTTTTTAAAATAAAAGATCCGGCCCCATCTATCAACTACTAAAAGAAGGAGGAAGAAATGGCAGAAAAAGCCCCAAAGGCTACGTGTTTACTGTGCAAGTCAAAATACACCGGAACAGGTATGTCGAAACATTTGCAAACGTGCCTCCCTAAAAGTCTTGAGAATCAATCAAAACAACAGAAATTTAAGTCACAACCTTTTTTTCATATCCTGGTCAAGGGATACTATCTACCCGAATACTGGCTGCATTTGAAAGTAGCCAGTAACTCTAAGTTGGAGGATTTAGATCAATTTTTAAGAGACATCTGGTTAGAGTGCTGTGGCCATCTGAGCGCATTTAGCTATCAAAGAAATGAATTAGCAATGGGGCGAAAACTTAAGGACGTGCTAACTCCAGGGATGGAGTTGCTGCATGAATATGATTTTGGCACTACTACAGAGCTTTTGGTGAAGGTACTCGGCGAGTATGAAGGTGCAATGGAAAAGAATAATCCTGTTGAAATTCTATCCAGAAACGAAGCCCCTGAAATCCCATGTGATGAATGCGGAAAAGCTCCTGCTTTACAGATTTGCACTGAGTGCCAGTGGGAAGGAGGAGGATGGTTGTGCCAATCTTGTGCTGAAAATCATGAATGCAGTGAAGAAATGTTGCTCCCTGTAGTCAATTCTCCAAGAACTGGCGTCTGTGGCTATGCAGGATAAGGGACGGAAATGGAAATAAACTTTGAATGTAAGAAATGCAGGTGCATTTTCGATTGCGATATTGGTAATGTCAGTTTGCCCGAAAACTCCGATAGGCCGTTTTTTGAAAAGAAGATAATTTGTCCCACGTGCGGCGAGCGTTCAATGGATGAGGTATTGTTAACTGAACTGGGGCAAAGCCAGCTTACAGAAGCGACTCTCGATTTTGAAGTTGATGACTTGTTTGGTCCTGAAGACAATGACTTAAGTGACTTTGGCTTTTATGAGGGGGAGTGCCAGGTATGCGACATTTTTCAACCTCTCAATGATTTGGGGCTTTGCGAAGAATGTGCCGGGAAATTAGAACGTGATTTGATTCGGGAACGTGATCGGGACTATACAATATCTGGTTATGGTCTTAACTCTGCAGAGTGTGATGAAATACGAAAAAAAGTTATCAAAGAGTATGGTGAAAAATTAGAATTGATAGCATCAAATAAACCAAAAAAGAAGAAGTGCAAAGCTACTAAACGGAAAAAGAAAAAGGCAAAAACTGCATAACGTCAGTATTTTCTCAAAAGCAAAGTAAATATGGCTATCACAGTAAAATTAAAAGACATTATTGATGAAATGGAAATCCAATCTGACTTTCATTCATCATATTTAAACAAGAAAACGGGCGAAATTGTTATGGTTACAGCTGATCATTTCCGGGTAGCGGAAGATGAAGATGATTTATCTGATTATCCAGAGTGGGAACAAGAAGCCATCAAATTGGCTGGAGAAGTTTTAGAGTCAGATGACTATATAGAATTACCCACAAAATTAGACATTCATGAGTACAGTATCATGGAGAAATTCTGTTTATCCCTGAATGATGAAGAATTAAGTGACAAAATGTACTATTCCATTAAAGGAAAGGGTGCATTCCGGAGATTCAAGGACAACATTTACGAATGTGGCATTGAAGAAGATTGGTTCAAATATCGCAGGGAAGCCTTCAAGCGGATAGCCATTGACTGGTGTGAAGATAACAATATCCCCTATGTTGAGGAATGAACAAATCTCAAAAAGGCCATGAAACCGGGACGTTCGTGCAGAAATTGCTTTACGCTTAGTGATTTTGGTTAGAACCTTTATATGTTGCAAGGGGGATTTTATCGTTATAACAAGTCTAAAAATTAGACTATATCTAAATAGTTATGCAATTTCAGAACGAACGTCCCTCTTTACTAGGGCCGATGCTCCCCCTAACAGCATTGAACCTCACCTGGACTATTCCCACTGGGGCATAGGCCCCTATGGGCCGGAGGCAGACTCCCAGCTACCTCCCCTGCCCGCCATCGCTCTCGCTCAGGCGAGGCAGGTGGGTCCTACGATTACCTCTATGTGGATGAGTCCCGATAAAATCGGGAAAGGGTCTTCTTTCTAATTCTTTAAAATGGAAGCTGGGTTTAGGTGTATAGCTGTATCCTAATCCCGCCAATTTGCCCCTTTTGGGGCAATAAATCCTCCAAAGACCTGTCTTTCCCTCGTTGCTTCGAGACATTACCGTCCAACGAATTCCACAAGAGGTCTTCAGCACAACATCATGCAGGCCTTGTGTGTTTGGCACACAAGGCCAACTTCCCTCTACTCCCCCCCACAAAAAAGGAAGTTCTTATCAATGACCATTCTCCTCAGTGTTACTTACCTTTTAAAAAATAGCCAAGTCCCCTAGCCATGAAAGAAATCTTTTTCCTTTGGGCTAAAAAAGATTGGACAGTAAGAAAATTGGTACTCAAGTAATTTTAATTTCTGTTTTCGTAACTAACTTCCATTAGTAGCCCATATCCAGGTATATCCAATGGTCACTCGTTACACGGCCTGGACCCGTTAAACCCATTCCTGGTACCGAGGGCAGGTCATACTTTACCCAAGTTTCGTACCAAACCTGATTCACTCTAATAATATACTCTAAGGCAGGAGGCGACTCTTTACCGTATAAGGACAGAGGTTCAACACACCACACGACTGGGCGAGGAATCGCACCGCGACTCATCATAAACTCAAAGCCTTCAGCGTTTGATTTAACCCCTTCATCCATGGTTTTAAATCCGTTAGGCTGAACAAGCTCGGGTCCAATAACCACACCTGGATTTACATTTCCCTCTCCGAACACATCCACGGAATCAACAATACGTTTGATCCACTCGTCGTAACCAAGCGTTCTCTCTTTGCCAGGGCATATGATTTTAAAAAGTCGGCGGTCCCATACTTCATAATTGGCATGATGGGTTGTAGTTCCAGCATCACGAATTCTCTTACAATCGGCTTTGTCCTTGGCAGACGTCTGTACATAGATGCCTGGCCGTCCACCGATCGCCTCGCGAATCGCTTCTGTATATTTAATATACATATCAGTGTCTTCTGAACCACCTCCTTTCCTAAGCGTACCACCCGAGATAGCTACCCACCGCGCATCGGGATCACGATACTCTGAATCTCTAAATATAGTCTCGGCCACTTTAGCTATTTTTTCTAATGCCTTAACCACCGTATAAGGGAAGCCAGCTTTTTTCATCTGCCGCACATTAGGATTCATGTCACAGAAACGGCATTGTTCGCCATGTGTAAAATGTGCGCAAGAACGTAGTCACGAAACTTGGCGCCCTCTGACTCTTTGCCTGGAATTACCATCGCCCGGAATATCCCTTTCTGAGCATAAAGGGTACGCATTTTTTCGCGGGCTTTCAGATCTTCATTTACCCACTCGGCAATGATATCTCTGCTGCCTGCAAGCGCATCTTCCTTTGTTTCAACCCCTTTTTCCGGATCAATATAGGCGATTGCCTCCGCAATTGGATCTGTGCTTTCCTGCTGCTTAAAGAGAATTTTTGCCAGAGGTTCAAGTCCCCTTTCCCTGGCTATGATTGCCCTGGTACGCCGTTTTGGCCTAAAAGGTAAATAGATATCCTCAAGGGCAGTCACACTTTGAGCGGCAAGAATCTTTTCTTTCAACTCATCTGTGAGCAACTCCCTCTCCTCAAGCGAGTTGAGTATGCTTGCACGACGCTTTTCTAATTCCTTTAGTTGAGACATCCTGTCACGTATGGCGGTTACGGTCACTTCATCGAGAGAGCCGGTTGCCTCCTTCCTGTATCTGGCAATAAAGGGTACTGTGGCGCCCTCTTCAAGCAATCCGGCAGTGTCATTACATAGTGGGGCGTAAGACTCAGTTCATCGGCAATCTTGGCAATATGTTCCTCGTTCATTATTCTCCATGGTAATAGTTTTAGGGTATACAGATGTGAGATATGAAATGGTTAACAATGCATGCTTTTTTAAGCAGTCTATGAATATTTTGTTATTTTTATTACAACAATAAAGAGTTGTAAATAGTCTTTTTTTTACAGTCTCTATGCTCACCAACATATCAACTGTTTTTCACTTGCCTGGTCAACAAGGGTATGGTTTTAGTGAAGGTAGGGGGCTAATATGTGATTGACAGTCTCAACATTGACTACCCTGTAGGCTTATGTTTGCCTTTTAACGACTTCGATAAGCTTTTTGCCTGCCGCCGGGGAAAGACCGAAGCAGGGCAATTTCTTCAGTAAGTCCTCAAACGTTCCATGCCCATCAAGATATCCGTTGATGCGGGCCGATACCGTGAATAAGTGAGTTAGAAATCTTTTCGTAATTCACTTCCAAGTTCCTTGGCCTTTTTGAAATTTGTTTCAAGAGCGTATCAACCAATCTCAACAGAATGGGAGCAAAAAGCTGATTCTCTGTTATTTCTTTCACTCTTCTTCAAAGAGTTTTAAGTATTCTCCGTATCCCTCTTTTTCTAAATCTTCTTTAGGAATAAATTGTAAAGCTGCGGAATTGATGCAATATCTCAAACCCGTAGGCATCGGTCCATCAGTAAACACATGCCCAAGATGAGAGTCCCCTTGCTTGCTTCGAACTTCCGTACGGAGGGTGAAAAGGCTTCTGTCTTCTCTTTCAATACTGTTATCCGGTTTAAGAGGTTTTGTAAAGCTGGGCCATCCGGTTCCGGAGTCAAACTTATCAAGCGAGCTGAACAGAGGCTCTCCCGAGACGATGTCAACGTATATGCCGTCTCTTTTGTTATCCCAGTATTCGTTGTTAAAGGGCGGTTCAGTTCCATCCTCCTGGGTAACCTTATGCTGCATCGGCGTCAATTTCTGATGCAACACTTCATCGCTGGACTTTGAATATTTCCTGTTTTTTTGAGGCCCTCCGGTTTTCTCTATAACGGGATTGCGCCATACTTCTTTCAGAAATTGATCACGCCCTGAATTAAAGCGATAACTTTTGTATGGAATCGGACAAGTTTTGTAGTAGTCTTGATGGTACTCCTCTGCCCTGTGAAACTTTGAAAATTGGACAATCTCGGTGACAACTGGTTTTTCAAATTTCCCCATTGTATTGAGCTCTTCTTTGGACTGCTCTGCGAGCATCTTCTGTTGCTTATTATGATAAAAAATGGCTGTCCGGTACTGTGATCCGCGGTCCGCAAACTGCCCGCCGGGATCGGTCGGATCTATATGCCTCCAGAAAATGTCCAGTATTGCCTTATACGTAGTCTTTGAAGGATCATAGCGTACCTGCACTGCCTCAACGTGACCGGTTTCACCGGATGATACGCTTTCGTAGGTCGGATTTTCCTTATGACCACCGGTGTAACCGGATATGACCTCGACAACACCGTCGACTTTCTCAAAATCTGATTCAATGCACCAAAAGCAGCCGCCGGCAAATGTTGCTGTTTCTAATTCGATGCGCTGTTTGCCCATGGTATCTCTTGCCTCATTTTCATGGTTTGTGGAATTCTGACAGCCAAACGCCATCAAAACTATTAGTATGCCTACCAATAGTATTTTCTTCAAAATCATCATAGCAATAATGTAATCATTATTCTGAAAAAGTCAAAAAGCTCCCTTGCTACCTGCACCCGGCATCTGGATACAAAGCATATGTCCCAATCGCTACGAGAGGCAATTTGTTGGGGGTGCAACTGATTAACAGCAAGTCCAATGATCACCGAAATCAAGAAGATCCCCGAGCTTTGCCTAATCATTTGAAACCATTTTTGTTTACTTTTAAAAATATATTTCAAAATCATTTTCCATTTGAGTTCGGAAGGAGTTCCATGTGCACCAAAAAAGGAATTTATGGTTTTGCTCCATAACTTTCTGGTATAAATATCACCTACATTTTGGCCCGTTTATCTATTCTTAAACCCTTCCACCGGATCTCCCTGGGTGTCGAGGTGGGACTTGAGTCGACCCTGCTGTCCCTTGGCAATCTTGTTATATACTGCTCGTTTGAGGAATTTAAAGGCCTCAGCCTCGTCCTGGTCAGTGATGATTTGCTCCAGTTTCATCAACTCTTTCTCATCGAAGGCGATATCGGTTTTCTTTATCGCTAACATCTTTCCTCCTCACGGCTCGCAGGTTACATGGCAGATCCCGGTAGGCGTCTCCACTGCAAAGGGAAAATACCTGCTTTTAAACCACAGGGCCACATTTACCAGGCTGATCAACACCGGAACCTCCACCAGCGGACCGATGACGGCGGCGAATGCCTGGCCCGAGTCGATGCCGAAAACCGCCACAGCCACAGCGATCGCCAGTTCAAAGTTATTGGAAGCAGCAGTGAAGCTCAGGGTAGTGGATTGCTCATACGTGGCCCCCACCTTCATGGAGAGATAGAAGGAGACAAAGAACATGATTACGAAATAGATGCAGAGGGGAATAGCAACCCGCACCACGTCCAGCGGAAGCTGGACGATATATTCCCCTTTGAGTGAGAACATCACCAGGATGGTGAAGAGCAAAGCAATGAGGGTGATGGGACTGATCTTGGGGATGAATTTTTCTTCGTACCAGGTAAGCCCCTTGGTTTTCAATCCGATCACACGGGTGATGATCCCTCCAATAAAGGGTATTCCGAGGTATATAAAGACACTTTCAGCGATCTGGCCAATGGATATATTTACCACAGCACCCTTTAATCCCAGCCATTGAGGAACGACCGTGATAAAGACGTAGGCATAGATGGAGAAGAACAGGACCTGAAATATGGAGTTAAATGCCACAAGCCCTGCACAATATTCCCGATCTCCTGAGGCGAGGTCATTCCACACGATGACCATGGCGATGCAGCGGGCCAGGCCAATGAGTATTAAACCCACCATGTATTCATGACGTCCCGAAAGAAAGGTAATGGCCAGAAGGGACATCAATATAGGTCCAATTACCCAGTTTTGAATGAGGGACAGGGCTAATACCTTAGCATTGCGGAAGACTGGACCTAACTTTTCATATTTCACCTTAGCCAGGGGTGGATACATCATCAAGATCAACCCTATTGCAATGGGGATGTTGGTCGTATCAACTTGAAAATAATTGATCACCTCCCGAACGCCGGGGAAAAGATACCCCCAACTAACCCCCACAAACATGGCGAGAAAGATCCACAGGGTTAAGAAACGGTCTAGAAAAGGAAGGCGTTTGGTTTGTTCTTTTGTCATGAGCTTACCTCCTGAGAACCGATATAGTAACGATATACATGGGTACTACCTGAAGAAGATCGGGTTTATGATAAAATAGAGACCCAATACTCCAATCACTGCGCCTGCTCCTTTGCGAAACCAGTTGCCAGCGCCTTGCCACATGCTATTTTCCAGTAACCTTTTCACTGCTGCTGTCGAACTGCCTGCCACCACAATGGGGAGGCAGTGACCAATAGCGAACAAAAGGATAAAGAGAACACCGGTTGCCACCTTCTGCTGGACCGTGATAATGGCAAGAATGGGAGCGATAAAGCCGAAGGTGCAGGAACCGGAGAGAACCCCGTATGCCAGTCCAAGGGCGAAGGCTCCAGAAAGGCCCCTGAGATTCAGGCGATAAAGCAGATTGCCTGACATGGCGCATTTTTCAACGCCAAGCATGCCTAAAGCAACCAAGACCAGGACCAACCCAATAAGAATCTGCCAGTAGTTACTCACATCTCCCAGCATGCGGCCTAACAAGGCACAAATGATTCCAACGAGGGCAATGGTGATAAATAGACCGGATGTAAAGGCTACTGAGTAGATACCTGCTTCTCTCGGTTTCAGGATCTTCTCCTGTCCACCCACATAGGCGACGATCAGGGGAATGGAGGCAAGATGACAGGGGCTAAAAACGACGCTTATCATCCCCCAAAGGAAGCAGCCTGCAGCAGCAAGAGTTGTTCCACTGGTTATCCATTCGTTTACTATTATGAAAAAACTGTCCATCATCTGTGTTCTACCATTTATTAGTCAACACCCATTTTTTTCAGCTGAGCCATGATTTCCTTTTCACTCATAAAGCCCATATGCCTATGGACTTCCTTTCCTTCAGAGTCAAAAAAGATCTGTGTGGGAATGGCTTGGATGCCAAATCGCCCTGCCTGCTCCCGATTTTCCCACACATCAATAAACACGATAGCTGCCTTATCTCGATATACTTTTTCCATCTTTTCAATGATCGGCGCCATCATTTTACAGGAGATACATTTTTTGGCTCCCAAATCCACCATAGTGACCATACCCTTAACGGTCACCTTGCTGAAATCACGGGAATGTTCGTCGGATAATGATAACCCGGAGGTTATCATTATAAAAAAAACTCCTAAAATCAGCTTGAACAGTAAACAAGATTTCACCTGTAATCCTCCTTTAAATCTTATTGAATCAGTCTTTAGCCTTTTCCCGATGTTCGCTTTACTATGAACAACAATCAATTACCCCGCCGCAAGCGAGCGGGGTATGAAAAGGAAAAAGGCTAACTTTATCCCCCTCTCCCTAACCCTCTCCCCAAGGAGAGGGAATTAGCGGAGTCCGCACCGCAAGCGGATGGGGCATTAAAAACATAATAAATCTCTTTCCATGTATGATCCGCATTCCGCGTTCCTCATCCGGGTTTTACAGCCTGAATGTAGGCTGAAAATACCACCTTCTCTACACCTTCACCGACATTCCACTCTCGGATGATCTTTTCGCTTTGCTCCTTGGGCCTAATGTTGATCTCCTGAAACCCTAAGTTGGAGAGAATTTCTTTCACCTCACCGGGTGAAATGGCGCCTGTCACTCAGCCGGTATAGGCAGCCGGGTTGTTCCGGAGTTTTTCGGGAATTTCTCCGGAGCGGAGAACATCGGAAATAATGATGCGGCCCCCTGGCTTAAGAGATCGATAGATCTCTCCGAAAACGGCGGATTTATCCGGGGAGAGGTTTATCACACAATTGGAGATGACCACATCCATCGAGTTGTCGGAAACGGGAAGTTCCTCGATTTTCCCCAGACGAAAGTCCACGTTGGATATGTTCAACTTTTCGGCATTTGCTCTGGCTTTCTGAACCATTTCCGTGGTCATATCTATACCGATGACCTTTCCCGACTCTTCCACCCGCTTAGCCGCCAAGAAGGCATCAAATCCCGCTCCACTACCAAGGTCTAATACTGTCTCTCCCGGCTTTAAATCTGCCATGCTTATGGGATTCCCGCAGCCCAGTCCGAGGTTTGCTTCGCCGGGTGCTAAAAGGAAATCCTCTTCTTCGTAGTCAAGAGCTTTTCCAAGCTCCTTAATTGTGATCAGGGGAGTTGATCTGTCGCAACACGAGGGCATACATCCTCCACTTACCCCCTTTGCAATCTCGGCGTATTTTTCTATAACCAGACCGTGTATCTTATCTTTAAGATTTTCCATATCTTTCAACGCCTCCTTAGCTTATGTCATTTCTTCGTTATCCATCCCTTGATTTCATCCTTTGTTGGGATCTTGCCAACGCTCTTGACCTCGCCGTCTACAACTACAGCAGGGGTGCCGAAAACGCCATGTTTGGCTATTTCCATGGTATCGGTGACCTTTATGATATCGGCGTTCAAACCTGATTCGTTCACCGCTTCTTCCACATTCTTTTTGGTAGCTCCACACTTAGGGCAGCCAGGTCCTAATACTTTGATTTCCATGATTATCCTCCTTATTTTCTTTTAATCCTTATAACTTCTTTTTCGGCCTCTTTTAAACATTCAATGGGTTTTGCCCTCGGCGGGACCTTCCCTACCGATTTGACATACACACTGATAACCAGGACCCGTGTTCCCGTAACGCCACGTTATCCGGCTATCCATCCATAGGTCATACCGGCAATGGTGGACAGGATGATGATAATGACACAAAAGGCGGCAGTCTTTTTAACTCCCATTACACTTCCAATAACAAGCATGTTAGGCAGTGAAAGCGCAGGGCCTGCCAGAAGGAGCGATAGAGCCGGTCCTTTACCCATGCCGAGGCCGATCAGCCCCTGAAGAATAGGCACCTCAGTAAGTGTGGCAAAATACATGAGTGCACCGGAGACCGAAGCAAAAAGATTTGCCCAGAGTGAATTCCCTCCGACTAGGTACTGGATGTAATGCTCAGGAATCAGGGCGGAATGTCCCGGTCTTCCCAGCATGAACCCGGCTACCAGCACACCTGCACCCAGAAGCGGAAAGATTTGCTTCATGAATCCCCAGGTGGACTGAACCCAAGTTACTCTTTCGTCTTTGACGAACCAGCCCTTGAGCATGAAACCAAGGACAACGAGAAGCCCACCTGTGATGTACCACTTGACAGCAAAGATGATCGGCCAGAGTCCGGTCGAACCTTCAGCCGGTTTTGCAAAGGCGGCAAAGATGAGGATCAAAACCAGCGTCAGCATAAAAAAGGCCTCCTGGGTGAGGGTCCGGCCTTTGTCCCCTTCCTCCGGGAGGTAGATCTGTCCTGTTGTCCGGGCCGCATCGTCTTTCCTGAAGAAGAAGGCCATAAGAAGCCCGGTCAAAATGGCAAAAAGGACAGCCCCGATGGCGCGGGCAAGACTCAGTTGCCATCCCAGGATCCTTGCGGTGAGAATGATGGCCAAAACATTAATGGCAGGTCCGGAATAAAGAAAAGCTGTTGCCGGACCGATACCGGCTCCCCGGGTATAGATCCCTGCAAACAAAGGCAGAACTGTACAGGAACATACGGCTAAGACAGTTCCGGATACGGAGGCCACAGAGTAGGAAAGAAATTTTTTCGCACTCGCACCGAAATACTTGAGTACCGAGGCCTGAGAAACGAACACAGCAATAGCGCCGGCAATGAAAAATGCCGGGATCAGACAGGTCAAGACATGCTCTCTGGCATATTCCTGAAGCATCATAAAGGCCTCAAGCCCGGATTGCCGTATAGTAGAATGACTCCAGGGAATAAAGTAGCACGCGAGAAAAATGAGCACGATGATAAGAAGTTTGATTCGTTCTTTCATAACGGTTTTTCCTAACAAATACAGTGGTTACTATACTATCTGATCAATTAAGATAATTATATAATTATATTATTATATAATGAAAGTAAAAAAAATTGCTATTTTTTACATATATCTTCTCTTCGAATATAGGGAAGCTTTTCCACAATATCGGCGATCTCTTTATCATCCTCTATCCAGTGCTTGAGATTTCCTAAAAGGCTGGCCACATATGGGCTGCCGCTTCCGTCTGTAAGGTGATAATTAACCCACAACCCGTCTTTTTGGAAGCTGACCAAACCGGCATCCTCAAGTAATTTAAGATGCTTCGAAACAGCAGGCTGTGAAACGCGTAATGCTTTTTGTATCTCGCAGACACACATAATTTTATGTTGTAACATCTTTATGATTTTTACTCGATTAGGATCAGAAAGCGCTTTCATGACCTTAATAAAAGCTTTCATATAGAACTCCCTACTATATTCTAATGTGGTAATATAAACCTTTGTTTTTCATTGTCAAGGCAATTTCATTACGTTGAATGGGGTATTGGCTTCAGTCAAGAAGTAAGGTAATTTTACTACTATGTCTCGGTATCTTCAGAGGATCTTTCGATTTGTATATCCGCCTGGCCTGGCTTTATGCTTGGGTGCGCTCCTTTTAGGGCCAGGGTGTTCAAAGGGTATCTTAGAAAAGCGGCCTGTTCATGAAAAAATATGGATGTGTGATACCCAAGCAGATGAGGCAATGAAGGAACAGGATTATGATTCAACCTTTCTTCTTCATAAACGCTTTTTAAAGAAGATGCCCATGAATGGACTAGCTTTGTACCACCTTGGATATGCCTATGGCCAGACAGGAAAACATATGAAGGAAGTGTTTATAAAAATCAGTCGTTGAATGCTCCGCCCTTCAGGGCGGAGTTCTTTAATGAGATCAGCTCATTTCATGCCGCCGCCTCCGCCACCTGGTCCCCCTGATCCGCCTGATCCGCCTGGTCCGCCTGGTTCACTGCTGCCTGAATGGCCAAGGCTGTCTGCGCTTTTTCCACCTTTGATGGCATTGGAGTAGCTATTGGCAAGGTGTGTGGGGTGAGATGATCTGGATTGGGTCATAAACGAATTCCTCATGTTTTCCATCTTTCGTGCAGTGTAGCCGTTTTGGAGGGCGAGACAGACAAGATTGGTGGTCGTCTTTGAGGAAAGACCGAGCCGCGCCATGTCGCGCGCAGCCTTGAAGGTTTCCTTGGCGAGCTCCATGGTCTGTGATTGAGTCATCTGTTGGGTACGCTCCTGGAGCCTGTCCATAATGCCACGGACGTCCTTTTGATCCATGCCCGCTGTAACAGTCTTGGCGATAGTATTTCCAATGGCGCGGACCTGGGAGCGCTCCTTGGTGAGGAATCGTGCCTGCTCATGGGCGAAGGCATAGCGGGATCTTACTCGCTCCATCGCCTGCACGATATTCTTGGCCTGTAACTGTTTGACCATTCCTTCATATGCCTTGTTCATGATGGGCTCAACAGGTAAACCCTCTTTTTGGGCATTCATAATGACCTTCTGGGCTCTCAGAGCCTGTTCCAGACTGAACTGATTTTTTAGCATGAGCTTGGTCATCCTAATTGCATTATCAGTATCTATTCCAGAGAGTATCATTCCTCTGGTACTGGTCTTGAGCTGTTCGGTGGCCAGAGTGGAAAGACTCTCTTCCACCTCATCCCCGAATGCTAAGGAAGCACAAAACAAGACCGCACATACCATGAGACATATCTTCTTCATATTCTCTCTCCTTTCTTGTATTTTTGATCTTAATCTTATAACGTGTGATTATGGAAAAGGTTACAAGCCTGGAATATAAATGCAGTTTATTGCCCCGAAATCGTCCTTTTCTTTGAACTTGCAGGAAGGGAGAAACAAGGCTCCGTCAACAATATAGAAATAGGTAAATTCTCGATATACAGGGACTGTTACCTTCCATGTTGAGCTATCGCGTTTCTCCGCCCGGTGGAGCTGATAACCATCAAGTGAAGAGGCAAAGGCAACAGCTATGGCATCAGGTCGTTTGAGGTAGAGCTCCACCGCTCCCCCTTTCACTCGGTAGTAGTGGTGTGCACAGCCTGTAAAGACAGAGAAGGCAAGAATTGAAATCAGGAAATATTTCTTCATACCTATAGCTCCACTAAAAGGACTGAATTCTCGCCACCGAAATCATCCTGCTCCCGGGTGGGTATCGTTGGATCAGGAAATCTCTGACGGCCCTCAAGTATATAGGTAAATTGGTGTTCCCCTTGTGGGAGATAGAGACTGAGCTCAAAGTATCCACTGGAACCAATTCTCTTCATGGGAATTTTCCTCCATTCAGTGAAGCTGCCAGTGATCTCTGCTTGACGTACATCTGGTCGGTAGATAACGAACCTATAAGGGGTAGACGTGGTTACCTGAGGCGGCATGGCAAGGAAAAAAATGATTACCGCTGCTGCCAGTGCTGATGCAAGTAGACTCACGGGTTGCAATAGAGGGAAAAAAGTAAACCTCTTTTTTACCTTGACTTTAATTGATGGAACACGATCTACAACCTCTGAGCGGATGAGTTTTTCCTGGCGTAAGAGCTCAACCACCTCGTCTTGAAAGACCTTGTCTCCATGCACCTTTTCCACAAATTCAATCTTATCATCAATGTCTAACTCGTCATCGATGAACATGCTGATCAAATATTCCATCATATCTCTCCTTTATGAAGGATTTTTTTAAGCTTGAGGCGGGCCCGGTGGACTTTCACCTTCACATTAGCCGCGCTTATACCAGTGATAGAGGCAATTTCTCGGTAGGAGAAATTGCCGCTTACAGCGATGGCCAAAAGATCTCTTTCATCCTTCTCAAGCTCCTCCATGGCCAAAAGTACGTGGCGATATTCCTGGCGCACCATAAGGGTGCGTTCCTGATCAACAGAGCAATCTGCCTGATCTTCCTTAAGCTCAGTTTTGTGTCCCTCTTTCCGCGCATGGTCAAAAAGTGCATTGCGGGCTATGGTGTAGAGGAGTGAGAGGCTTGGAAGTTCCTGGCTGTAATGTTCAAGGTAGCGCGTGAAGCTTTCCTGCATAATGTCGCTTGACAG
>Ga0315545_1001602_pt1 | contig 21776 bp, 21 predicted proteins | sample SalMarSW160210MG_FD_203096 | JGI IMG/M metagenome (GOLD analysis project Ga0315545, IMG submission 203096) | Salt marsh sediment microbial communities from the Plum Island Ecosystem LTER, Massachusetts, United States - Salt Marsh Sediment SW1602-10 ...
TCTGGGGGCACATGCATTCGAGTCTGACAGAACAAGGTTCCTGTCAATATTGGTTGATGGAGTGCTGGCCTTAGATGCTGGTGGTCTTAGTTATAGCCTACCCCTGGCGGCCCAGGAGAAGATAGAGGCCGTTCTGCTAACGCATTCACATGCAGACCACATTATTGGGTTGGCCAGCTTGTGCATGCATGCCTACGCTATTGGCGCTACTGTGGATGTCTACGCTATCAAGGATACTATTGATGCTGTAACAACCCATGTTTTTAATGACACGATCTACTCTGACTTTACTAGAATGCCATCGTCAGCGAAACCGACACTTCGATTTCATTCGGTGGAAGCATATAAACCACAGAATATTGCAGGTTATGACATACTTGCCTTTCCTGTCCATCACACCGCTCCTGCAGTGGGTTATCAGGTTACTTCACATGATGGAAAGCGCGTACTATACAGTGGGGATACAGGGCCGGGATTACATTCATGTTGGGAATACGTTCACCCAGACCTGCTTATCCTGGACTGTGCCGGCTCAAGCAGGTGGAATAGCCAGGCCGCTAAGGTAGGTCATATGACTCCCCAATTGCTGAAGCCAGAGCTAGTTGAATTCCGTAAGCAGAAGGGTTATATTCCTCCTGTCATTCTTGTTCATATGATTCCACTACCTAACTATGAGAAAGATATTGAAGAGGAAGTCAGCGAAGTGACTAAAGAGCTAGATGCCAGAATTACCCTGGGCTATGAGGGTATGGAGATAGAGGTCTAGGAGACGTGATTGGAGGTAGAAGGCATTCCTTGACAATGATAGTTAACCGCAAAACCTGCTATAATCCTCCCCGTCAAGGGAGAGGAACTCTATACAAAGTTATGGAGAGGAGTATAAAAAATAGTTTTGGAGGTGTGCCATGAAAGTTGCAGTACTTGTCGACAGTAGCTCTTGTATCACTAAGGAGGTGGCCGAGGCGTATAACCTTCGCGTCGTCCCCTTACATCTGGTGTGGGGTGGCAAGGAGTATGCCGATTGGGTAGATATGACCCCACAGGAATTCTATGCCCGGTTGAAGCCAGAGAAGGAGACCTGGCCCACTACTAGCGGCTCAGTTCAAGGGGAGTTCCTCAAGGCATTTGAAGAGTTGCAGGGCAAGGTTGATGGCGTGGCTGCCGTCACTCTCAGCCCCAACACTCCTTCGGCTGGCTACCAGTCAGCCATAATGGCAAAAGATATGGCTGAGGGCCTCGCCATCGAGGTTGTTGATTCTCATCGCACGGTGACAGCCGAGGGGCTGGTAGCCACTGCCGCTGCCCGAGCTGCCACCGCCGGCGCTAGCCTGGAAGAGGTAGTCAAAGCGGGCCAGAGCGTTATCCCCAAGACAAACGTCTTTTTCAACGTAGGCTCAATAGGCTATTTCCTGAAAGGTGGGCGCGTCGCCGAATCTGAGGTAGGAGCGAAGGAGGATAGCTATATTATCACCATTAGGGAAGATGGCAAGATTACGCCACTTGAGAAGCATCCCACCCAGGAAGAGGCACGTCGCCGCCTCAAGGACCTGGTGAAGGAGAAGGCGAGAAAAGACACCCCGCTTCATGTTGGGCTATTCCACGCCGCGGCCAGGGAGGAAGCCGAGGAATTCAAGAAGGAAATAGCGTCTGAATACAACTGTGCCGAGCTCTGGATAGGAGAAGCGTCTCCAGTGGTGGCAATTCACTTGAGCCCGGATACGCTGGGAATTGCTTTCTATAATGAGTAACTCAGGAGGTGTTCCATGCCGGTAACGGAAACAGAACTAGATGGACAGGACCTGAAGAGGGCGTTAGAAGCAGCTAAGGCGCAGTTGGAGCAGCATATAGATGAAGTCAACTCTCTGAACGTGTTCCCTGTTCCTGATGGTGATACTGGTATAAACATGTTCCTGACTATGGAGTCAGCAGTGGAAGCAGTGGAGAAGTCAGGGGATACCTCTGCGGCTGCTATCTCTGCTTTGGCAGCCAGAGGTGCTCTGCTGGGAGCCAGAGGCAACTCTGGTGTTATCCTCTCCCAAATCTTGAAAGGCATGGCCAAGGGAATAGGAGAAAGGACGTGCTTCTCCTCACTTGATTTGGCCAACGCGCTTCAGTTGGCCCGGGAGCAGGCATATAGAGTCCTGGCTAATCCGGTGGAGGGGACTATACTCACTGTCATCAGGGAAGCTTCTGAAGCAGCCTCCGAGACGGCTGGGAGGGGCGCCAGTTTTGCTCATACCATGATGTCTGTGGTGTCACGGGCAAAGGTGACGGTGAAGAGAACGCCGGAGATGCTTCCTGTGTTGAAAGAGGCTGGGGTGGTGGACGCTGGGGCCAAGGGATTGTACTATGTTTTTGAAGGCATGAAGGATTCTATCTGTAGAAAGTCGACGGGCCGCCGTGTTGCCAGGAGGTCCTCCTCTAAACGGCCCGCTGCCAGGGAAAAGGAAAGGGTCTATGGATTTGATGTTCAGTTTATGATACAGGGCGAAAACTTGCCTTTGGAAGAAATACGAGATACCGTGGTGGCATCTGGTGAGTGCCCCATAGTAGTTGGCGATGAGAACCTCATAAGGGTCCACGTCCATACTCTAAACCCTGACGATGTACTGAGCTATGCCCGCAGCAAAGGAACGTTGAGTGACGTTATAGTTGAGGACATGGACCTGCAGGTTCAGGAGGTAGACAACAGGAGAAGGGGGCATAGTCAGCAATGAGTGAGGTGACTAAAAGAAGAGTAGTTATCACCGGTGTTGGCGCTGTCACTCCTCTGGCAATTGGTGCTGAGCAATTCTGGCGGGCATTATGCCAGGGTAAGTCGGGAGCGGCCAGGATTACCAAGTTTGACGCGTCTGGTTTTAAGACGCAGATTGCTGCTGAGCTAAAGGATTTCCATCCTGAGGACTTCTTAGATAACAAAAAGATAAGGAGGACCGACCCTTTTATTCACTACGCGCTGGCGGCTACCCGCATGGCGCTGGATGATGCTGGACTCGTTATCAACAGCAGCAACGCTAACCGAGTAGGGATAGTAGTGGGCTCATGCGCTGGTGGCATGACTACCTATGAAAAAAACTTTCTCGCTCTTCGAGAGCAGGGGCCTGGCAGTGTCTCCCCTTTCTTTATCACCGGGTTTATAGGCAACATGGCAGCGGCGGAGGTCTCCATCGTCTTTGGCGCCAGGGGACCAAGCAGGTGTGTGGTTACTGCCTGTGCTACCGGGAGTGATTCTATTGGTGACGCTTTCAGGCTTATTCAATACGGCCAGGCGGATGGCGTGATTGCTGGGGGCAGCGATGCCTATATCCTCCCTGTGGGCATTGCGGGACTGGGTAAAATGGGAGCTATATCCTGCCGGAATGATGAGCCAGAAAAAGCCAGCCGTCCCTTTGATAGGGACCGTGATGGTTTTGTGATTGGAGAAGGTGCTGGGGTTTTAATTTTGGAGGAACTGGGGGTGGCTGTGAATAGAGGGGCTGAAATCTATGCTGAGCTTATAGGCTATGGCTCCAACATTGATGGTCACCACGTAACGGATCCTGATTGGGAGAATCAGGGCAAGTGTATTATGTTAGCTTTAGAAGATGCCGGTGTCTTGCCCGATGAAATTGATTATATTAACGCCCATGGCACTTCTACCAAGACCAATGATAGAGCCGAGACTAAAGCGATAAAGGCTGCGTTAGGGGAATACAGTGGAAAGGTGGCCATAAGCTCTAATAAATCCATGACTGGTCATCTTTTGGCGGGAGCGGGAGTGGTGGAGGCTATTTCTACTATTCTGACTATAAGGGAGGGGATAATCCCGCCTACCATAAATTATGAGACCCCAGACTCGGAGTGCGACTTAGACTATGTCCCCAATGTAGCTAGGAAAGCAGAGGTTAACATAGCCATCTCGAATTCCTTCGGTTTTGGTGGCTTCAACGCTGTGCTTGTTTTCAGAAAGTTCACGGAGTAGCCCATATCGCCTCTTTACATAAGCCTATCGGGCTGGCATCATATTTCATCTTCAATTACAGCCACGGTTAAGGCCCCTGGTCCTAGATATGTTCCCATGGTTGCTCCGCACCTTGATTTGTATAGCTGGTCGGGTGGGAATAAGGGTGACAAGCGTGCAGCCAGTGCTTCCAGTTCTTCCGGGGTAGTGGTGTGAGCTATGGCCATGTCTTTGATATGGTGGAACTTCTCTACCAATTCACATAACCTGGCTAGTGCTTTGGGGCGACCACGCACCCTTTCCAGGGGATATGCCTCCCCGTCTCGAAGAGTCAGCAGCGGCTTTATATTGAGCATGGAGCCTAGGAATGCCTGTGCCTTGCCTATTCGTCCTCCTTTATGTAGATACTCCAATGTATCCACCATGCCAAAGTAGTGTGTCTTGGGAATCGCCTGGTGTATCATAGCTGCAATCTTATCCAGATTCGCTCCAGCTAGGGCTGCCTTGGCAGCAGTTATGGCCAGGAGTCCCAAGCCGATGGATGCTGACAAGGAATCAACTACTTCTACGCGGCAAGGGGCTTTCATGCCTCCCTTGCCTAGCAAGGCGGTGTTGTACGTGGCGCTGAGCTTGGTGGAGATATGGATAGAGATAATTTCATCGGTTTCAGCAGCAAGGTTTTCGTACATTTCTGCGAAAGTCCCTGCCGATGGTGCTGAGGTTTTGGGGAGTATCGGCTCTGTTACCAGCTTATGGAAGAACTCGTCGGCGCTGAGGTCGACTCCATCTTGGTGTACTTCGTTGCCGAAGTGGACATACAGGGGCACTACCGCGATTTCCAGTTCCTGCGCTACTTCAGCCGGAATATCAGACGTACTATCAGTTACCACTTTAACAACCATACGTGTTCTCCTTGGTCTAATATTTTAATAACTTCTTAATAACTCGCCTGTGCTGGCCTGTAGTTCCTCTTCGCTGGCGAATGCTCCCACCTTTACATAACGAATAATCCCCTCGCTGTCTATGAAGAAAGTGGTAGGGGTATATCGTATGGCGTAGCTTGAGGCTACCTCGGTATTCTTATCCAGAGCAACAATGAAGCTTATTTCAGTATCACCGAAGAATTGCTTAATCTGTGGAAGACTATCTTGTATGTCAATAGCCACGATTGTTATTGTATCGGGGTACTGCTTGGCTACTGCATCGAAATAGTGGAGTTCTCCCAGACAAGGTGGGCATCCCTTGTGCCAGAAATTGAGCAGCACCGGCATTCCTTGTAGCTCTGACAGAGTTACCTCTGCGTCTGTCATGGTTGGCAGTGTAAAGTCTGGGGCCGCGACTTCCACAGGTATCAGGCCTAATTCCTCAGGCGAGCTAGAGGAATCAGAGGGGCTACAGCTTATGGCGCCTCCAACCAAAGCGCATAGAATCATGGGTAAAATTGCTCTTGATAGCCAGCTCTGCAATTGTTTCTTAGCCATGTTATCCAACTCCCGTTGATAGATTGCTGATATAGCCCAGGTTGCCAGTCAGCATGAGGATTCCTATGCTGATGAGCAAGGCTGCGCTTACTGCCGAGGTGGCAAAGGCGTGGCGGCTGAGCCATCTGAGGTAGCGGGAGGCCGCTCCTATGGCCAGGCTGACGCCAATGAAAGGCAGGCCCAAGCCGAGGCAATAAGCAAGCAAGAGGTAAATTCCCTGCCATACAGTTTGCGAACTCCAGGCCAAAGCGAGTATACCTCCCAATATTGGCCCAACACAGGGCGTCCAGCCCAGTGAAAATATGGCACCTATTGATAGAGACCTCAGATATCCTGGGCCTTTAGCTTGAGTGAAGTTAAGGCGCTTCTCGTAATTGAGCCATGGTAACTTAGTAGCAGCTAGCAAAAATGCCCCGAATACAATAAGTAGCGCGCCAGCTATATTCTGCAGCAGCCCGAAAGGCGCCATAGCTCCCAATAGCCCCAGTGAGGCTCCCAGGGCGGTGAAGACTAAAGAGAACCCGGCTATGAAGCTAAGGGTGTGCAGAATAATGTATCTGCGCCCTGGAGGCTCAGAGCTGAGGACCGACATGCCGGCGATGTTAGCCAGGTAAACTGGAACCAGTGGCAGAACACAAGGTGATAGGAAGGAAAGCACTCCAGCAACAATGGCTACTGTGAATGTTACATTTGACATCCAGGCATACCTCTCATATTAGGCCTGTTTTTGCCGGTGACATATGCTGAAAGTTACTATCATAGCATAATAGTCTGGTATGATTATAGGAATCATTTGCTTCTGGGGCTGTAGCTCAGTTGGGAGAGCGCCTCCTTTGCACGGAGGAGGTCAGGGGTTCGAGTCCCCTCAGCTCCACCAAAGGGGACGATACCTAGAACTCCCCGCCGATTTAGACGAGATTTGAATCGGTTGGGGAGACTCTTTTCAATGACCTTTTCCTGGCCTCCAGCAAACGATAAATAGAGATTTTGTTTAAACCTGGATTTCCTATATCAAACCGGGGATACACACAGGTTTCTATGGTAAAATAGGTCTAAGAAGCCCCTTGTTTGGCCACGTTAGGCGGGAGTAATTGGAGGAACCCAATGGGTGAAAAGGCCAAGGAGTTACTGAAGCTTTAATTTGATAAACGGCTGAGGCTAGACCTGCCGGAAAATATCATACGCTGCCCTTTGTTCTGCGTAAAACGGCGTCATCAATTGTTACTCTTAATCACCAGTGTGATCCTGGCCCTGTCAGTGCTAGTCGGGTGTGGCCCCGGCATTCAGGAGCTGGAAGCGGTTGACTACACGCCGCTGCCTGGCGATGACTGGAAGGTGTCGACGCCCGAAGCGCAGGGATTGGACCCGATGCTTGTATCGGAGATGTATTACAATGCGGCTGAATTAGAGACCATTTATGGTCTGCTGGTTATCAAAAACGACCATCTGGTAGCCGAAAGGTACTTTAATGAAGGGTCGGTTGACCAGAAAGCCCGATTACAATCGGCGACAAAGAGTTATACCTCGGCACTGGTCGGGATTGCGCTGGAGCAGGGTTACCTGTCAAGCGTGGACCAGAAGATGCTGGATTTCTTCCCGGAAGTCGCCGATCAGATAGGTGACTCGAGGAAGGAACAGATCACGATCTGGCACCTGTTACAGATGCGCGCCGGATATCCTTGGGAAGAAACCGATCCAGTTATTTGGGAGGGACTTTTATCGGGTCACTATCCGCCCCTTATAGAAGAATTCCCTCTCATCGCCGATCCGGGGACCGAGTTCCATTACAGCAATCTGACATCCAACTGGCTGGGGATTATCGTAGCCCGGGCAGGTGGTACGAATCTCAAGTCATACGCTCAGGAGAATCTGTTCGCGCCGATAAACGCGGAGGTGGGCGATTGGGGCCAGGATGCAGACGGCCATAACAACGGCTGCGCGGATCTCCACTTTTCGGCTCGTGATACGGCTAGGTTCGGTCTGTTATATCTCAACGACGGTGAATACGAGGGGAACCAGATCGTTCCCGCCGACTGGGTGCATGATTCCCTACAGAGGTACTCGGAGAATATCAATGCGACTGGTGGATTTCCAGCAAACTGGGGCCTTTCCTTCAGCGACATCGGGTATGGCTATCAGTGGTGGTCCGCAAAAGCAGGCGACCATCACTTCGACTTCGCGTGGGGACATGGCGGACAGCTGATTGTTCTGCTGGATGAGTTCGATATGGTTGTCGTCGTTACCGCGGAGCCGTTTTGGTTGCAGCATGATGAGGAGTCATGGAAGCACGAAAAGGCGAACATCAACCTGGTGGGCAAATTCATTAAATCATTACCGAAGGAGTGACAAGAGAATTTGATGCCAGTCTCTTCGCCAGAGGGACAATCTTACGTACAAGAAATTAGACATCACAATATTTGCTTAGTAGCAAGTGAACTTTCACGAAATAATTGTTTACACGCTGTCTACATTTAGTTAACAAAAAGTGAACACACTCCACCAGTCTTTGGCATAGGTTTTCACGATAGCTAAGTCCACCTCTGCAATATCCCGGGCTACCATGTCGGCTTTTATCTGTACTCCTGCATCGGATTTTCGTAATCGTCCGGGTTTCCCCCCGCCCTTCGAGCCTGGCCGACTACAAAACAATAGTGGGCACGCAACCTCCGCCTGGGGGCATTCAGAAGACCGGACTGTCCCAACCCAACAAAACGATGTTTTGTTTACTCCAATGAGCCACCACTGGTGATATCCACGCACGCTAGCATTTGCCAGGCAGGTTGACAGTAAAGCTCCGCTAAAATACGATTCATGTTGGTAGCAATTAGGGTAGACTTGGCATGAAGGGCAATTGTCTTAAGGAGCGATACAATATAAGCAAAGTAGCTTTCCTCTTGCTGCTACTTTGTCTTCTCGCCATGATGATAGGTTGTGAACCTAGAGAACAACTACCGAAGGAGGGAGAAATGGCATTACTGGTGTTGAGCCCGGCGTTTCAGGAGGGAGGCAAAATACCCACTAAGTACACCTGTCAAGGGCAGGATGTATCGCTACCACTTACGTGGAGTGATCCACCGTCTGGGACTGGTTCCTTCTCGCTTATAGCGGATGACCTAGTTGCGCCCGGCGGTGTGTTCACACATTGGATTCTGTTCAACATCCCCTCTGATAGCCGCGAATTGCCAGAGGCCGTGCCTGCTCAAGCCCAGCTTCCCAGCGGCGCTTTGCAGGGGAAGAATGACTTTGGGAGACTTGGTTACGGTGGCCCCTGTCCACCCCCAGGCCAACCCCATCGGTATCAGTTTACCCTTTACGCACTGGACCAACCCTTAGACTTAAAGGCAGGGCCTTCATGGAAGCAAGTTCTTGATTCCATGAAAGGACACATCCTCGCCCAAGGTCAGCTAACCGGCACATACCAGAGGTAGGTTGCCACATGTCACTTTAACTCCTGGGGGAAGCCACATGTGGCATTTTGCTCGCTTGTGAGCAACATAACTATCTGGCTAAATGTGCAGACTTGAGGTACGCCTATCTTACTGGATTGTGAACTCTTCTAAATGTTTTTTGGCGGCTGGATCCTTAGCCCATATCATCAGTACACCCACTACAAAACCAAGAAGCGCTGGTATTAAAAAGGGCATAAATGTTACCGTTAAATGCCCTGTATAGTCAGCTACATAAGTTACAGTTATTGGACCAAGAACCATTCCGATATCCCCCATAACACGGTAGACTCCGATAGATGTGCCCAGTTTATCTTTAGGTGCAACATCAGCAGGCCAAGCAGCGATGGAACCTTGAAGACCGGTGGCTAAACCATAGAAAGCCATGATGCCAACAAGGCCGGCTAAGCTTTGCTGCAATGGAATCAATAATACAGCGATACCACTCAAGAAGAGGCAACCCATTATTGGTTTTTTTCTCCCGATTTTGTCTGAGAGCCAACCAGAAGGGAAAGTGCATAGAGAAGTAACAACAGCCGCCACCGTCAGCAGTATTCCAATTTTGTCCTCGGACAAGCCCAGGTTAAGAGAGGCGTAGAGTGGAACAAGCGTCGAACGAACACCGCCTCTGAGGAAAAAAAGTGCCAAAACCGAGCAGTTCACAAGAAGGAATGGGCCATTCAATAAGACACTGGGGACATCTTTCATGCGCATTTTTGACTGTGTTGCCTGTGAAGAGTCTGCTGTCTCCTTTAAAGGTAATGTGGCCATTAGACCAATTAAGGCAAACACAGCATATGCAAAAAAGGGCGCGCGAAGGCCAAAATGAACAGCGCTATAGCCACCGATAGTGGGCCCAAAAGAAGTGCCCGCGAATATGAGTCCCGAATACAGCGACATGTATCGGCCCCTGTACTCGCCAGCAGTCAACTGCGCAACCCAAGTTGTTGCCGAAGTTATATAGAGGGCGGAACCCATACCTTCAACAATACGTGCCAAGATTAGCCAGACATAGTTGTTAGCTGTGCCAGCTGCGATTGACGCCAGGATTATCAATATTAACCCGAACACCATGTTTCTTTTCCTGCCGAAACGATCTGCGAGAAGGCCAGCTGGTATGTCCATCACCATACGGGCCAAGGCAAACGCTGATATTGCCCATCCGACAAGCGCTACGGGAATAGAGAATGAAAGTGCATACTGAGGAAGAACAGGTGAAATGATACTAATACCTAGTATAACAAAGGCGGAAACCAATGAGAGGTTTAAGATTACAAGTAGTCGCGGCTTCATTTGTACAGACTCATTATGCGCACGTCTCATAAGCCGATGTCAATGATTACTTTGCAGGACATGTCGAATGAACTGAGGGAGAATCCTCAAATGTATTACTACAGCTGTAAAAGGTTAATCCATCAAAGTCTAGGCTCAAGCTTCGCTGCTAATAGCTGTAATCACCCAACGAGATGACGGATTGTTGGCTCATATTATCATTTGAATTTGTGTTAAACTTAGGAATCCGTTGTATTAGGTTAAGAATCTTAGTATATCGGTCTTATACGGCATCATACAACTGGGTTATGTAGCACCATGCAGGGGTGCAAGATGGGTGATTTCCCCAAGCGACACGCTATTTCAAGAGCCCGCTTCTTTCTTGACCTCGCAAGAGGATGCTCAATCGAGGAACGCGATGCATTTGAGGCCTATTTAGGAGCCTCTATTATATTCGCTCGGACTGCTCTTCACAGGCTCCATACAGAGAATGAGCATAAATCAGGTTGGAGGCCATGGTGGGATGGGCTTCTATCTGACCCAGCTGTAAATTTCTTTAGAACAGAGCGTGATTGCATACTCAAGAAAGGTCCACCAAAGGTTGGTCAAATTATTGGAGCAGGTCCTAAGGCACCCAATTTGTACTACTATGAGAACCCTCGAACACCCGCGACTGACACCATTGAAAAGCACCTCAACGCAATTGAAGCTCGACTCATAGAAGCGAAATCCCTTTTCTCTGAGCCTTGATAGGCCACAGACTCTTTTAGCGTCATGCCATTACCATTGGAATTCGACTAAACAAAGCTGACTATTGTTTAGTAGTCCTGTAGTGTGCAGTTGCAGGTTGAAGCTGGCGGTAGTATTATCTTCGGTGGAGAGAATATGTCGGAGGTGTTGAGATGGCAGTGGTTAATGTCGAATACAGTGCTGAAATTCAGGCCAAGGCTGAGAAAATTTGGGACATTCTAGCCGACGTTGAGGCTTGGCCTAGATGGCAGGGGACACCCTTTGTCAAAGTAGAAACGCCAGCGCCGGTAAAAGAGGGCTCGGTGTTCGAGGTCAAGCTTGCTGGCTTGAAATGGAAAGTCACAGTGACAAAGGCAGATAGGCCCGAAAAGTTCGCTTGGATAGGCAAAGCCTTGGGGCTGACGGGTAACCACGAGTGGGAATTTAAGGAACACGAAGGGAAGACCATAGCTACTACCAGAGAGAGGGTTTCAGGATGAACAGTAGTTCCCTTGTACTTCAGGGTACGAACGAACTTACGAAAACTTGATGAGAAATGGTTGGCTGATCTCAAAGCCAAGGCCGAAAGCATTTAGATTCGATCTTGACTAAGTCAGCTCTGGCTGGCAGGAATTGAACAATCGTCGGTATTGCATAATCGGGTTTTGCGAGGGGCCCAACAAGAGTGCGCTTTGTCGGGCCCCTGGGAATTGTAAGGGTTGCGGTCTTCTCAGATTACCCATAGTCCATAATAGTATAGTTGCTGAAAGTCAATGCTGAATTAGAGGTATCGACAAATGAGAAAAGATCGATTCATCGTTGGAATCATGTGCCTAGCGTTAGCGGCGTGGATTTTGTTGGTGGGAACAACGGGTGGGACTGTAGCCCCAGCAATAGCTGTTGCCGTGCTAGGAATATGGGGTGTAGCAACGGCCAGGAAGAGATAGGCGACCGCAGATAGTGTAACAATAGTCCGCTGTCACAATCACTCAAATCGTTCAATTTGCTAGGTTGCTAGTCACAGTGATACTTCAACATTGCGCCTTCTTCGGTGTAAAATATCCTCCGTTTGAGCACAAAGAAGCCGGTAAAGCTGAATACGGCCTATTGGGGTCTTCTTCTTTTTATCATCGCTCACATACTCATCTTGCTTGTTACTCCCCGTATCGATCCATTTCTGGATGAAAAGAATATATATGTACCGAGCCAGCCATCCGAGACAATATCCTGGTGGCCCGGGGAAGTGACATTGCCCTCTGGGGAGGTTACCAAAGTACCAGCCCATTCATCATTAGGACCAGTTCTAATCTATATTCTTGCGACAGTGGCCGTGCTTGGACTCACCCTCTCCCTGATTCCGCTTACAGCTTTAAAGCTTGTTCTTAGACTCTTGTTTGCCCTTCTGTTCGGTTGGGGCGCATTCATCGCGACCGTCTTCTACTTGCCCCTTCCACTAGCTATCGCCATTGCTGTCGTGTTCGGAACGTTTTGGTTTTTGATACCCCTTGTCTGGTTACATGACCTGGTATTGATTCTGGCAGTTAGTAGTTTAGGAGCAGTTTTCGGTCGCTTTATTACGCCGTGGACTGCGATGGCTATTATTTTGTCGCTCGCCATCTATGACTTCCTGGCGGTTCGGTTCAGATTTATGCTGTGGATGGCAGACAGGCTATCGCAAATAAATGCCCTGCCTGCACTAATCATTCCAAAAAACTATTCTCAGTGGAGCTTAGACTTAAAAAAACATGGAGAGAGGGTAGTGGAGACGAATCCTGCCGATATGGAATACTCTATACTGGGCGGTGGCGACATCGCCTTCCCTTGTCTGCTTACGGCCTCCGTTTATTTTGCCCAAGGTCTAGCTCCAGCGGCTATTATTGCAGTACTCGGATTGTTGGGATTGGTCAGCGTCTATGCGATTCAAGCCATAATCTTAAAGGGGAAGCCGACGCCGGCTCTGCCACCTATCGCTGCCTTCACATTGTTAGGACTGTTGATTATCTCGTGACACAAGAGTATGGCGGAGTGTGACCTGAAATAATCAACAATCGGGCGAGTTGTGCAGCACAGAGTCTGACAGTCACCACAGAGAGATTTACAACTAGCAAACCCCAACGTAGTTCAGATATTCTGCAAGCATTTTTAATCTTCTATTTGCACAACGCTCCCAAAGGCACTATCATCACGATGAAACAATAGGAGGAGATATCTTGGCAAATAGAACACGGAGGACACCTTCACCCCGGAGCCGGCAGCTAATAGCGGGCATCGCGTTGGTTTTGTTGGGATGGTTTTGTTTTAGTGATCAAGGCCGGTATGACCATGTATCCACTCAATTATTGATGAAAATAAGCTCGTTAGCTCTAGTTTTACATATGTTGGGTGTAATGCTACTTGTAATTGGTGTTGCTATCCGCATACTAGCTTGGATCAAGATTCCAAATACGCACAGAATAAGCAGTCGTGCAACAACCGGAATATGCTCAAGAACAAGGAACCCTGTCTATTTGGCGTTTATGCTTATTATCGTCGGTATAGCCTTCCTTTTCCCAGGATTACTCACCCTAATATGGTTAGTAATTGGCATTGCGGTTCTTTATGGGCTGGCAAAGGTAGAAGAGCGTGATTTGGAAAAGGTATACGGCAATAAGTATCTTGACTATAAGAGAAATGTTCCTTTATTTCTCCCTCCACTCAAAAAATGTCAAAGAATGATTGAACATAGATCATAAAGCAGGGTAACGATCATACAGATTGCTTGACTTAGGTCACAATGGCTTGCTTTGTTGACTGAGTAACATTTGCCTGTTTTGTTACCTAATTGCACAATTGGTTCAGAATGTTAGCTACCAGTTGCTGGTTAGGAACTTTATTGCTAAAATTATTGGCAATGGTAGCAACCGGGACAAATGCTGAGGCTGAAAGCCAGTTCAAAAGTTCTGCCTATTGTAACCCCAGCTCCACCATAAAGGTAGTAAGGTCACCTTTGTCCTCTTCCTTCAATCCTTGATAAAAAGGGAGTGCCTTATCACTGACCATAAGACACTCCCTGTTGATAGCCGCGTAGTATAGCAAACTTCGCTAGTTGCTATCAATAATATTGTTTGACTTTACTGCCTTACCAGCTCTATCCCCTTGTCCAGAGCTTTTGTATTGTTATCCAGAACTGCGCCGTGAAAGCGGTCTGCCAATACCTGTACTATGGACTCTCTGTCCAGAGGCAAGAGGTCTGCACCAATCAGCGCGCCAATCATAATTATGTTGGTGTAGATGCTGCCGCCCATCTTCAATGCTGCGTCGGTACCATCTATTACCGTGAGCTTAGCCGAGAATTTCTTAATGGCTTGGAGCAGTTCACCCATCTCAGGGTACGTGGCCTTCCCGCTGCTAACGTCTGAGGGGTAGACCGGCCTGGAGTTTGTTATAACAATTGTGTCCTGGCTACCGAACTGGTTGAGTAATCGCAGAGCCTCCGCTGGTTCTAAAGCAAGAATAACGTCAGCACGTCCTGAGGATATTAACGGGCCGTACTGCGTTTTCTTCGATATTCTAACGTGGCTGGCCACCGGCCCTCCTCGCTGGGATGTGCCGTAGGTATCGCAAACCCCGGCGAAGAAACCCTTGTTAACCAAAGCTCCTCCGACCAGGAAAGCCATCAACACGTTACCTTGTCCACCGACTCCACCGATAATGACATTGAGTGGCTCCTTAGTTAATGCTTTCATAGTTATGCCGCCTCCTTAATAATAGCTCCTTGTGGGCATATGTCAGTACATACGCCACATCCGGTGCAGAGAGCCTCGTCTATCTTTGCCTTACCTGCTTCCTTATCCCACATCAATCCAGGGCAGCCAAATAGCCTGATACATAATCGCTTGCAGCCACATTCGTCGCCTACGCACCTGTCAGTGTCGACATGCATCTTGTACGGGGCCTTTTCCCTCCGGCCTCTTACCAGTTCGCACACACGACGCATTATCACCACCTTGGCGCCAGGTTCCTCATCGGCCAGCAACCTCACCAACGTCTCGGTGCTGTTCTTGAGATCAAAGGGGTCACATACCTCTACTTTAGCCCCCAGCGATCGGCACAAAGCGTCCATATCTACAACTGGCGCTGGCTCCCCGGTAGCACAGGTTCCGACTCCGGGGTGAGGCTGGAAGCCGGTCATAGCGGTGGCACTATTATCGAAGATGACAAAGATAAAATTGGCCTGGTTATACACGCCATTTATTAGCGCTGGTATGCAGGCGTGGAAAAAGGTGGAGTCACCAGCCATAGCGATCACCGGCTGAGTGAAGCCAAATTGTTTCAAGTTTCCCAGCCCATTGGCCACTCCTATGCCTGCTCCCATGCAATGCATAGCTCTTTCCTGGAAAAAGCCACCAGCAGCGAAGCCCATAGAGTAACAGCCAATGTCACCGGTGGCGAATCCGTCACGGCCATCCAGCGTAAGGGCGTTCTTAATTGCCCAGTAGGCAGCGCGCTCAGGGCAACCAGCGCAGAAATTTATAGACCTCGGGGGTGCCATCTTAGCGGCTTCTTTTAGCTCCTTGTCGTACTTGGCGTCCCGTGCTTGATAGGTAATACCCATTACCTTAGCTACGGCACCAGTAACCAAATCAGTGTTCTGTTCTCCGAAGAGAGTCATGTGTCCTGTCCGTTTGCCATAGAAGTCAATATGCGGCTTGGTCGCTGGGAAGCTGGCTGCCAGCTCCATTACGCTGCCTTCAATGAAGGGGTTGATCTCTTCTACGAAGAGAACCTTCTGAGCCCGGCTCAACTGTTTCTCCACAAGCTTTTCTGGTAAGGGCCAGCTAGTACCCAACTTGAAGATACCTACCTTGTCCTGCAATCCTAACCGCTCTACCGCTTCCATGGAAAAGAGCCGGCAGATGCCAGAGGTGATAATCAGCAACTCTGGTTTATCTGGTCCTAAATAGTAATTAAACGGCGACGCTTCAAATATCGCTGGCGCCTTGGCTAGCCTTTGCTGCAATTGATAGTGAAGTATTCCAAATGGACCGGCAGTGAACTTGGCCTTTGTCGGTTGGCACATATTCCACGTGTCAGGGAAGTATGCTTTCTTCTCTGCCCTAGGCAGCTCTCCTAGCTCCACATTGCCTCTGGTATGAGCAAGGCGGGTTGTTTCGCGAACCACGCAGGCAATGTCCAGCTCCCGGGAAAGCTCAAACGCCCACTTCACCATATCTTTGGCCTCTTGGGCAGTGCTCGGTTCCAGGAGAGGCATATCCATCCACCTACATATCCATCGTGAGTCTTGTTCATTAGAACTGGATATGGCCGATGGGTCATCACCGACTACCACGACTAGTCCTCCCTTGCCAATTCCAGTCATACCGGTATTGACCAAGAAGTCTGAAACCACATTTATTCCATTCTGCTTCATACCTGAAATAGCTGGAATACCAGCGAAGGAAGCGCCAGCGGCTGCCTCCAGGGCTACTATCTCATTAGTAGACCACTCGGCATGTAAATTCATTTTCTTGGCTACTGAAGCCAAAGTCGAGAGGATCTCCGACGCCGGGGTCCCAGGATACGAAGCCGCGAATCCTACTCCTGCCTCAAGTGCCCCACGGGCGAAGGCCTCATTGCCCATCAACAACTGAACACTACCAGGGGCATCTACATCGATACCTGGCATTCTATTCACCTCCTTGTGCTTTATATTCTTTACGTAACATCTAAGTATCCGACTTCTAGGTTGAGAGCTTGTCGACAATAGCCTCTGACAGCCCTAAATAGAGAAGGTTCTTCCTGTCACCGGTTTTTGCGGCAATGTTCTTCACTGCCCTCTTCTTCTTATCCAGTGACGCCTTCTTTTCAACGGCTAAACTCTCGTCAGGTATGGGCTGGGTCTCAAGGGCGCCTTTTGCTTTGGCTATATCCATAAGCTCGGCACCAGCCTTAGTGCGAACAATAACAGTATTCCAATCTTTGAACTTAGCTCGGCCTGAACCTACTGAGATATCTGCGAACTCGGCTGTCAAATCCCAGCAGTAGCTGCAGGCTTTGTTGATATATTGCCTGTCCTCGCCCGGTTCAAGCCATCTTTTGGTAGCGCAGAATAGACCAAGCACCAGCTTGACATTGTCCATATTCACTCTATTCTGTGGTGGAGACAGCTTCCTCTTGCCAACCGATGCAACCTGGCAGGGCAAGCCGATTATTCCCAATTTCTCGCTACTCTCCTTGGGAACGCTATTGAGAGCTGATAACACACGGGTATTCTCATAGCCAGCACCGATACATTGAAGCAACTCTTCTTTCTTCCGAGCCAGCAGACCAACTGGAGTCTTATCATCAGACATTCCTGTCACAACATTTCGAGCCAGCAAACCGGCCGAAGTTTCACTATTAGACATTCCTGTCACAATTGCGGCGTTAATAATCCCCTCTGCCAGTGCTACCGATAGTAGAGCGGTTAACACGCCTCCGTCTTGCGACTTCTCTCGAGTTGCTGCGTCAGTTGACCTTGCCAACAACACTTCTCTGGCAACACCTATTCCGTCCCCACTAAATGGGACTCCGAAGATCTTCTGGCTAACTGCGTCCATATCAGTATAGGTTCGCGGGCAATAGTCGTAGCAGTTGCCCTCCGATAGAGTACAACAATCCAGTTGTACTATTCTGCCTTTGTATTGGGCCAGATAGGGACAGCCGCCAGCACACCCACCGCAAAAGGGGCATAACCCCTCATCTATGACCTCCTGTCGCAGCTTCTGCGGCGTGTACAACTCTATAGAGGCTGTAGCTTCCATGTCAATAAACTCCTCCTTTCATGATACTCGTGTGGTGACAAAACCCACTAATGATAACAAAACCGAACAGTAACAATCAAGTTATTGTACACCTTCACGTGCTTGGCTACACCTATCTCCCTTCTTGTGTTATTGAAAGTGTCCGAGAAATTGCTGTGGAGCCAGATAACTGAGCGCTTTGTGGGGACGGATAGTCTCGTACACCTCTTCACATTTTGGCAGAGCATGGTTCAATTCTGATATCTCAACACCGACCGATCAAAACGCTGCGGCCTCTGATTCAATTGGCAGTGTTGCTCTGGCGGGGCGAAGTAGCTATAATATTCATTCGTTGGGGATTAGTCTAGCGGTAGGACGACTGACTCTGGATCAGTTAGGCCAGGTTCGAATCCTGGATCCCCAGCCAAATTAAGGTAATCTCATTACCACAAATTAGCTTCTAATTAGTCAATAAATAGGTCTCCACCATCCGTACTCACGTTGGAAACGGGGTAATCTTGTTACCCAATTAGGCCTCCGCGGAGAAGGCACGTAAGGCATAGAAGGTCCTTCGTCGGTAGATGTAAGATTGTCCAGACTGGTTAATGACCGCAGGTAGTCAATCCTGAAACGGTGAACGTGGAAGCCAATTCTGTTCTATCACATTTGCAGTGCTAATCCAGTATCCGACATGGACATACCAGCCGCTCATATAACGGCGAGTCACATAAGTGTTCTGGTCAAGTCGTTTGATTTCCTCAGGTATGCGCTCAGGTGAAATTAGTAAGGCGTATTTTGCTTGGAAAAGGTCTCCGTACATCTTCGCTTGATAAATATCTTCCAACGTTATTTTATCTTTCTTAATCTCTACCGTGATATAGTCCTGAACGATACTGGGCACGGATGAAGCAACCCACTCTGATTGTTTTCTGGCTATAAAACCAGCTAAGTCAGGTGCCTTTTTCCGTAGGAAGTAGAAGATAATGTCAGGGCGAACAACGCTTTTCAGCGTAGAACTAAAGACTCCTTCAGCGGTAATTTCCAAATAGCACTTACCAAACTTCTGTGTAAAGGATTTTGCCAGATATTCCTTAATAGGCTTGTAGAAGTCTCTTTCATGTGGTTTTCTTATCTTCTCGTTGTCCATGAGTTCACTCCAATTCACGCTTTGTCTTCGTCCCATGCCTCCCATGCAGCTTTCATGTTTGCATCTATGTATTCATCCTCAGTCAATACGCTACCGGTGCCGTACTTCTTCAACATGTTCCCTACAAATCTCATTAGTTCTAGGGTAGGATACCCTTTATAAACTGGTATTGGGGTAAAAGAGTAGTTTCGTTTTCGGGTTGCTTCCCATTGCTTTGCATACTCCCTGCGTTCATCATCGTTCAAAGAGCATGTATTGAATAAGTACCAACCATCCGAAGTCACTATGTTTGTTTCCCCCAACTGGAATATGTCCTTACTTATCCAGCATCTAAAGTAAAAGCTCCTATAAATAGAAGCCATCTCCCTAAGGAAATTTGATATGGGTGAGACGACCGCACTAGTGCTATCAAGTGAAATCGGCCTATCCTCATTCTGTGCTTTTCGTACTACTTCATTTATAGTCTTCTCCGGTGTTCCATAGGCTTGCATAAACTCTTTTGCCGTATCTTCAGCTTCGTTAACACGTTTCTGAAGTCCCTGAATATCATCAAGGAGTTCTTGGTCATACTCTTCGATTTTAGTTCTTGCCTTTGTAATATTAGACGATTTCTTTACTCCTGCCTTATCGTTCGCCACGCCTCTGGTTATTCCAGCTTTCTTCACATCATGGAGTTCAAGATGCCCCTCCTTTTTAAATACTTCAACAGCTCTATTGAGAGAATCTGCGTATTCTTCGGTGGGTCCTCCGTATGTGCTTAACCAGTTTGCTATTTCAAGTGTCGGGTCAACTAACTTTTCCCAATCACCCGGGTTATATTTTTTAACTTTCCATTCAGTACCAGATTCAAGATAATCCTGCCAAGCGTCTATCTGAGATTTATGTTTCCCTCCCGCTTGTAATCTGGTCATATTTGCCATTTCTCTTAATTGCACGTAGAGACCAAAGCTATTACACCAACCACGAGCGTTAAAGGGTAAAGCATTCTTTATAGTGCCAATACTTTCTAATTTGTTTAAGAGTTCTTCCAATTCATCGTTCACCTCTACCTTGGCCTTAATAGGCCCCCCAAATATCCAAGACGCTACCCAAATGAAAATGAACATCAAGATAAAAAATGTTGCAATACCCCACCCCCACGAATCTAATATAGTACCAACAACAATCGCCACTATCATTGCTACAAGCAACTTTATCCATGGGTAGCTACTGATAGTCATAATCCTTTCATCCCTCCTCAAAAATATGTTTCTTTAAAGCTATCAACCTTCTCTTTATTACCAACTATTCGCTTATCTCTCTACATCGACCTTCTCTTCTAATTCTATGCCTATCCATGGCATTCCTCAAGCTATATAATCTCCGGGAGTGTGAACAGGTTAGAAAGAACTAATCTGAAGAATATATACTTTAGAACAAATATAGTATTATGCAGTAAACAGTATATTACTCCCCACTGCTCTGCTCATTTGACGGACACTACCGCGTAAAGTAAACTTACAGTGCCGGTTGCGGATAAGATACGAGCAACTCCTGTAAAGACGGTATAAGCTGTTTTTTCTCGAATGAAAGTTCGGGAACTGTCCAGAGTGGCCAGCCATGGTGCATTCTTCCAGTGGTTCTTACGACACCTCCCTGTCAAGGACAATTTGGCTTTAGAGTTTACAGGTAACAATGACTAAGCCTCTGAGCCAGTTCTGGATTTGCTTTCCTCTCTGTCCTGACATAATCATCCTTAGCTTACTCTAGGAAATTCCTAGCTCTCTTGGCTATTTCGCATTGTTTCATCTTGTTCACCTTCTTTTTTGCCAGTCTGTTTGGATATGTGTAGGGAAAGCATCTTCGTCACGTGGTGTCACTCGAAGCCTGCTGCTTAGCTTATCAACAATCCTGTGGTAGCCCATTTTGACCGTCCTGCAGTGCTCGTAGCACTCATCTCGATGGTCTCCATTCGACTCAGCCGTCACCGGATTACAGGATGCCAAGCTCTCCTTTCCCCCCCCATAGCTACTTCCTGGTCAAATAAATAGTTGTGATTAGGGCATTATCACAACCCAACCGTCAAGAATTGCCTTGCCAAGGTTATGTCTTGCCTCGAAAGTAAGGATGTTGAGCAAGAGTCCTAAAAAGGGCGCCAATTTCACAGAAATGGAGGTAAAGTGAGGATAATGTAGTTGACTTAAACAAAAATATAGTGGACAATAGTCCTGGTACTTGAGGCATAGGATATTGTCAAAGCGGGTGCAACTTAGCGAGTCTGCTATAGGAGCAAGAACCGTGCACCACGCTAATTGAGGGTAATATGAAGGGCCTAACTTTCATCGGATTAAATGTGGCTGACGCCTACTTCACGAAGATAGCACTGGCACTGGGAGCGATTGAACTCAATCCCATAGGGGTGTTTTGGGCTAACATGGTTATTAAGGGGCTTGTAGCATTAGCAGTAGTCGTTGGACTCTATTTCTGGGGCAAAGAAAAGTTGCTGTTGCCTCTTTGTCTGGCAATGTTTGGCATTTGTTGTTGGAACTTGGCAGTCTGCTTCACACTCGAAGTTGTTAGTTACGCTCCTCTGTAGCTGCAATAGCTCATGATTTGCTTTCAACCTAGGGATCTCTGCTCTGGTTTGGCGAACCAAAGAAGGGTAGTAGCTGCTCCAACCTGTCTGCAATTAAGGTCGACCTGCCTACGAACATGCCGTGAAGTTGCTGCTCTCCTCAGAAGAAATGAGGAATCCGCACAGGAAACGCCGGTAGAAAGGATAGACTAGGGCGCAGTCCCTGCTGGCATCCACCAAGCTTATCACTTCGTGGTCTGCTCGAATTCGCCCTTCCCCATGGCCACAAATATTATGGCTAGTATTCCCAATACAAATGGAGGCGGGACTAGAAATGCGCAAATGGCCCCAGCAAGCGCCAGCCCCCATACTCTTCTCCTCAGAGCGTAAACGCCACCTACTATGGCCACTATCCCGAGCGCAATCATGGGAAATCCAATCAGGCC
>Ga0315545_1001603_pt1 | contig 21765 bp, 15 predicted proteins | sample SalMarSW160210MG_FD_203096 | JGI IMG/M metagenome (GOLD analysis project Ga0315545, IMG submission 203096) | Salt marsh sediment microbial communities from the Plum Island Ecosystem LTER, Massachusetts, United States - Salt Marsh Sediment SW1602-10 ...
TAATACAAGGTATTTTAATGACTGTATTTGAAGCTATACAGAGACGATATTCCTGCCGTTCGTATCAGGAAAAGAATATAGAGCAGGAAAAACTCGATAAGCTCTTGGAGGCGGCCCGATTAGCGCCTTCGGCGAAAAATACGCAGGATTGGCGTTTCGTAATTGTAACAGATAAGGAAATTAAAGCCCAGGTCGTTGCGACAACAAACAGGCCGGAAGTCTTCGTTAAAGCCGGTGCAATCATAGTCGCGTGCAGTAACAGTGATTATGTTATGCAATGCGGGCAGGCGATAGGGCCTATTGACGTCTCTATCGCACTCGAACATATCTGCCTGCAGGCAACGGAGTTAGGACTGGCGACTTGCTGGATAGGTTCTTTCAAAGCAGAAAAAGTCAGGACAATATTGTCTATTCCGGACGATATAAATATCGTCGAGCTGATGGCGGTCGGTTATCCGGCCGATAGTGCGAAACAGCCAAACCGTCTGGCCAAAGATGAAATAATCTGCTATGATAAATGGCAGTTCTAAATTGTCATTCCCGCGCAGGCGGGAATCCAGAATATAGAAATTGTCTTTCTCGGGGCCGTAGCTCAATTGGGAGAGTGCTGCGTTCGCAATGCAGAGGTTGAGGGTTCGATCCCCTTCGGCTCCAGTCTTCGTTCGCCGTTTACGATGAATGAAGACTGCTCCGGCGAAGTCTCAAAGAGACGGAGCCGAGCTGATTAAATGTTCATTAATGGCGAACTACGCCTCGGCAAGCCATGAATATGAAATTTCATTATGTCTATATGCTGCATAGTGTTGCAGATTGTCGTCACCGCTATGTAGGAATGACAGGAGACCTAGAAAAGCGATTAAAAATACATAATACCGGAAGATGCAAACACACGTCAAAGCATAGACCATGGCAGATTGAAACAGCCATAGCATTTCGTTCTAAAGAAAAGGCATCTGCTTTTGAGAAGTATTTAAAGAGTCATTCCAGCCGTGCTTTCGCTAAAAAGCATTTTTAATTATATGTCTGCGTTCGCCGTTTAGCGGGAAACGAAGGCGGATGTATCTGATTAAAATGGATCTCTCCACTACGGCCCGTCACGGCCGGGCCTTCGGTCGAGATGACGAAGCGGTAGTGTGCGATAAAATCGCGCCTTATATGTCGCATTTTCTGTTTTTTATAGTTTTCGGGCAACGATTGCAAATTCTTCGGCTTGTGGATTGTATGGGGCGCCTGCGACATCTAAATAGAAATTTTCAATAGCAAATCCGCACTCTGTAAATTCTCTCTCCAGCATTTCAGGGCTGAAATATTGCAGCCAATTATAGACCACTCGTCTACGTTCCGCTTCGACGATAGTATATTTATCGAGTACCACCTTTTCTTTTTCGTACTTGAACGTATTGAGGAATCCGTAGTACTTCTTCGGCGACCAGAAACCATTGAGTTGATTAATTTCATACATCGCCGTCTCTTCTCGCCGGTTAAAAGCCGTTAACGAATATACATCGAGCAGAACAGAACCGCCCGGTTCAAGTATTTCGAAGAATATATTCAATATCTTTCTTCTTTGGGGCAGACTAAGGGCACAAAAATCACACATAATCATCAGGATAAGATTAAATCGATCATCGGTTTCATAATCCAGATAGTTCCGATTCTCATAGTGGATAGACAGCCCTTCGCGCTGTGCGACCTCCTTTGCATATTGAATCGACCTCTTCGAAAAATCTATCCCGGTTACATTCGCCTGCTTTTGAGCGAGTTTCGTTGTATATAATCCCGGTCCACAGCCGAAATCCACAATCTTTGTTTCTCTACCGATGTTGAATTGGGCTGCTATCCAGTCAACGAAGCGGCTAATGAATTCGGCGTTTCGACTCGAAACGTCTATATCAGTATTCAGGTGGTATGAGAGCATCATCTTCGAGGTATGCTCGTCCGTCCATAAATCGCTCGCCGTGTAGAACTCAAATGGCTTCGGACGTGCGTTAATTTTTTCTAACTCATCATACATGTATATTCCAATCATCTATTTTTTGGATATTTTACATTCTTCCCTGTAAGGGGTCACGAATTAAGGACAATTTTGCGTGAAACAGGGGATTTTTGGTTGTTTTTTGGCGGATTTTGGGTATAATGCACAGCGAACTAAGGATAGTTCGTTGTTCATAGTTTTTAGTTCACCCTTTAGGAATACTTCGAAAATCAGGGGGCATCAATAAATCATAAGTACTAATTTCTAAGCCCTAAACAATATCAAATGTTCAAAATCCCAAATCTCCAAAACAATATTGCAACATGCAAGATAGGTGTTTGTTTCCTCCGAGAAGTAAATTTCGACAAATGTAGAGAACATTCGACAAATTGGGGTGTTTTTTGCAAAACAAAGCCAATTTCAAAAAAGTCAAGTCAGATTAAGTGTATTACTAACAAGGAGTTATCGCAAAAATGAGTAATCGGACATTTAGTAAAAACAAACCCAAACAAAGCCAATTTTCTGATATGGTATATAATGCGGATTTTTATTGTGTTTTATCGAATGTTTGATTATGGCAGAATATCAGAAAATGACAGGTATTTGTGAAAATCATGTTAATTGTACAACAATAGCTATCGCCCCGGTCGGCGTTGTGCACTTTGCCTTTTCCAAAAGGGCGAAATATCTTTCGATAACAGTCAGACACGATTCGAGTATAAGAGTTGCCATTCCAAAAGGAGTGACTCTAAGCACCGCGAGGAAGTTCTTCGAATCTAAAATCGACTGGGTCAGCAGGCAACTTAAAAAAATACAACGGCAAAATCAACAAGTCGAACCGTCACTGGAATTATCAGCCGGCGAAAAAAGAAATGCCAAGAAATACCTGACTGCCAGATTGGATTACCTGGCCAATAAATACGGATTTACCTATAACCGAATATTTATCAGGAACCAGCGAACCAGATGGGGCTTGTGCAGCTCTAAGGATAATATCAGTTTGAATATGAAGCTGGTCCGGCTGCCACTGGAGCTGCAGGATTATGTCATTCTGCATGAGCTGGTGCATACCAAACATAAGAACCACAGCAAAAAATTCTGGCAGGCTATGGATAAGCTGGTAGGGGACTCGAAGCAATTAAGAAGACAGATGCGAAAGTACAGACTCAAATAGAGGGAATATATTCGGGGATTAAAAAATTATAAACACTTCCATACAAATGCAACGCCGTCTAAAGAGGCTTGAAATTTAACGCTTTCACCGATAACATATCATTATGGCTATAGTAACATTAAGTGACGTTCACGTATCTTTCGGCCCGGAAATAGTCCTGGACAAGCTGAAACTCCAGCTTCATCCAAACGAAAAAGTCGGTATGGTGGGCGTTAACGGCTCAGGCAAGAGTACCATCCTGAAGCTTATCATCGGGCAAATCAAGCCGGATATCGGCAGGGTATCCACTCAGAAAGGCCTGCGTATCGGCTATTTGCCGCAGGAAGCGACATTCAGCGGCGAACGGACGGTTCTGCAGGAAATGCATGCAGGCGTCGAAGGCTTGCTCGGTCTTCAACAGGCCATCCATGACGTATCGCACGAGATGGAAAAGCTTAGCGGCTCGAAGCTGAAGGCAAAGATGAAGCAGTACGACCGTTTATGTCACGACTTCGAGATCGCCGGTGGTTACGGATACGAGACAAAGATTCAAATTATCCTGGCGGGCCTGGGATTCGAGCCTGAACTATATCAGGCAAAAACTTCGGCCCTCAGCGGGGGGCAGTTGTCACGGCTTGGCCTTGCCCAGGTTCTCATGCTGGAAACGGATTTACTGCTTTTGGACGAGCCGACCAATCATCTGGATATGCAGGCGACCGAATGGTTGGAGAAATTTCTGGTCGGCTATAACGGCTCGGCCGTGATTATAAGTCACGATAGGTGCCTGCTGGATAAAATCTCATGTAAGATTATCGAGGTCGGAAATCGAAAGGTAAAAATCTGGAAGGGAAATTACAGCAACTACGTCCAAACCAAGGAGACCCTGCAATTACAAACGGAGCGTGAGCACGTCAGACGTGTCGAGATGGTCGAGCGAACCCTGGATTTTATCGCACGCAACAAAGACCAGGAGGGGATGCGAAAGACGGCCCGCGGCAGAAAAACCCAGTTGAAACGGCTGCTGAAAGAGAACCCCGACTTTCTGGATAAACCTTCCAAACAAAAAACGATTAGTTTTTCGTTCGGCAAAAAAGGCTATAGTAGTGATTTAGTACTGCGATGCGAAGGATTGAGTAAATCGTTCGGCGATTTGACGTTGTTTGAAAATCTGACGTTCGATGTGCTCCGAGGCGAACGTTTCGGCATAACCGGGCCAAACGGCACGGGCAAGAGTACTCTTTTACGATTGGCCCTGGGCGAGTTTGAGCCATCTGACGGCGGTATTCGGATCGGCAGGAACCTTCGCGTCGGTTATCTCGACCAGCATGGAGACGTTCTGGAACCATCCAGAAGCGTTCTGGACGAGGCTTCAAGCGTTAATCCCGAACTTTCTTACGAGCGGGTGCGAAACCGGCTCGGTGCGTTTCTTTTCACAGGTGACGATGTGTTCAAGCTTTGCGGGGATTTGAGCGGAGGCCAGCGAAATCGCCTGATGCTGTGCAAACTGGTTTTAGCTGAGCCGGATGTGCTTATAATGGACGAACCGACCAATCATCTTGATATTGCCAGTCGGGAAACATTAGAGGTTGCTTTGGCCGATTATGCCGGGACTATGATTGTAGTAAGTCACGACCGTTATTTTCTTGATCGTGTTATAGAGAAGTTGATAGTCGTCGGTATGGATGAGCTGGGACGGCGTTGTCTGGGTAAAACCGAATTCGTTAATGTCAAACCCGTATATTCGTATTATGCCTCTTTGGTTCGCGAACGAAATGAAGCACAACAGGATAAAGAAGATTCAGTTACTACCAAAGGTCGGAAGCGTCGCCCGGCCGGCGGCGGGGGCAAAAAACGCTCAAAGACACCCGAAGAGCTTAAGTGTTTCAATAAATATTCTCTTGAAAAAATTGAAGAAATGATAACGGAGCTTGAGCACAAGCTGGCCGATTTAAGGGAATGTTTCGGTGACGCGGCTATTTATAAAAATCCGGGGCAACTCGCGGAATTGCAGCAAAAATTCGAGGATAAAACCGCCGAAATGGATTTACTATATCGGGCGTACGAACACCGGACCGGATAAAATGTATAGCAAAAATTTGTTACTATTGAGTTGCCTGAAGTATCATTTTAATTTCTTTTAAGGATACCATACCAACGGTAGCAAGTTTTATTTTGCCCTCGGCATCGATGAAAAAGCCGCTCGGAATAGCTTTTATGGAATTATAGGGCATTGGTAAAGTACCCTGGTCGAGCAATATATCATAGTTGATTTTTGCCTTGGCTACGAACCTCTTTACAAGATTTGGATTTTCGTTTGTTATGGCCAGCATTGCCAAATCATCTCGACCGACCGTTTTACGTAGTTCAATTAAATCCGGAATCTCTCTTAAACATGGACCACACCAGGTTGCCCAGAAAATGACAAGAACGTTTTTTCCACGATAATCACTTAGTCTATGCACTTTGCCGGAAATATCAATCAAAGCAAAATCTGGTGTCGACTTGCCATACCAGTTTTGAAAAGCCGGTCCCCATGTTTTTGCGGCTTTGATTATATCTTCAAGTCTTATCATCGAAGCAGATTGAGGTACTGTAACAATCTTTGTCTCACGGTTGGCTTTGATTGCTTCGATTTCTTTAGCAACGGCACTGACCTGATTCGTATCCGAGTAAAACGCAAATTCGATATCGAAAGAGCTGCTCTGATTCGGGGCAAGCTTTTGCTCATTCTCTCTGTTGCGAGAAAAATTCGTACCCGTTTCGAGAGACACTACATATTCGTTTTCCAGGGCCGCAGGTTTTTTCAATAGAGTGAAGAAAGGTAACTGCTTTGTGGAAAAATCCATTGATATCGCATTATCGGCCGTATTGTTCTGTAGCATGACTTTTGTATGTTCGTTTTGGTCGGCCCAGAGCTTTAGTAAAAAAATCTGTTCGGCAGATTCGGATGGAGCACTGTAAATGTCATAAGTAGAAACATTTGAGATTGATTGTTTGTTGACAGGTGTTATCTGACGGATAGGAGATATTAACTTCGAGTCTTTTGTTATAAAAGGCTTACCGTAGTTAGTTTGATAAAGAATGTCAAATTCCTGCTCAACGCTGCCAAGATTGGTAACCGTATCGGAGATATGAAAAGTGTTAGTGCCCGGCACAGTCGATATCTCGGTCAATAGTTCGAGTTTTTGTTCTTGTATATCGGCCTGTTTGATTTTGCTGCGTATGGTAACACGATATGGGTTTTCCCGTTCAACAATAACTTCTATATACGATGCCGGTGTAACCGACAAATTCAGATCCCTGCGAACCAACCACTCGACGGCTTCTTCAGGTTGGTTCTGGACTTGAGAGTCGATGAATTTATGACCAAGATGCAAATCACCAATAGATGCCTGCATAATAGACATGCCACGCGTTGGAACCAAATCGAAACAAAGCTTGCCGTTATCTATTTTAATTATCTCAATACCTTCTTGTTTACCTCCGTGGAGGGCATATTTGCTTACCGACCAAGAATAGGGGCAATCCGGTGTCAAATCTTGACTTTTAATTTCAAAGCTTTCTTGTTTAATGTTTTTTTCGATATCAGTGAGAACATAACGAAGTGGTTCGCTTGTTTGTGCCGATGATAATCCAAACATCACAATGGCAATAGAAAGGAAATGCAACATTTCATGACTCCTCTGGTAATATTTATAAGTGATTTTCTGTATAAGCTGTTCATATAATACACCTGTGTAAAAACCGCAAATTTCTTGTGCTAATATATTGTTTTAGGCCTGAATTGCAAGCGGTTTCAATATAATATAATAACAAGAACAACAAAAAAGCTTATATCTTGAGCCATTTTGGATGATTAACAACGTTCTAATGATTATAATTGTTTCACAAAAAAATAAATCAAAAAGTGCCTTTCAAAACTGAAAGGAATCTCAAGATGAAAAATAAAAGAATCCATCTGGCTCTTTTATTATGCGCCTTGTATCCGAAATTCAGGGACATCCCGTTAACATACAGTCTGTCTTCGGCAGCAGTAAAGTCTCATCACCGGTTGCGGCACGATACGCGTGGGCGGATAATCCTGTATGTAATCTTTATAATAAAGAAGGTCTGCCGGCTTCGCCGTTTCGAACCGATGATTGGCCGGGCATGACAATGGACAGAAAATAAACCGCTGTTTTCACCTTATTTTAACTGTAATGGGTGAATATGCTGTTTTTTCGTATATTGTTCGTAAAATCGCTTGAGTATAAAAAATACCTGGAGTATTATGCTTTCTTTTTGTAATTGAAGAAAATTCACGAGATAAATAATAGTTACATTAATATTAACGAATCAGAAACAACTTACAAGTTTAAGGAATATTCATAATGAAGCTGGCCGATGTTTTGTGTAAAGAGTGCATAGCCGTCAATGCCGAATTTAACAACAAGGCCGAGGTGCTTCGGGAAGTTGCCAGACTTGCCAGGAAAAGCCCGGTTCTTAAAAGTGTCAGTGAGCAGGAGATTCTTGCAGGACTTGAGGCCCGTGAGTCACTTGGTTCGACGGGAATCGGCGGGGGAGTAGCCATACCGCATTGCCGATTAAAGTCCGTACAGGAATTTGTTGTGGGAGTTATTTTGGTTCCATCAGGTGTGGACTTCGATGCACTGGACGCCGCGAAAGTCAGGCTTATCGTTTTTATTATCGCTCCCGAGGTGGAATCGAATAAGCATGTGAGATTACTCTCGATCATTTCACAGTCTCTTTTGGCACCGAACGCATTAGATAAAATCCTGGCAGAGCAAACTCCCAATGGAGTGTACGGCAGTCTTTTAAGTGAAAAGGAAGAAGAAATAAACGGTGGGGAACAGGTAGCCAGAAGTCTTATCCATGTGTTCATACAAAACGAGGACGTCTTCAGGGATATATTACAGATTTTAACGGGGATAGAATCCAGTTCGCTGGTTATCGTAGGGGCTGAAAATGCAGGAGTGTATCTGTCAAAAATGCCTCTTTTTGCAAGCTTCTGGTCCGATGAACCGTCCGATTTCAGCAGGATAATAATTGCGGTCGTCGATAAAAAGCTTACAAACGAAACACTCAGACGGATTGAAAGTATCTCCGGCGACCTTAATAAAAGTACCGGAATTATGGTAACCATCCAGGAAGTTTCTTATGCGGCGGGTTCGTTGAGTACATAGATATGAGTGAACTAAATCCGGCAATTTTTGCGTTTACGACCGATTTGTCTTTTCTCCATATTTCCGGGCTGACTCTTTTGGGGGCAGCGACGATTGTTGCATTTTATGTAGGGCGTCTCGCACGGCTTGTAAAGTTGCCGTCATTAATCGGATATATGGTTGTAGGGGTGATACTCGGTCCCTCGGTTCTGCATCTATTCGATGAAAATTCGATGGAACGGCTCTCGTTTATAACGGAGATTGCGTTGGGATTCGTAGCTTTTAGTATCGGTTCCGAGCTTAACCTGTCCGTATTGAAGCGTCTGGGGGTTGGGATTATCTCTATTATTCTCGCAGAGTCTTTCGGAGCTTTTTTTGTTGTGGTTGTTGCGATCTATTTGCTTACCGGTGATTTGTCACTTTCTTTGATATTCGGATCGATGGCGCCGGCGAGTGCGCCTGCAGGCACGGTTGCAGTTATTCAGGAGTATAAAGCAAAGGGTAATTTGACAAAGACGCTTTATGCCGTGGTCGGTTTCGACGACGGACTGGCTATAATCATTTTCGGTTTTGCTTCCGCTCTGGCCAAGAACATCTTAATACATGAGGCATCCGGTGCCTCCGAAGGTTTCCTGACAGCGTTATTGAATCCGGCCAAAGAAATTGTCCTGAGTTTTATTGTCGGTGGAATTGCCGGATTTCTGTTTTCTCGTTTGGTGCACAAATTACAGAGCGCCAGAGATATTTTGATTATCGTTTTTGGATTTATTCTTTTATGCACGGGCTTATCAATCAGGTGGCATTTATCTTTGATTCTGACAAATATGGTGGTTGGTTTTGTCCTGGCTAATACACGAAATGAATCACTGCTGCATCGTGTTACGAGCCCGCTGCTGGAGGTTATGCCTCTGTTGTTCGTGTTGTTTTTCTGTATGGCCGGTGCACATCTGGAGCTCTCGGCACTGCCTGCACTTGGTATGATAGGTGTGGTTTACATACTGGGTCGCTCGGCCGGTTTGATCGGCGGCGCCCGCCTGGGAGCTATGTTCGGTCATGTAGAGGATAAAGTCAAAAAATATGTAGGCCTTGGGATTCTGTCGCAAGCCGGTGTGGCAATCGGTTTATCTCTTATTGTCAAACATGAATTTACGCAGCTTGATGCCGAATATAATTTGCCACATGCTCTTGCAATCGGATCTTCGGTCCTGGCGACAATTACCGCTACCTGCATCTTCTTTGAAATAATCGGGCCGATTCTTACCAAGATCGCCCTGAAAAAGGCCGAGGAGATACCCGATATTCAATAAAACTAAATTTGTTTATCAACTCTGCAAAAACTCATACAATATTAGCTAATTAATCGGACCGATGTTAATCAACCTCGATGTTGTAAAGGCGGAATCTTGAAGCGTCTTACTTTTTCAAAAAAAAAGAAGCTTGTCAGTAACGAACAGTTCAAAGCTGTAATGGCTCATGGTCGGTGTGCCCGTACAGGTCTGCTTATTCTGTATATGGCCGGGAATGATTGTGGTTATCCCCGATTGGGTGTCTCTATAGGTAAAATTCACGGAAATGCGGTTACGCGTAATCGCTTGAAACGCTTATTACGTGAAGCTTTCCGGCAGAACCAGAACAGGATACCGGCCAACTACGATTATCTGATTATGATTTCGCAAAAAAAAAGAACTGCAAAGAATCTTACTTTCGAGCACATCGAAGATTCGCTTTTGGCTCTGATCGACTCTTTGCGTAAAAAGGGATTCTCACGTGATGAGTAAAGAATGTGCAGCTAAATGATTCAACTGTTTATCAACAAATATGCCCTTATCAGTTCCGCTACACTCCATGCTTGAGCGAAACATCCTTTGGGCTCATGAGGAGCATCTGCGTCAAAAATCTCCGAAACACTTCCAAGACAGCCATCTTCGTTTAGATGTTGGAGCAAAGGCAGAATGAATTCTGCAGCCTGTTTTTTGCTCTCTTTACTGAATTTATGGATTTTCAAATAACTTTCGATAAAAGGACCGATTAAATACGGCCAAACGGTACCCTGATGGTAAGCTTCGTCACGCAGTCGTTGCGGTCCGGTATATTTAGGTTTATAGTTAGTCGATGACCGATCCAGAGTTCTAAGGCCGTAAGGAGTCAGCAACTGGCTTTGCACTACATTAACAACAGATTTTTGCTGTTCAGCAGATAATGGGGAATATGCCAGGGAAACCGCAAAAATCTGGTTGGGTCGAAGACTCTCGTCAACCGAACCATCGGGGAAAATGCAGTCATTTAAATATGCTTTCTTCCTGTTCCAAAATAAATCACAAAAAGACTTTCCGATCTGATTTGCCTGCGATTCATACTGCCTGGCTTTTTCTGCACTCTTATCGGCGTAGAATTGTGCTAAAAGGCAATGGCAGTTATACCACAGGGCATTAACTTCAACGGCCTTCCCACATCTGGGTGTAAAAGCTATGCCGTCGTATTTCGCATCCATCCAGGTGAGTTGTGTTTGCTTGTCACCTGCGGTAATAAGCCCATCGTCATCGGCATGAATATCAAAGCGAGTGCCGTTACGATAAGACTCCATAACACAGTCGATTGTCGGTAAAATTTCCTTCGTGAAACCTTTTGAGTCGCCGCCGGCCTGAAGATACTGGAAAGCTGCGTTGACAAACCAGAGAGAAGCATCTACGCTGTTAAAGCAGGCTGTACTGTTTATATCATCAAAACGTGATGGAATCATGCCATTATCCATTGCTGCAGCAAATGTTGTCAGCACCGAATATGCTTCCTCAAATCTGCCGGTTGAAAGTAACAGACCCGGCAAAGATATAAAGGCGTCTCTACCCCAGTCTGCAAACCACGGATACCCGGCTAAAATGGTCGTTCTGCTCTTATCTGCTAACTTGCGTTTTACAATGAACTGATCAGCGGCAAGACTAAATGCTTCATGCAATTTTTGATTTTTAACCTGGCAATTGCCGAGTGAAAGCTGGTGACTTTGTTTTGAGTTATTAATCCTGCGTTTGATATTTTCCTGATATTTTTGCAGATCCTGAAGAATTGTCTCAATATCAGTATTAATCAGTTTATCCGGTTCAAAATCAGCCGAAGGCATGTGCAGGTTTGCCCAAAACAGAATTTTTACCGGGGAATCAATCCGGCATTTGTAAAAACCGGGTGTCCATAAATCTTCAGTAAAATTCTGACCTCTCTCTTTATCAACACGGTAAACGAAGTTGAACCACCATTGTGAATCTTTTATATACTTTGCAGAAGGACAGCTTAAAAACAACCTGCAATTGTCCGGAGTATTATGGCGTACCAACAAGCCTTTATCGAGCCGGTTTGAATGAAATGGAGCATAAGATTTTTGAAGAGTGTGAAAATCTCTCAGGCCGACAAAAGGCCTTATAGCAAATTCCACCGGTTTCTGAACGCTCTTAAAATCATAGACTAAGACGAGAGTGTCCGTATCTCTGAGAAGATAAACGGATTTGGTAAGTTCGAGTTTCTCAACTTCATAATCAAAATGTGCACCGATATCTTTTCTAAATCCTTTTTGAAAACAATAACCAGCCGGCGCGAATTTATCACTGAATTCAAAAGTAGAAAGATGAAAAACATTCCCCTTTGATATTATCATCTCCAGGCAACTTGACAGGGCCATAACTCTTTTTACGGGTGGATTTAGCGAACCAATAAGCAATCCGTGATATGCTCTTGTGTTGCAGCCTACAATCGTCGATGATGCGTAACCTCCACGACCGTTGGTTAAGAGCCATTCCTTGGTCAATAAATTCTCGATAGGTTGATCGACCGTCGATACGGAAATAGTTGTTTCATCGTTGACTTTTTGCAATGTCAGCACAATTCCACTCCAAACGATGTTATAATGATAATATTCAAGCCCCTAAGGAAAATATTTCTTTAAATCATATTGTATAGACACACAAATTTTGATGAAACGAGGATCAGAACGATTTAATGTTATAAATAATTAAGTTATCTGATCTGTTGGTTGTAAACTGGGCGGATTTTTACCTTTTGGTTCCACCCCCAAAATACTTTTCGTCGTATCCTGCTTTGGCACAGAACACAATTTGTCCCCGGTCTCCGACCCGGTACAACGGCAGTGGAGACTATCGAGCACATTCATGAAATTTATGTAAGAATCATAAGGTGAGTCATAAGGATTAAAATATTTGTGTACATCACCGTCGGCAAAATATTTTGTACACATATAATAAAAATGGTCCGATACCTGTAGTTTTCGCCAGTCTGTAATAATCTTTTCGTCACCGGTCTCTTTAATTTTCTTTTCAAGACGATAAAGCTCATGGATCGCATTGGACTGCATCGCATTCCCAAGCCAGGCCGAAAGGTCTCTTTCGGTATCAGCCCAGCTTATAATATGCGGTACATCAACTGTATCTGTATTATCATAAGACTGTACGACTTCGCTTGGAGTCTTAAAACTGTTATCCGGATGCTTTAGAATCTCTTCAGGAAGGTGCCGCATGAAATCGAAGATGCCGGTATCCTCCCATTGGTGCTCGCCCAATGTCTCATAGTCCATAAACAGGTTGACCACATTACCGTTGCCGTTGATATTATGAATCCATTGCGCGAACTTGTCAGCCGTTAGAGGCCATTGCGGCCAACTGCGATTAGAGAATCTAAATGCAATATCGTCGCTGAGTGAATAGTTTTTAAGTAGAAGTTTTAGTTTTTTACAGCCTTGCGGCCTGTAAACAAAATTCGGGCTTCTAAAGCCAAGAATGTGATCTGCCCCCTCTGTAATAATAGCATCGAATTTGTCCATTGACTCTATCAGTGATGCCAAATCATTATTGTATATCAATTCAGTATTTCTAAAGATCCTCGGCGTTTGTCCGAAATAATAGTTAATAGCCTCAATGTGCTTATTTATCTGCTCTGCGAATTCGTTCCTGGAGTATAAAAAACTCAGGCTGTGATAGTATGTTTCAGCCAAAAATTCGACACAGCCGGTCCGGGCCAGAGCATCGAAAGTACTCATCACTTCCGGTGCGTACTGCTGTAACTGCTCCAACAGTATGCCTGTGATACTATAGGCGATTTTAAACCGGCCACCAAGGCGACGTATCGTATCCAGAAGCAGTCGATTCGCCGGAAGATAGCATTTGTTTGCCACTTTTCTGCATATTGTGCCGTTTTTGTGATCGTCAAAATACTGATCGTTTTTGTCGAATACAGTGTAATGCCTTAATCTCACAGGCTGATGAACTTGAAAATAAAAACATACAGAAGGCATAATTCCAAATCTCACATACTTTATACGCCGGAATGTGACAGGCCCGGCTGGGTGTTTTATTGGTTTTTTATGTGATTCTCAAACAGGAAGCAATAAATCTTCATAGATTTTCGCGCACTTCGCCGCCGAGTCTTTCCAACGCAATTTTCTCACCTCGAAATTTCCATGACTTCTAAGAGTCATCTGCAATGGTGGGTATTTCAGTACTGCAATAATCTTATTGGCTATTTCGTCAACATCCCAGAAGTCAACTTTCAGAGCATGCATCAGTACTTCCGATACACCACTTTGTTTACTTATTATAACGGGAACATCGTGATCCAAAGCTTCCAGAGGTGCAATTCCAAACGGTTCCGAAACCGAAGGCATTACATATAAATCGGCCATTTTATAAATCTTTTGTACATCCTCACCCCGTAAGAAACCCGTAAACAGGACTTTTTGCCCGATACCGAGTTCCGCCGCCAACTCAATAGATCTGTGCATGAGATCACCCGAGCCGGCCATAACGAACTTAACGTTCTCCATTATATTCAGAACTTTTTTGGCAGCATGGAGAAAGTACTCCGGCCCTTTCTGCATTGTAATCCGACCTAAGAACAGAACGATTTTTTCGTCTTTTTTGATCCCGGTTTCGCTCAAAGACGACCAGCTTCCGTTACGTTGAACCCCGTTATAAACCACCTCAACTTTATCACCGCTGATTCCATATCTGCTTATGATAATATTACGGGTAAAATGGCTGACTGCAATTATCTTATCCGCCCGCTCCATTCCCTGTCGTTCTATATCATAAATCATCTGGTTAACATGCTCACCACTGCGGTCGAATTCCGTCGAATGTACATGGATGACCAGTGGCTTTCCGCTTATTGCCGATACCGTGATTCCCGCAGGATAGGTCATCCAGTCATGAGCATGAACTATATCAAAATTATAATGTTCATATTCAGCTAATTCGGCGGCGATTGCAGCATAACGATGGACTTCGCTATACATATCGCTACTGTAGTCTATCGATGTGACAAGCTGGCTTGCTGAAGTGAAATGGCCTAATTGTGCCTCACGTTTTAGTCTTAATGTCTCTTCAATGCGCTTTTGATAAACTTCGGCAGTTGAATAAGGTTCTAATGGAGAGCTTATTGTATGAAATTTAACGTTTTTAAGCTCACTGGATTTTAAGGAAAAAGCAGATTTTCGAGAACCGGGGCCTAATAATTTAACGTGAGTGGTATATTTTTCCTCTACCATTTTAGGCAGGACAAATATAACTTCCATGCCAAGCTGATCCATTGCTCTTGTGAGGCCGTAACATGCGGTTCCCAAACCCCCACTGATGAATGGTGGAAACTCCCAGCCTAACATGAAAATTTTCATAAATTCACCCGTAATTTAAGTCCCATAAATACTTGTCGTATATAGACTTACATTAGTCATTATATTAGAAAACCAATAAACACAAGTACGAATTTGAAGTCGTTTGACCATACAAGCAAATTGCCGATTACCAATAAAACCCTCTATCGGCAAGAAAACGTCTGACCTTAATTTGCTTAAAGGGAAAATACCTTTTTTTACTCCTTTACCTTTTATATAAATCGGGTATTAAAGGGAATATATTCAGGAAAACTTTTAAAAAACACGAATTTCCATGCTAATAAAGCCATGTTATGGGTCTTACTGTAACCAAAACAAGCCATTTCGCCTACAAAGAGGCGAAATGGCTTGTCCATTTAGATAATATCGCAAACATAAGTAGCTGAAACAAAAGATGTTAGCGCACATCTTGCCTCCTTGCATAGAAATAAGACACAAGACGGTTCCTAAGTAATTTTACAAATCCTGTGGCTTAACTGTACTACGTCGGTTTGCTTTGGTTCTTGCAATGGCAGCATCAAGCATGCAATAAACCTGGTCACTTATTCCCTCAAGGGCATCAGAAGAAGTCATCATCTTCTTGCTCTTAATGTAAGCCTTGACTTTGCTTGCTACAATCAAAGACTCTTTTTTCTTTGCCATTCGTAAAACCTCCTTATTGAAAAGTAAAAAATTATTGTAGTAGTCCGGCACCATTCCTTGAGTCCGGCACATCAACTGTCGTTCTTAATACATTGCTATAACCAAGTTTGCAACAAAAAAATACTGTTAAATGTTAAATTTTTATCACAAATCGATAGAAATTCCAAAGACTCGTTCTGATATGCTCGAAAATAAAATCAAGGTTTTTGACAGTTTTTCTTATATACCTGTAAATTTTAATAATTTGTCGGGGTGAATATGACGAAAATATTCTGAAGAAAGTGAATTAAAGACTTATGCCAATATTCTGGTTCAAAAAGTAAAGAGGAATGCTTTCGGAAATTAAGTCTGTTGTGGAGGAAAAAAATGGCAAAGCGTTCAAAAAAAATTCATAAGTCGCAGGCTAAATTAGAAGGGTATGTTGTTGCTGTTTTTGCCGAGGATTATGAGCAAGCTCAAGAATATAAAAGTCTGATGGAAGCAAATGATATTCCTACGGTGATAAGTGAACATGAGGAACAAACAATTGGTTCAAAAGAAATTGCTGTTATGGTTCCAGAAGAATTCATTGATGAAGCTCACGTTATAATTGAATCTCAACAAGCCTATGATGATTTCTACGATTTTGCACTGGAAGAAGAAGAGGACAGTGATTTCGACGGAGATCTTTTTGAAGAAGGCTTTTAAGATGGGCGAAGAAAATTACACCGAGCATCGCGACGGCAAGAGTCGCAGAAGTAGTGTTGTTGATAGACGCATAGGTCTGGACAGACGACGTGGTCCCGGCAGACGGCTTACGGATGAGCGAAAATCCGCTGAAGAAGGACAGATGTCTGAAGAGCAATTTACATTCCTCATGGCAATCGACGAGTATAAGAAAAAAAATGCAAGGCCTTTCCCGACCTGGACTGAGATCCTTGAGGTCATAAAGGCTTTGGGGTATCGAAAAGTGGCTGAGCCACAATCATTCGAGCAGTCAAAAAAAACTAAGTCTAAGAAAGTAAAGCTCGGTTCCTGGCTGGACTAAGAAAAAGCAATTCAGAAACTACTGGTATATCGAAAATAGTTATCAGTTTGTCATAGCTGCTATCCCCGATGACTAATCATCAACACATCTTTAATTAGATAACCATATTATCGATTTGTATAGACATATTCGTTTATATTACCCCGTAGTTCCATGTAGAATAAACACTCGACAAGTCTTTTAAAATTAGATATGCTGCTTCTCTGTTTATTTTGAGTCACGGCCATAATGCATTTTCAAGCCAGCTATCGGCGAATATGGCAAAGTCTTTAAAATCGATATGGTTATCATTGAACAAATCAGCCGGGGTGACAAGCGGCATAACGATAATCCCCGTCCCGTTAGTGGCTATATAGGCCACCTCCGGTTGTGAAAGGGCATAGTTGTAGATTCTGAAATCATCTATCAAGCCATCGTATCTACCATACCAGCCTGTGCCTATCTGAAATGACGTAATTCCTGAAATGGGTGAGTTTGCACCGGTTCGGCTGTCATAAAGAAGGCCGTTGAGAAAAATCTGCATTGTTCCGGTAGCAATATCTTTAGTGAATGCCCAATGATTCCAGCGGCCCGACCATTCAGCTTTATACCGATGATTCCCACTGAGATGATTATTGAAGGACCATGGCGAACCACAATCCCAGTGATATTTGCCCGGCTGTTTCCAACAACCAAGATTAACGGCTATCACCGGACCATCCTGGCCATACGTGTAATTTGAGCAGCAGACCGTATCAGTAAGATGAGTTGAATCTGCGCCATATTGCCAGAAAGCGATGGTTATGCCCTGAGTAATTTTCGAGAACAAATAAATCGCATTGGTTAATTCCACAAAGTCTCCGGTATTTTCAAAGCTTATCGCCTGACCATACTTACCCTGTGTATAGGTTGGCTTACCATTCAACTGGCCGTGGGCGTTACCTGCACTATCCTGTTCATCATTATCAAACTTATACCAGGCCAATGGAGCATTGGGAACTGTAACGGCTAATTGTTTTTGTTCACTATCGAGCCAGCTATACGTCATTTCTTCAAGGTCTCTATAATCAACCTTGCAATCACAATCGAAATCCGCTGCCGATCTGTTTTCTTCGAGACACATTGAGGAATAAAGCCTGATATCATCGAAAAATACAGTTCCACTTCCGCTGGAGTCTGGTTTATCGGTTTCTGAGCAGAAACCAATGGAAATGCTCTCTATATTATTCATATTAAGATCCTGATAATCCTTCAAACTAATTCTCCATAGTTGCCAATATTCATTTTTTAAATCGTTGGCGTCCCCGGAATATAATATGATAGCCTCAGAATCTCCATCATTCAGAATGAGGTACATCTGCGCTGTGTCATTAAACCTATCACCGTAGAAAAATAATTCCAAAGCTTTTACACCCGCCGTTTTCCATTCCTGCGCAGGTTCAAATGCATGAATAGCCTCGGAATAAATGCTTGTGCGATAGTAAGAATAGAAGAATGACATCGATTTCTTGCCACATCCGTGAGTTTGCTCCGCCCAAAGTGTCACGTTAGCTTGTTTCCATGCGTCACCGAATCTGTTGCAGTTGGGATCTGACGAACTAAGATAATTATAATCTTCAAAGTCATCTACCACGAGATGGTCGATAGTCGTAAAGCTCCAGATATCCCCGGCCCAGGTATTAACATCATTGATCTCGTCGATCCGCCAATAATATGTTTTACCCAATTCGAGCCCTTTAATTTCATAGCTATTGGAATCCTGTGGAAGATTTGGGTCCTCTATGGGAACGGCATTTGGCCCCACGTCGGAAATATCACCGCCAAAATAAACTATGTTTTTTTCTGCATAACATCCCGGTGACCAGCTCAAGACCACATCCGTTGGAACTCTTACAGCTCCATCAACAGGTACTGGACAACAGGCAGTATTATTACATTCGGTGCATATTCTCGCACGTACACTACCTATATCAAAGCCGGGTGCTCCACCACCGTAATCTGTTCCGAAGATGCGTATCGCGCGTGGTGTAAACGGTAGGTTAACATCAGAAATATCGAAACCGATCTCAGTCGGATCCACTCCACTTCCGATAGTCCCGGAGGTGGCAATGCCAAGTAAGTATTCCTGGTCGCGACCATCTGTAATGAATATACGAGCACGCTCACTAACCGGTCCCAGTTCTATCAATAGTATATCATCATCCGGACCATCCACTATAGGTCCACGAAACTGAACTTCAATCCAATGATCCGGAGGCAGAGTAACTCCGGATTTTTCCGAAAGGGGGTGACCAACGAGCCATCGCTCCGGAACTACAGGGACTGGTCCTTCATATATTCCATCGGCATCCATACCAGTCCAGCAACTCTCATCGGCGTCGTACGAATCGACAAAATAACATGGGTACTCCAGGGGGTATTCCTGAGCCGGAACTGATCTTACAGAAAAAGACGTGATAAAAATTATAGCCAATAATAAATGATAACTTTCTTTCATTAAATCCCTCCAGCCGGCTATAAAGCAGGCTTGAGCGAACTTTGTCGAATAATCTAATATCTCTAGATAATTTTAGCATCTTTGTGTCGATTATGCAAGATGAAAACCAATCAAGTTCGGTATATGTTATATGCAGGCCACAAGGATGCAGAAAAAGCTTGATATTTTATGCATTGTTGATAAACTTCCGAAAACAATTCGTTATATACCGTCCGAGTGCCGTATTCTGCAACGTGGATTGAAATGGAGATTTCTTAAAAAATATAGGAGGTGCAAAAAAATGACTTGCTATTCAGTAAGCTCCGCCGGTGAAAAATTTCCCATACCTGAGGAGGAACAATACATTACAGAATTCAAACGTGTCGAGTCGCTGGTTAAAGCCGCACGTAATGAAGGTAAAGAAATCGTTGTTGTAATGGGTGTCGGTTTCGTAGGTGCAGTCATGGCTGCTATTATTGCAGATACCGTCGATAAGGAAAGCGGCAAATCGAGTAAGTTTGTCATTGGTTGCCAAAGGCCAAGCACGCGGAGCTACTGGAAAATACCGTTGCTTAATCGAGGCATCTCGCCGGTAAAGGCCGAAGATCCCGAAGTAGAGCCTATGATTGCTCGATGCGTTCTTGAAAAGAAAACACTAATAGCGACATACAACAGCGATTGCCTTAAGCTGGCGGATTGTGTGGTTGTGGATGTTCAATGTGATTACACGAAGAACGACCTCGGAAATATGAGAACCGGCAAAACGGAAATGATGGCACTGGAAGCGACTATTAAAACTATCGGTGAAAAAATACCGGCGAGATGCCTGACGTTAATCGAGACAACCGTAGCACCGGGGACAACAGAATTCATAGCCTGGCCCATTATGAAAAAGGCTTTTGCCACTCGTAGTATCGATACAGAGCCACTATTGGCACACAGTTTCGAGCGTGTAATGCCCGGCAGACAATATGTCGCTTCTATAAGAGATTTCTGGCGAGTCTGTTCCGGCTGCAACAGTCAAGCAAGAGAACGCGTCGAGAAATTTTTGCGTGAAGTGCTGAATACCGACGAATATCCGTTGACTGTAATGGACCGTCCGATCGAGTCTGAAACCACTAAAATCATCGAAAATTCATTCCGTGCCGCCACACTGGCGTTTCTTGACGAGTGGAGCCTGTTTGCAGAGCGTAACGGTGTGGATTTAATAAAAGTTATCAATGCGATTAAGGTCCGGCCGACACACAGCAATATTATATTCCCCGGCCCGGGTATCGGCGGTTACTGCCTTCCAAAGGATGGTGGGCTTGGTTATTGGGCATATAAACATATACTCGGTTTCACGGATGAGATTTTCAAAATTACACCGATGGCAATCGATATTAACGATACTCGAAGCCTGCATGTAGCAACATTAACAAGAGATGCTCTTCGAAATATGGGCAGGCAATTGGCCGGTGCAACCGTACTACTTTGCGGCGCCAGCTATCGGCAGGACGTCGGTGACACCCGCTATAGCGGCTCTGAATTAGTAGTTCGCAAGCTGACGGAAATGGGAGCCGAGATGCGGGTGCATGATCCTTATCTTGAACACTGGTACGAACTGGAGAAGCAGGATGAATATCCCGCCCCGGGCCACTCTCTGGCAAGATTCTTCAGAAACCAGGATGAAATGGTCAATATCAAAGTCCAGAATGACCTTGAAAGTGCTCTTGCAGGTGCTCAGGCAGTAATATTGGCGGTACGGCACGAACCTTATCTGGAACTTGAGCCTGAGCAGATAGTCGAATGGGCCGGCAGGCCGTTAGCGGTTATTGATTGCTTCGGGATATTAAACGATGATAAAATTCGTCGTTACTTCAAATTGGGTTGTGAAGTTAAGGCCTTAGGCCGGGGACATATCCAACGAATAAAAGAAGAAGTAAGAAAGAATTAATGCCGGTTATAATCCGTGATATATGACCGATAAAGAACTTAAGAGCAAACGAATTGCAATCTTATCACCGGTGGCATGGCGAACCCCCCCGCGTGCCTATGGCGCATGGGAAACTGTTGCGAGCAATATTACCGAGGGGCTGGTTGCTCGAGGCTGGAAAAATATAACACTGTTTGCAACTAAAGATTCAATAACAAAAGCAAAGCTTGTTAGTTTCGTCGATAAAGGCTACGAAGAAGACAAGTCACAGATTCCGTCAGTCTCTACTTGCCTGCATATTTCTAAAGCGTTGGAACAAGCGGGGGATTTTGACCTGATTCATAATAACTTCGATTATCTCCCCCTGACTTATACACCTTTTATTAAGACACCAATGCTGACAACAATCCACGGCTTTTCGGAGCCGGATATATTGCGGGTTTATTATGACCATAAAGACAGCTACTTTGTTTCCATCAGTGATTCCGACAGAGACCCGGGACTGCCATACTTAGCAACCGTATATAATGGAATCGACCTTTCCGGCCTAACCTTTAGAGAAAAGCCCGGAGATAAGCTCGTTCATTACGGACGAATACACAACGATAAGGGAACGCATCTGGCAATCGAAGTGGCAAAAAAATGTGGAATGGAACTGATAATCGCCGGGATAATCCAGGACCAGGCCTACTTCGATAATCTTATCAAGCCGCATCTCAATCAATCGTCGATTCAATACATCGGTCCGGTTAATCCCACGGCACGC
>Ga0315545_1001605_pt1 | contig 21736 bp, 16 predicted proteins | sample SalMarSW160210MG_FD_203096 | JGI IMG/M metagenome (GOLD analysis project Ga0315545, IMG submission 203096) | Salt marsh sediment microbial communities from the Plum Island Ecosystem LTER, Massachusetts, United States - Salt Marsh Sediment SW1602-10 ...
CTTGCCGGAGACTTGTTGCCTCATGACAAGGGTACCGGATCGGCGAATTTGGTCAACGAGGGTGATACGACTTTTCGAGACTCTTGTTAGAGTGCAACTGGTATGACTTTACGGGACTCGACACTTGCAAGGCTTTTTCACGAACACTTGCTGAACGAGCGAATCTTGCCCAAAGAACACCAAAGACTGCTCAAGAGGGCTCTTGTCTTTCTTGACGTTCCCGATTATGACTTGAGTGATTTCAAACAACTTGTTCGAGAGTTCCTGCCTGATGTAACGAGATTGAGGAAATCAAAACGCAGTAGAGTGTTTGGCTTTATCCGCCTTGCCCTGGCAATGATCAGAGCAGAATGCCAAGACCTGAACAATCTATCGCCTGCCCTTGTTGCTCATGAGTACGCGCTTCTGTTAATCTGGGGATGGATGAGACGGAACGACTTCTTTCAGAGTCCGGTCGTGGAAGAGTTCGTGCATACGTATTCTCAGTATCTCCAATTGCTGCTTGAATGGGCTGAGAAGGTCGCGCCGGCCCTGTGTGTTCCGGCAGGCCTGACGTTCGGTGGCACGTATGAACTCGTCGAGTATCCTATGAGGACTTTCGAGGTTATTGGCAACCTCGGACTCCTGGCAACGGCTTTGATTTACCTACCCGATTCCGAGTTTAAAGATCAGCATCTCCAACGGGCAATCGAACTGCTTGTCAACACTATCCGAACTAATCCGGCCAGGCATAAGCCTCTTTTGGATAACCATTCGATGGACATTTTCCTTGGCATGTGGCCTTTGATACTGACTGGTCACACCGACTTTGCCAGATGGTGGTTGCGGGATATTCTTGAGCATTTGGTGATACGGAAGCAGCTCTATAAGAGACTCCCTGAACTGTCCAACAGGGTTGAGGCAGTCATCGAGTACGAAGCCACGGGCGAACGGCCTGTCGGGTATGTTGATTCGTCCTCTACACTCATCTACATATTGTTCGAGTTCTGCCTGTTGTTAGGTGCTGAGGAGCTGTACCTGAATTACCGAGGGGTTTTCGAGGGGGTCAGCCTCCAGGTTTGGTACCCCCCGGAGAACGTCGAAGAAATCATCTACTCACGCGAAGTGATCGAGGGCGACATGGAGGTGCTCCACGGGTTGCCTGCTAGCTTCGAGGAGTTCCGGCTTGACGTTCAAGCACGCCATCAATTCGACAGGATGGATTACTCTCCAATTGTAGGGAGGCTGCCCGCGATTCTGCTGCTCGCAAACAAGCATTTCAGAACCCCTGTTTTTCCTTTCTGGTGGAGAACTCTTTTATTTGCTCAGACAAACGAGGCAGATTAGCAACTAGGTCAATAGGGCTGTGTCTCATTCAGTGTGGTGCAGTGGCCGGGTAGATTGGGTCAAGGCTTTAGGCGAGCTCCAACGCCTGCACCAAATCCCCGCAACTGAAAAAGGCCCCGGCAAGCGCCGGGGCCTGTGTGCCTGCTGGGGATACGTACCAGCATCTCTCACTCGACCTTGTAACGGCTACACGTCCAGACGCTGTTTACTCCGCCACCCGCCTGTAAAAGATCGGCGGCCGCTGGACGGGCATGTCGCTGAAGATGTGCGCGGCCAGCACGCGGTCGCGGGCTGCTGCCAGCTTCTCTTCGTCGTTGGCGTGGATGGTGAACAGCGGCGTGTCCTTCTGTACCAGATCGCCCACCTTGTAGTGCACCACCACGCCGACGCTGTGATCGATCGGGTCGCCCTTCTTCTCTCGCCCGCCGCCCAGCTCCACCACCGCCGTGCCGACCTCGACGGCGTTGAGCTCGGCCAGGTAGCCGCTGCGTGGCGCGGGCACCGGCTCGATCAGGCCGGCCTTGGGCAGCCGCTCGGGTTCTTCGACGGTCTGCACGTCACCGCCCTGTGCTTCGACGAGTTCTCTGAATTTCTGCCAGGCAGCCCCAGAGTTCAGCGTCTCCAGGGCCAGCGTGAGCGCGGAACTGGTGTCCGGGGTCTTGCCGCTCAGCACCAGCATCTCCGCCGCCACGACCAGGCAGTGCTCGCGCAGGTCGGCGGGCCCGCCCTCGTGCAGCAGGCTGATCGCCTCTTCTACCTCCAGGGCGTTGCCCACCGCCCAGCCCAGGGGTTGGTTCATGTCGGAGATGAGGGCCACGACCCGCTGCCCGGCTTGGCTTCCCAGGCGCACCATGGCCTCAGCCAGGGCCTCTGCTTCTTCTTGCGTCTTCATAAAGGCGCCGTAGCCTGTCTTGACGTCCAGCACGATGGCGTCGGCGCCGGCGGCGATCTTTTTGCTCATGATCGAGCTGACGATGAGGGGGATAGAACTGACGGTACCCGTCACGTCGCGCAGGGCGTATAGCTTGCGGTCGGCCGGGGCCAAGTCGGCGCTCTGCCCGGTGAGCACGACGCCGATCTTTTCGATCTGCGCTCTGAACTCGGCGTCGGTCAGGTCGGTGCGGTAGCCGGGGATCGATTCGAGCTTATCCGCCGTCCCGCCGGTGAAGCCCAGCCCTCGCCCGGTCATCTTGGCGACCGGCATGCCGCAGGCGGCGACCAGCGGCGCGACGATCAGACTGACCTTGTCCCCCACGCCGCCGGTGGAGTGCTTGTCCACTGTAACAGGGGCGATGTCGTCCAGGTCGAGCGTGTCGCCGGAGTGGGCCATCGCCAGCGTCAGGTCGAGTGTCTCCTGGTCGCTCATGCCGCGCACGTACACGGCCATCAGCCAGGCGGCAGCCTGGTAATCGGGGATTTCGCCCTGGGTGTACCCCTGGACGAAGAACTCGATTTCCTCGCGCGAAAGCTCCCCTCCGTCGCGCTTCTTGGCGATAACGTCTACCGCGTGCATAGGTCACCTCGCTATTGGAAAGACTGGGGACGATCGACAAAAGGTTCTCGTCGTTCGTCAAGCTGCCGACGGCTTCATTATATACGAAATTGGGCTATCTGAGAAATTGCTCCGGGCCTCACTTGGGGCTATAATGGGCGAAAGGAGTAGCGCGATGAAAAAAGTTGACGTGATTCTGACCGGCGGCAGCGTGGCTACGATGAACGGCGATTTCGACCTATTCACCCCTGGCGCAGTGGTCGTGCGCGATGGGCTTATCGAGGCCGTTGGGCCTGCCGACGAGATCGCGGGCGCGTATGGAGCAGACGAGGTGGTGGATTGCAGCGGCTGCGCCGTCATCCCGGGCTTGGTCAACGCACATACCCATGCGCCGATGACGCTCCTCAGGGGGCTGGCGGATGACCTGCGGTTGGACGTTTGGCTGGTGGGATACATGATGCCGGTGGAACGAGAGTTCGTCGGCTCGCGCTTCTGCTGGCTGGGGACGCAACTGGCCTGCGCCGAGATGATCCGATCCGGCACCACCTGCTTCGCCGACATGTACTACTACGAGGAGGCGGTCGCCGATGCCACGGCTCAGGCGGGGCTGCGGGCTGTGTGCGCCGAGACGGTGCTGCGGTTCCCCTCGCCCGATGCGCTGAGTCACGACGAGAGCCTGGGGGATAACCGCGACTTTATCCGGCGCTGGCAGGGCCATCCGCTGATCATGCCGGCGGTGGGTCCGCACGCGCCCTATACGACAACGACCGACCTGCTGCGGGAGGCGGCCCAGATGGCGCAAGAGTTCGATGTGCCACTCCACATCCACGTCGCCGAGACACGGCAGGAGGTGGAGGATCACCAGGCGGAGCACGGGACGCGGGTGGTTCCCTGGCTGGCGGAGCAGGGCGTGCTCGACGCCAAAGTCATCGCCGCACACTGCGTCCACATCGACGAGGATGAGATGCAAATCCTGCTGCAGCACGGCGTCGGCGTGGCGCACAACCCCACCAGCAACCTCAAGCTGGCCAGCGGCGTCGCGCCTGTGACGCGCATGCTGGAGTTGGGGCTGAACGTGGGCATCGGCACCGATGGCCCGGCCAGCAACAACGATCTGGATATGTGGGAAGAGATGCGGCTGGCGGCGCTGCTGGCCAAGGGGGTGACCTTCGATCCGACGGCGTTGCCGGCGCGGCAGGCGCTGGCGCTGGCGACCATCGGTGGCGCGCGGGCGCTGCATATGGGCGATCTGATCGGCTCGCTGGAACCGGGCAAGCGGGCCGACCTCGCCGTGGTGGAGCTGGGTGGCGTGCACAACGCGCCCGAGTTCGCCCGCGATCCGGAGGCGCTGTACGCGCGGCTGGTCTATGCTGCCAAGGGGAGCGACGTGCGAGACGTGATGTGCCAGGGCCGCTGGCTGATGCGCGAGCGACGGTTGCTGACGCTGGACGAGCAGGCGCTGATCGCCGAGGCCACTCAGACCGCGCGCAAGATCGACGCGTTTCTCATCCAGCGGGAGGAGAGCGTGCTCAGCAAGCTGCTGGTCATCGCCCAGGTGGCCCAGCAAAAGGTATTCGAGGTGCAGGTGAAGGTGTTGTTGAGCGAGCCGCCGCCCGAGGATTTTCTCGACAAGCCCGAATTCGTGATCCTCAAGCCGTCGCTGCGCCGTCAGTACGATATATACTTTCTGTTCGACGACCCCTACCGCAGCCGGCTGCGCTACCGGGAGGACGAGGTGTTGGACGAGGGCGGCGAGGTGCGGGACGTGTTCTATCGGCTGACGCTGACCAGCGAGAAGAAGGATGAGGAGTACGACAAGTCGGTGTTGCTCTCGCGCTCCCGTTTCGATGCGCCGGCGACGCGCAGTCTGCGATTCTATCGTGAGTATTTCAAGCCAGCGGACGAGGTGATGGTGCACAAGGAGCGGCGGCGCTGCCACCTGCGCTACGGCGGGACCGATTTTTCCATCAACCTGGATCGACTGCTGCAGCCGGATCTCGAGGGGGTGTTCCTGGAGATCAAGAGCCGCACCTGGTCGGGGCAGGATGCGGAGCGCAAGGCCGAACTGATCGGCGAGTTGCTGGAACTGTTTGGCGTGCAGGAGCAGGAGCTGGTGAAGCAGGAGTACCTGGATCTGGCGCTGGAGGCAACCCGACTGGAAGGAGACTAGGCTGCACCTTCGCCAGAGTCATCCGTCCCTTCCATCGAGCTGCATCGGGGGCTTTGATCTCCAACAGCGACGCGACCATGCGACCGGTTTCTACCGCTCGTACGCCCCGATGTCAGGCACGGCCTTGCGGAGGCGGCCCTCGGCGTCGTCGGCAGGGACACCTTCACTGCTACCGGCGTCCACGGCGGGGCTGCCAGCCTGCAGGTGCAGGTTTACCTCCGACCAGCCGGACACGAAGAGCGGGTCGGTTGTCAGATCGTTCTGGCCCTGGCTGGTGAGGCTTGCCCACGTGCCGTCGGCGATCTCGGCGCGGGCAAAATCGGCATCACGCCCGCTCACAAACTCGGCCGTGATCTCGCCATCGGTCCGGCTGTAGTAGAGATTGTGCGCCTCGCGCACCAGGGTCACCCCTGGCCCCAGGTAGATACCCACAGGACCGCCCTCTGTAGGGTCGGCGTTGAAGGCAAAGATGTTGTTCACCAGCGTCAGCATCACCGGCGGCGCGTCCATTTCCTCTGGGTAGCCGGCCACAAAGGCCCAGTTGCGCTCGCTGTAGGCCGGATCCCACATGTTGTAGGCGATGGTGTTATTGACCACCTCCACCGTACTGGGAAAGGTGCCCACCCACACGGCGCTGTTCCCCTGGCCCCAGACGACGTTATTCTCCATCCGCCCGCCGGCCCACAGCTTGATGCCGTTCAGGTGGTTGCGCACCACGCGGTTGCGCCGCACGACGACGCCGGTGGCGTTCCCGGCCCGGTCGCGGGAGTTGAGGTCGATCCCGTCGCCGCCGTTGTCGTGGATGGTGCAGTCCTCGACCAGAACGGGGTAGCCGCGGGCGAACTCCAGGCCGTCGGAGCCGTAGAAAGCCTCTCCTCCCAGCCCGGTGTTATAGATCTCCACCCGGCGAACGACCATGTGATTGCAAGGGCCGGGGGTGCAGTCCACTGCCGAGTATTGGCTGCCGTGGATGATGCTATCTTCCAGCGTGATGTGCTCGACCGGCCCCTCTTCTGGCGGGCCTTCCGTCTCGCCGTACGTAAAGTGGACGCTGGCCTCGCCCCCGCCGATATCGAGGTGATCGAGGTGAACGTACCGGTTCTCGCCGGAGAGCTCCAGCCCCCAGATGGTGAAATCGCGCAGGACAAAGCCGCTGATGCGCAGGTAAGACGTGCCTGGATCCAGGATCAGCAGCCCTCCCGCGCTGCCCCCGCCATCGAGGATGGGGGCCTCGCCGGGATAAGCGATAAAGGTGGTGGAGGCGTCGGCGGTGCCGGAGCGAGATAGATGAGCCTCGTCCATGGCATACGAGCCACCCCGGAAGCAGACGACGTCGCCTGGCTGCGCAGTGTCGGCGGCGTGCTGGAAGGTAGCCCAGGGCTGCGTCTCGGTGCCGGGGTCGTCGTCGCTGCCGCTGGGGGCCACATAATGGGTGCAGGTGACGTCAAGAACGGGCGCCAGGGTCGTGCGTGGCGGCTCCATCGTGGCGGAAGGCCGGGGCACCGCCGTCGGAGCCTCAGTCGTCGCCAGTGGGACCAGCGCGCAGCCAAACAGAGTGACAGCCAGCAGTATGGATAGTGAGTATACTTTCATCTCGGCCCTCTCAGAAAAAGCTCCGCTCAGCGCTCAACTGCTTCCAGGAGCGCCCGCCCTATCTCTACCGCCTGCCCGGGATCGTCGGGGTGTTCCAGGAGGACCGACACAGCATAGCGGGACGTGTCTGTCGAAGCTACGCCCAGGAACCAGGCGTGGGGTGGGCGGTTCTCTCCGGCTATGGCAAGACCCAGATGTCCCGCGATGCCGTCTCCACGTCGCGGCCAGAGCGACAGCAGCTCGTCGGCTTGACTCCGCGAGAGCGCGGCGCGCGGTGCGCCGCTGGCAGGGTGTTCTTGCCAGAATCCCGCCGTGTCCTCGACCTGAAGCACGAGGCGTGGCGCGGGCATCGTCCCGTCGTTGGCGAGTGTCCCTGCTACCAGCGCCATCTGCAGCGGCGATACGGTCAGCGCCCCTTGGCCGATGGCCTCGAGCTTGAGAGCCGCCGTGGTCGTGAGCGTGGCCGGGGTCCAGTCCGCGGCCTCGGTCGGAACCTCCAGTGGGGGTGGGGTGATGGTGAGCCCCCAGCGGTCGATGGCCTCGGCCAGGCCATCTGCTCCCAACTGCCTGCCCAGGAGCGTAAAGGGAGCGGCGCAGGCGTCGGCGTAGGCGTCGGCCAGGCTCTTGGGGCTGGCGGGCGGTGCGCTACACGCCAGCGATGATCCATTCACCGGGATGGGGACCGTTGCATCGGGGATGGGCACGCTGAGATCGGCCACCCCGGTCTCCAGCGCCTGGGCGAGGATGATGGTCTGGAGGGCGGTTCCCGGCTGGTAGAGGCCCTGCGTGGCACGATTGACCAGCGGGGCGGCGGGATCCTCGCGCAGCGCGTCCCATGTCGCGTCGAGCTGCGCCGGGTCAAAGGTAGGGCTGGAGGCCATCGCCAGGATGTCCCCCGTCCTGGCGTCGAGCAGTACGATGGCCCCAGCCTGGCCTTGCAGCGCCTCCTGGGCCTGAACTTGCAGCCTAACATCAAGCGTCAACTGCACGTCGCGCCCTTGGGGTGGGCGGTGGAGCAGGTCATCCCACGCTGCTTGCCAGGGAGTGCGCCCAGCCTCCCCTCGCAGCTCCCCATCGAAGGTCGTCTCGATGCCGCCCGTGCCGTAGCGCAGCGAAGCGTAGCCGAGAGCGGGCGCTGCTTCCGGTACCGGGTAGCGGCGTGTGACGACGCCGTCCGGGGCGATCTCCACGTCGGCCAGGGTGACCCCTTCCCGATCCAGGATGCGTCCGCGCACGATGCGTTGCTCGTAGAGCACGCGGCGCGGGTTGTCTTCGCGCGCACGCAGGCTTTCAGCCCTGGCGATGCACCAGTAGCCGCAGGTGGCGGCGAGGAGGACGAGGGCAAGGGTAAGGGTGGCGGTCAGGCGGAGGAGAGTAGTCGGCTGGCTGGCCGGTTGGTTCGTTGGCTGGTCGGAGATGCGGAGGATGAGGGCGAGGGCGAGAAAGCTGATCAGGATCGAGCTGCCGCCGTAGGAGACGAAGGGCAGGGTCACGCCAGCGATGGGGGCCAGCTTGGCGTTGCCGGCCATGATGACCCATGCCTGGATCACCAGTCCGGCGGTCAGGCCTGCCGAGAGGAAGCGCTCGAAGGGGCGCAGGGCGCGGGCCGCGACGCGGAACCCGCGCGCCATCAGCACGCCGTACAGCGCGATCAGGATGAGCAGCCCGGCCAGGCCGAACTCTTCCCCGATGGCCGCGAAGACAAAGTCGGTGTGCACGGCGGGAATGTAGGTCGGGCTGCCGAGCCCTAGCCCTCGCCCAAAGACCCCCCCAGCCCCAAAGGCCAGCAGGCTCTGCACGATCTGGAAGGCGCGGTCGGCTGCCTCCGGCCAGGGGTTGAGCCAGCTATCGATCCGCAACGCGACCTTGTCGGAGAGAAAGTGGCCTGTTGCGCCCACCCCGACGAAGAGCACCAATCCGGCGACGGTGTATCCCCACTGGCCGGTCGCCAGGTAGAGCATCGCCAGGAAGGTGAAGAAAAACAGCATCGCCGCGCCTAGGTCTTGCTGCCAGCCCAGCAGGACGACGGCCAGGCCGAACACGGCCAGGAGCGGCCCGACGTAGGCCAACGGTGGCAGCCGCCAGCGCCCGATGCGGTGCCCTTCCTGGATGAGCAGTTCCTTACGTTCGGCGAGGTAGGAGGCCAGGTAGGCGATCATCAGCAGCTTGAGTAGCTCGACCGGTTGGAAGTAGATGCCAAAAGCTCCCAGCCACAGCCGCAGGCCGTAGCCGGAGGGGTTGACGCCAAAGACGAGGGTGGCGGCCAGGAGCGCCAGCCCGCCAAGGAGCCAGGTGTAGCGGAAGCGCCGCAGCCAGCGCAGGTCGTGGCTCAGGCGGACGATGGCGATCAGCGCGCCGGTGGAGATCAGCAACCAGATGGATTGCCGCAGGAGAAAGTTGACGGCCAGCCGCCCGATGAGCAGGAACCCCCAACCGGTCAAGAGCGCGGCCACCGGCAGGAGGAACGGGTCGCGGTCCGGGAGGTGGTGGGAGAGGAACAGGTGGGCGGTGGCGAAGGAAGCGCCCCAGGCGATGGAGGCGAACAGCAGGAGGGGGAGGTGAGATTGGAGATTGGAGACCGTGTCGGAGAGTATGAGGGTGAGCACGCCGAAGAGGAGAAAGGCGGCGGCGATGATGAGCAGCGCGCGCTCGCGCGTGATAGTTGGGTTGGTGTCTCGTATGGTCAATGTGTTTCATGTCCTCCTGTTGCGGTAGCCAGTCTGGGTCAGAGCTGCTAGACGCTATATTGCAGTTCGACTGGTTCGCCATTGTATACAACATCGATGAAGAGATAACCCAGCTCTCCCCATCTTGCCTCGATATGTTCACGTTTGTAGACCACATCAAGTTGCATCTCCACAGTGAATACTTGCCTTGGGAGGATGTCCGAGTTGTTCGTGTCAAAAGGAATGATGCGGTGATAGTTGTCTTCCAGATAAGATATGGATAGTGCCGAAGAAGGAAGCCCGAGAGCTTTATCGAAGTATCTTACTCGGTCAACATGGACTATATCACTTCCTGTGTTGGTGAATTCCATGATGATTCTCTGTGGCTCAGCGGCCACTAGGAAGCGCCTGTCAGTTCTCGGAAACTTGTTCTTGATCTCCAGGATGCGGCTTAGCTCTTCGTCTGTTTTGGGCACTGGTTGGTATTTGCCTTTGGCCTCTTCGCGTTTGGCTGTACTGGTAATCTGATCTCCAACCCTCACCTCGATCTTGCCCCCGCTGACGTTGCCGAACTGGAACACGGGCGCGTCGCCCGCCACGGCCACCTGGCCGCTCACCGGCCCGGCGATACTCACCTGCGGCCCATGGACGACCTGCCCGCGCTGGTCGATGCCGCGCCACGCACCCGGCTCCGGCTCGATCTCCGGTTTGCCGGTGAAGGGCAGTCTCTTGGGCTGCGTCTCGCCGCCGGCATAGTAGGCCAGAGCAAAGTTATCGGCCTGTTCAAAGTGGAGGATGGGGTGCTGGAGGTCGTTCGTGCGCCCTGGCACGACCTGGCGGGCATGCAGGGCGAGATCGGCCACGCGCACGTACCCATCCTGCTTCGCCACGCCAGCGCCGCTCAACGCCTCGATCAGCGCCAGGGTGAAGGCGCTGTACGGCTTTCCGGCGTACGATAGCTCGTCCTCCTGCGACGAGGCGACGAGCACGCGCCCGCTGCCCTCGGCCAGCAGGCTGCGGGCCTCTGGAGGCAGCGGGAACTTGATCATTTGCAACCCTGTCGCCTTGGCCTCGCCGACGCCCCCCGCGTGGCAGCAATCGAGCAGGAGCAGCAGCTTTTGGGCAGGAATGGCGCGCAGCCGCGCGGTGAAATCGATCCCGTCGATGCAGGTCAGGTGGAGCTGCGCCAGGTCGTAGCCGTAGGGCAGCAGGTAATAAAACGCGCCCACCGGCGACTCGATCTGGTAGCCGTGGCCGGAGAAGTACACGACGACGGTCGATTCTGCATCGGCAGCCCGGGCGAGCCCGTCGAGGGCAGCGAGGATGGAAGCGCGGGTGGCCTGCTTGCCGGTGAGCAGATGTACTTGGCCGGGTGGATAGGCGCACCTGGCGGGGTCCTTGAGGATGTCCGCCAGGCCGGTGGCGTCGTCCACCGTGTTGGGCAGGTCGCCGCCGGCGCCGATGACGAGAGCGTGACCGTGATCGAAAGTTGCCATTGCCGTGTTCCCCTAGCGTTACTGCGGGCAGACGTCGTCGATGTACAGATCGCGAGCTCCGATGACGAGGGAATTGATCGATCCGTCGAGGCGGAGCACGCCGTCCTTGGCCGTGACCTGCACGCCGCCGATGGTGAGTCCGTCGAACCCTTCCATAGAAGTTGCGCTCTCAACCTCGTTGTTGATCTCGAGCCTCAGGTAGGGCGTGGACACCGGTTCGTGGCTATAGCGGAGGGTGAGGCCGGATGGTGGTGTGTCGAAGGCAAACTCGGCAGCCTCGACCTGCAGGAGGATCTCTTTGCTGTCGCCGACGTGTCCGCCGCTGCCGACGATGATGCTGCCATCGACCACGCGCACCGTGACCCCTGCGGAGGTGAGGGATTCGTCGTCGGTGTAGGTCCGGTCGATTGGCAGGTTCTCGAAATCGGCGCAGGCCATCGCGAGGGTGAAGGGACAGCGCGCCTGGGCTGCGCTCTCACCCTCCGGGGACATCAACTGCGCGGTGAATGCGTGTTCGCCGGGCGTCAGATTCGCAAATACCCAGTCTCTATCCCATACTTCTTCCGGAGCCAACTCGGCCCCGCCGATGGGCGACTCGCCATCCAGCCATATCTTCACCGGGCCTCCGACGTCGGTCTGGACCCAGAGGCGGCTTTCGTCTCCATAGTGGTACTCTCTGTCGCAGCCGCCGTCGAGCTCGATGACGATCCAGGGAGACTCTGGGGGTGGTAGGGTTGGCTGTTCTGTGACCGTTTGCGCTGGCCGGGGCGTTGACTTCTGCCGCGTCGGCGTCGGGATGATCTGCGGGATGATGATGGCGGCCCCGACGATGGCTGCAAGCATGCCGCCAACCACGACGAGACCGACCACGGGGAGCAGCCATTTTGGCAATGGCGGACGGCCCCTGGGCGCGGGCGGTTTCCTGGGCGGTGTCGGCGGCGCTGCGGGCAGCAGGCTCAGGTTGTGCTGGGTGATGGCTGCTCCGGCGCGATCGCCCAGGGCTTCGCGCAGTCTGAGCGCCTGGGTCAGGGACGTGCGCGCCGTGGGAGCGTCGCCCAGACAGAGCGCCCGCGTGCCCATCTGGTGCAGCGCCCAACCTTCGGCGGCTTGGTTGCCCAGGGCCTGACCCGCCTGGTGGATCCAGCCTAGCACCTGCGACCACGCGGACCAGCGCTTGCCCAAAGCCAGCGCGCCCTCTATCGCCTGTCCCAGCCGCAGCACGTCGGCCCAGCGGCTCGCATCGACGGCCCATTCGAGAACTCGCAGAATTGCGTCGGCGTCTTCGAGCAGGCGATCCAGCGACTGCTGGTCCCCGGCCCAGGCTGCAAAGTGGGTCAGTGCTCCCTCCATCCACGGCGTCAGGTCCCACACCTGTTGCACCATTTGCGCCAGATCGCCGGTGAGCGTGTAGCGGGGACTGTGGGCCTGGGCCAAGTTGAGGCTCGATAGCGCCTGCAGGGTAGACGCGGCATCGGGCAGCCCCGTCAGGGCGGCCAAGTGATCGACGTGGAGAGGCGCCCCGCCCATTGCGGCCAGCGCTGCGATGAGTTGCCGCGCCGATGGCGGCAGTGTATCGAGTGCCTGCAAGGGGGATACGATCTCTTCGCGCGTGACCATCTCCGTCAGAGGGCGGTTCTCCTCGCGGGCTTCGGCGGCCGCCTGGATGAGGCGCAGCGGGTGTCCTTCCAGATTATCGCAGAGAGATCGGGCGGAAGGCAGCTCTTCGGGCGTGAGGGGACGGCCCAGTCCCCGCTCCATCAGCGCGAGTGCGTCGTGCGGCGGCAGCCCGCGCAGCGCGACGCTCTCTCCCTCGCCCCACAGCCGTTGCTCCGGCGAGCCCAGCAGGAAAATGCAGGCAGGCGCGGTATCCATCATTGCCTGCACGTCCTCCCGCGCCAACTCGACGTCGTCCAACAGGACGAGCGCTCGTTTGTTCTGCAGGTCGTGCTTGAGCTGAACCTCGGTGGGCTTGAAGGGGATGTCGCTCTCGTAGAAGGCGTCGTAGAGCGATTGGAGCAGGTCCTGCACCGCCTGGCGGCGGGCCGAAAGGTAGACGACGCCGTCGGGCAGGGCGGACGCGACGGGGTGGTGTGCCAGGTGACGCAGGAGGGCGGTCTTGCCCAGCCCAGCCTGGCCATGGAACTCGATCGGCTCGGCGGATTGGAGCGCGGTCGTCGCGCTGTCGATCTCGACCTCGCGATCCAGTAGATCGAGAAACGGACGCGGACGCAGATCGACCGGGGTGGGGCGGGGCTTGGGCAGGACCTTTTGCCCCGGCATCATCACGTTGACCACACCGCCGTTCACATCGCCGATCTGAAGGATATTGGCGCCGATGGCGACCTGTCCGCTGACCCCACCTTCGATGTGCACGCTTGCCGGGAGGGTGGGCTCGGTCGGCGCTATTGCCGGTGCGAAGGTCATCGGTTCCCCACACTGCCTGCAGAAACGGGCGCCAGGCCGGTTCTCGGAACCACACTTTAAGCATTTCATATTTCGCCGGAGGGTGGAAAGCAGATTGGAGACGAGCGAGCGGTCTCAATCTCCGATGCGTGTAGCGCTCCAGCAGCCCTCCTTGCCCTGATAACTGACCATCGTTCCCTCCATTTCCCCTCCAGACACCTCTCCTGTGTACTCGGTGCCGCTGGGATAGGTGAGAGTGATGTCGGATCCTGATAGGCTCCAGGTGCCGTGATTGTCTTCGCCAGTGGAGAAGGTGTGGTCCTCGAATAGCGTGACAAGCGTCTCCCTTGGGTCGCCCTCGCACCCCCAGTCGTATTCGAGCAGCCACCTTCCCGTGATAGGAACCGGTGTAGGAGTGGGTGTGGAAGTCGGGGTGGGAGTCGGCGTAGCAGTGGGTGTGGCGGTCGGCGTGTGGGTCGGGGTTGGCGTGGGCTTTGGCCAAATCGCCACCGCTCCCGCCGCCGCTCCGCAGCATACCGCCAGTATCCCTGCGATCAGGATTACCGCGCCCACGATCCAGATCCAGGTGGGCACGCTTCGGCGTGCCTGTGCCGCGGCGCGTGGGTCCGGCATCGCCTGTCCGCATTCGCTGCAGAACTGTGTGTCAGGGGGGTTCTCATGGCTACACTTTGGGCATTTCATTGGGTGCCTCCTTGAATAAGAGCGAATAGACTTGTGCGATTCGAAACCCGGCTACTCCAGGTACTTGCCCACTATTGGGGCCAAGTCGTGCTTGACTTGCTGCGGGATCAGATCGCGCTGCGTGATAAAAGCCGTCGCCAGCGTCTCGTCACACGCGCAGTCCCTTTCTGCGCCGGCCAGTCTGGCCACCAACACGCGAAGCGACTTCTGGGCCAGGGCTGCATTGGCCATGAGGGTCTGAATGATGGCATCGACGCTGACCTCTTCCTCCGTCTCGTGCCACACGTCATAGTCGGTGACGTGGGCCATCGTTGCGTAACACATCTCCGCCTCGCGGGCCAGAAACGCCTCAGGACAGGCGGTCATCCCGATGATGTCCATGCCCCAGGCGCGATAGGTGTGGCTCTCTCCCTTGGTAGAGAAGCGTGGGCCTTCGATGGTGATAAAGCACCCGCCGCGGTGGACGGTGCCGCCGGCCTCCTCGACGGCCTCGGCCAGGAGAGCCGAGAGGCGCGCGCAGTAGGGGTCGGCGGTGCCAATGTGGACGACCAGGCCGCCCGTGAAGAAGGTAACCTCGCGCTTTTTGGTAGAGTCGAAAAGCTGGTCTGGGATGACGATCTCGCCGGGGTGCAGGTGCTCGCGCAGGGAGCCGCAGGCGGAGATAGAGATCACCTGCTCGACGCCCAGGCTCTTGAGGGCAAAGATGTTGGCCCGGTAGTTGACCTCGGTGGGGCTGATGCGATGGCCGCGCCCGTGCCGGGCCAGGAAGGCCACGCGCACGCCCTCCAGCGCGCCGATGACGACCGCATCCGATGGGTCGCCGAAGGGGGTGACGACGTGATATTCCTCGACGTCGGCCAGCCCCTCCATCTGGTAGAGGCCGCTGCCACCGATGACGCCGATAGTAATCGGGCCGATGCGAACGGGATTCTCAGTCATTGTGTCCGTGCTCCTTTGCAGATAGGGTCCTGTCTATGTGGTGTGAGCGCGTGAAACGTGATGCGACGTTTCCACGTTTCACGCCTCATGCCTGATGCAGTACGTATTGTACCTCACCGTCTCTATCTGTGCCAGTCCGTGCGATACACGATCATCGTCTCTCCGCCGGCGACTGAGCGGCTCTTCAGCGTGATGCGATGCACTTCCTGCAATACATCGTCGCGGACTGCCAGGCCAGGGAACCAGTTGGGGAAGATGATGACGTATGCCACGTCTCGCTCGGCCATAAAGTCAATGAGCTGCTGGGTTTGATCGGGAGTGCGCATAGCGGGCGTCACCTCTGGTGTGACGAGCCCGGCCAGGTCGATCACGGGCCGCTCGGAGATGTAGGCGATGGCCCCGATGTCGTTGAGGGCCAGTACGGCGTCAGGCGGCGTGTTTTCTTTGACCCAGGTGCCCAACGCGACGTGCATGCGATTGATGTCCTCCACGTTCCGGGCGTAGAGGCTGGCCAGCTCCGGCAGCCGCCAGGCTGTCCCAATGATGATGAGCAGGCTGGCCAGCGCTGCCAGCGGTCTTGTGTGCCCCCCCCTCAGTCCCCCCCGCTCGCGGGGGGGATGCCCCGCAGGGGCAGGGGGGGCTGGCCAGCGCCACCATCCCCGGCGGCGGGCCAGCTTCTCTGCCTCCAGTAGCCCCCACGCCGCGACGACGGCGTTGCACGGAATGAGTGGCATCAGGTAGCGCCCGTGTTGGTAGAGCGAGGCGCGGAGGAAGGCATAGGCTAACGGCAATCCCATGCACCACAAGCTCAACAGCGGAGCGTGCCGGGTCAGCAGGATGAGACCAAAGAGGAAAAAGGGCAGGAGGAGAGGGTTGTCGAGGATGAGATACGTCGCGCCCACACCCAAAAAGTCGCGGAACTCGCGGTCGGGTAGCAGGCTGAAGGTCGCTTTAGCATGGTAGGTGTTAGGGAGCAGGTGCCCGCTGGTCATCAGAGAAAAGATGAGGTAGGGAGCCACGATCGCCGCGAAGAGAGACACGGAATATGTAATACGTAACACATGCTTCGTATTCCGTGTTTCGTGTTGGCTCAAGTAACTCCAGATACAATCTGCGATTGCCAGCGCAAACAGGAGGTAGCCCTCGGGGCGGCTCAGGGCTGCCATTCCGAAGAGGGCGGCTGTGCGTAGGCGGTAGTGGCGGGCGTTGCGGTCCGTGAGGTGCATGCCGATGGCCACAAGGCTCAGCGTGGCAAAGAGGCAAATCTCCAGCGCCGAGAGCCCTGCCCAGACCATGCGGCCGTTGACGGCGACGACCACCCCTGCCAGCCATGCGGCCCAGCGGCGGCCCGTCACTCGCTTGCCCAGTGCATAGGTCGCTGCCAGCGTGGCCAGGTAGCAGACTGCGCTCAACACCTCCCCGGCGATGGGGAACCGTCCACCCGCCAGGTAGACGGCAGCCAGCAGAAATGTCCACAGCGGGGCGGTGGAACCCGACGTAGGTTGCCCAGGATTGAAGGAAAGGCCATCTCCGCGCGCCAAGTTGCGGGCGAACTGGAAGTGAATCCAGGCATCGTCGAGGGGGACGCTGCCCTTCGACAAGCTCAGAGTGTCACCCTGTCCTTCAGCGAAGGCACGGGCGTTGAGTGCGAAGGCGGTGAGGGCCAAGCAGCCAACCAGCAGCAGGCTCGCTAACCAGAGCCGGTCGCCCCGTTCGAGGCCGCCTCGCTCGAGGCGCGCGTGCTCGCTCACATCATCCCCCGGTACATCCCTCCATCCACCAGCAGGCTGACGCCGGTGATGAAGGAGGCGGCCGGGGAGACGAGGAACGCAGCGGCTCGGGCAAGCTCTTCCGGGGTGCCCATCCGACCGAGGGGGATGTCGATGGCGATCTTGGCTGCCTCTTCCTCCGGCGTCGTGCCCTGACGCAGCGCTCGGTCTTGTAGGAGCTGTTCGACGCGATCAGTGCGCGTCCAGCCGGGGCAGATGGCGTTCACGCGGATACCAGATGAGGCCAATTCGCCCGCTAATGTCTTGACGAGTCCGATGACGCCGAGTCTCAGGCTGTTGGACAGCACGAGGTTGGGCAGAGGCTGCTTGACGGTGACCGATGTGATGGCGAGGATGGAGCCTGCGCCCTGCTCTTTCATTCGCGGTACGGCGGCGTAGAGCAGGCGTACCGCGCTCATCAGCGTCAGCCGCGCGGCAGTCTCCCAGTTCTCAGGTGTGAGGTCGAGGAACTGGCCCGGCGGTGGGCCGCCGGCGTTGGTGACGAGGATGTCGAGTCGCCCGAACCTCTCGACGGTGGCTTCGATCAGCGTGTCCGTGTCTTTCGGGTTGGAGACGTCGGCTTGGATCGGCAGCACTGGGCGGCCTGCCTCCGCCTCGATCTCGGCAGCCGTTGCGTCCAGCTGCTCCCTCCCTCGGGCGCAGATGGCGACGAGGGAGCCTTCCTGTGCCAGGCGCATCGCGACGGCCTTGCCCAATCCTCTGCTGGCTGCGGTCACCAGCGCGACCTTGTCCTGTAATCCCAGTTCCATCATTCTAGCTCCAGTTTTAGCTGCGCGCTGCCAATGCCGATGACGTCGCCACCGCTGACGACAGTGGGGCCGTTGATGCGCGTGCCGTTGAGCAGCGTTCCGTTGCGGCTGTCCCGGTCCTCCAGCCACCACTGTCCTTCTCGCCAGGTCAATAGCGCGTGCTGGGCTGAGGCGTAGGTATCCGGGACGGGGATGGTGTTGCTGAGCGAGCGGCCTATGGAGGTCACAGATTGGAGTGGAAAGGTCTTGCCAGCAGCAAGGGTCTCGTCTGCTGTCTCCAGGACGATTAGGTGCCCGTCCCGCCTCGTCGGCTCGCGGTCGACTGTTGCCTCTCGCAGATCTCGCCATAGCATGAGGAGCACGGCGGCCAGGAAGGCATAGAGCAGGATGGCGAGCAATATGCGCAGGGCCAGCAGCAGGATGTCCATTTTCAGTCGGACTCGCTCTCCTGGGGGGGCATAGCAGGGGTGTCCTCAGTTCTCGGCAGTGGGATCGGGGTGGGGGGGTCCTCGCTGTAGATGACCTGCACCCCGGCGAAGGAAAGGATGTCGCCGGCGTGGAGCACGCACTCTTCGATCGGGTAGCCGTTGATCCGCGTGCCACCGGCGCTCCCCAGGTCGTAGAGGACGTAGCGGCCATATCGTCGGCGGAGTTGGGCGTGGTAGCGAGAGACACGTGGGTCTTCGATGATGACGTCGTTGTCCAACGCGCGCCCGATGGACACACTGGCCTGAATCAGGTTCACGTGGCGACGGCCTTCAAGGATCAGAAACGGGCGGCCCGGCGGCGCGATCGCGCTTTCTACTTCTTGTGTCTCGGCGGGTTCCTTCGCCTGAACGGTTGGTTCCAATTCGGCAGCCGCCATCTCTCGCGTTTCTTCCATTTTCGGGGTTTCTTGCGGGAGCCAGCGGGCCTCGACGCGCACTTCGTGGATGGTCATTCCGTGATCGGGCAGGACGTGGATAGTTGGCGACACCGGGAGTTCGAGACCAGCCTGGACAGCTAGCTCGGTCACGTGATGGGCCAGTTCTGCCTCCAGTGTTGGCTGTGAGATGGCCAGGGCATCGCAATCAGTCGGATGCAGATAGACCCAGTAGTGCGTGGGGGCTTGAGGCGTGCCATCCGGAGAGACAACCTGGTGGTCCTCCATGGCTCGTGTGAGGTGCGTGGCGACTTCCAGTGGGCTGAGTTGTCCGGCAAAGAGCCGGGCGAAGGTTCCCTCCACCAGTCGTTCGGCCAGGGCTTCGAAGCGTGCGATTTTGCTCATTGCGGCGATTATAGCGCGATAGGGGCTAAATGACAAATCCCCGGTTGTCTTCAGGTGCGGTCACCCGATTTTGTCTTCTCTGCGATTGCCTGTTGCCTTTGCCTCGACCTTGCCACCAGTCTCCGCACGCAACCGTGCTTGATTTGTTTGTAGTTTGTGGTAGGATGAGGCTGCCGTGGACGAGGGTTTTGAGGAGGTCGAGCACACTGCCGACATAGCCGTTCGCGTCTGGGGGCGTGACCTGGCCGAACTGTTCGCCAATGCTGCTTACGGGATGGCGTGCCAGTTGGCCGACGTCGGCGATGTGAAGCCGACCATTGAGCGATCGGTTGAGTTGGAGGCTTACGATGCCGAGACTCTGCTGGTGGCCTGGCTGGGGGAGTTGCTCTACCTGAGCGAGCGGGATGAATGTGTATTCATTGACTTCGATGTGAGCGAGATCACCCTGACCCGATTGCGAGCCATCGTTCGCGGGGGGGCGGTGAAGGAGTACCGTCGGCACATCAAAGCGGTCACGTTCGGCGGCCTGGAGATCCGGCCCACAAGCAGGGGCTACGAGACCACGATCGTGTTTGATGTGTAGGAGGAGGGAGATGGAAGATGGCGGAGAAGAAAGACTTTCGGCAGGTGGAAAAGTACATCTGGGAGTTGCCCAGAGATTTTCGAAAAGACATGCGCGTTCCGGCGCGGCTATTCGGTGACGCCGAGCTCTTTGATGCAGCCTTCCGCGACCGGACGGTGGAGCAGTTGGTCAACACTGCGACGTTGCCGGGCATCGTCAAGTATGCGATGGCGATGCCGGACTTTCACCAGGGCTACGGCTTCCCCATCGGCGGTGTGGCAGCGATGCGAGCGGACGACGGCGTGATCTCGCCCGGCGGCGTGGGCTACGATATCAACTGCGGCGTTCGCCTCCTGGGCGCGCATCTCGAACGGGACGAGGTCGCGCCATACCTGGAGGATCTGACGGTGGCCTTGTATCGGACTTGCCCCAGTGGGGTAGGGGGAAAGGGGCGCGAGCGTGTCTCCGAACGGGAACTGGACGAGCTGCTGGTGCAGGGTGGCAAGTGGGCCCTGAAGCGCGGGTTGGCGCGGCAGGAGGATCTGGCCCACACCGAGGAGGGCGGTTGCCTGCCTGGGGCCGACCCTGGCCAGGTGAGCCCTCGTGCCAAGGAGCGAGGTCGCCCTCAGGTGGGCTCTCTGGGGGCGGGCAATCATTTCCTGGAGATCGACGTGGTCGAGGAGATCTATGAGCCGAACGTCGCCGACGCTTTCGGTCTTTGGCGAGACCAGATCGCGGTGCAGATCCATTGCGGCTCGCGCGGCTTCGGCCATCAGGTGTGCGACGACTATGTGAAGAGCTTGCAGGCGGTGGTGCACAAGTATAACATCCATCTGCCGGACCGCGAACTGGTTTGTGCGCCGTTGGATTCTCCAGAGGGGCGTGCCTACTATGGCGCGATGGCGTGCGCCGTCAACTATGCCTTCGTCAACCGGCAGGTGCTGGCGATGGGTGTGCGCGAGGCGTTCGAGCAGGTGCTCGCAGGCAAGGTGAAGAACTTTGATCTGTACCAGGTCTACGACGTGTGCCACAACATCGCCAAGTTCGAGGAGCACGAAATAGACGGGCGGCAGGCGCGGCTGTGTGTACATCGTAAGGGGGCTACCCGTGCCTTTGGACCTGGTCGCGAGGAGGTGCCCATCAGCTATCGCGGCGTGGGGCAGCCGGTGCTGGTTCCTGGATCGATGGGAACCGAGTCCTACGTCTTGGTAGGTACGCAGAAGGCGATAGATCTGACCTTTGGCTCGACCTGTCACGGGGCCGGGCGCGTGATGAGCCGGAGGAGGGCGCTCAAGGAGATCCACGGTGCAGAGTTGCGAAGGGAGTTAGAGGCTCAGGGGATTGTCGTTCGAGCGGGAAGCAACAAGGGATTGGCCGAGGAGGCCCCGGCGGCGTACAAGGATGTGAGCCGCGTGGTCGAGGTGGTGCACGCTCTGGGAATCGCGCGCAAGGTGGCGCGCCTGCGTCCGCTGGGGGTCATCAAGGGATAATCGCGTACTGCTGAGGAGCCGGGAATGAACGTCGTCTTTCACATCCTGGGTATGATCGCCGGTATCGCCCTCACCGCGTGGCGGTTTCGCAAGGCTGGGATGAAGCTTGGCATCAAGTTCTTTGTCGGCTTTTTCGTTGTCATTCTGATAGGCATCGCAGGATCGCGGCTGCTCTTTGTGATGTCAGACGTGGGATACTATGCTGCCCATTGGCAAGCGATCTTTTCCCTGCAGGAGACGATCATTCAGGGGGCTCTGGTATTTGGCTTTCTGGCAATAGTGGTATTCGCACGGTTTCTGTCCGTTCCTTTTTGGAGGCTGTTCGATCTCATAGCACCTGGCTTGGCGCTGGGCCAGGCGATCGGGCGGATCGGGTGCCTCGTCTACGGGTGCTGCTACGGCTTGCCTGTGCACCTGCCCTGGCTGCCCCCGGACGTCACGGTACTCTACCCGACCCAACTCATGCATGCGGGGGCTAATTTGGTGATCGTCTTCGTCTTGTTGACTCTGGAGAGACGGGGATATGCACCGTTTGCTGGGTTTATTGGCTTGATGTATGTGCTGTTGTATTCCACTCAGCGCTTGCTGATCGATTACCTGCGCGCGACCGGTGCGGTCTTTGCCGCCGGGATGCCTTTCGCAGGGATCCGCGTGGCGCGGGTGGTGAGCCTGATAAGCATTCTCCTTGGCGCGGGCGTCCTGGTGTGGAAATGGGCTCGCGCCCGGCGTGCCGGCGGTGAGGATCAAGATCGCATTGTCGCGTAATTCGCATAGTCATTACAGTACTCCAACACAGCAAATCACAATCCTGTCTTGGACTAGCACACAGCCTATGCGAAGTTGGGCCGCCATGGAACAACGAAAGGCACACCATGACAGAATGGAAACGTGTCGTCATCCTGATTGGCATATTGGCGCTTTGTACGATGGTGATTGTTGCGGCCTTCTCAGGTGCCGCTAGAACCCTAGCAGCCTGTCGGAGAGAGGACTTCTCTCCGAACACAATTGGCGGTAAAATTGCGGTCATTGAACACGTCTAAAACTCTTGGCAAGGGGTGACGTTTATGGCCCGCAAATTCAAAACGGTTGAT
>Ga0315545_1001606_pt1 | contig 21724 bp, 19 predicted proteins | sample SalMarSW160210MG_FD_203096 | JGI IMG/M metagenome (GOLD analysis project Ga0315545, IMG submission 203096) | Salt marsh sediment microbial communities from the Plum Island Ecosystem LTER, Massachusetts, United States - Salt Marsh Sediment SW1602-10 ...
TAGTGAAAACCGCTGCAAACATCGAAAGCTTTGCGCGTTTAAATCCTGAGAATCCTTCTCTTAAAACATATCGTAATTGCATGTCTTACTTGCTTACTTTAAAGTGAACCGTGATTATCTTCAAAAGGATGATAACTGCCCAGCACTCTAACCAATGTGCAAATTTCTTTCAAATGATTCAATGCCTGCCGGAGAGGATCACTTTTAGGTGTTCCTTCAACATCGAGATAGAAAAGATATTCCCATGGTTTTCCAATAAGCGGGCGGGATTCGATTTTCAGTAGATTGATATCCCGAAGAGCAAAAACGGCGAGAGCTTTAAAGAGTGAACCGGGAATATTCTTCGCAGCGAAAACAAGTGAAGTCTTTAACCTGCCGTGCGGTTGAACAGGTTTGTGCGCGAGCGCAATAAAACGTGTATAATTGCGATGGTCGTCTTCAATATTCCGTTTCAGTATCTGCAAAGCATAAGCCCGTGCGGCTTGTTCGCTTGCAATAGCGGCGGCGTCATGCTGCCGTCGTTCACGAATCAACCGTGCTGCCGCAGCTGTATCGTGCACCGCTTCTATTTTTGCATTCTTCAGCTTACCGAGGAAATTTTCACACTGACCAAGCGCCTGCAGCTGAGAATATATCGTACGGACACCGCGTAGTTTTGTTCCCGGAAAAGCCATTAAATGCAGTTCTATGCGAAGCTTTACTTCACCTATGATAAAAAGTTTGTGCTTCATCAGAAGATCATAAGTCTGATGAATACTTCCGAAAAGCGAGTTCTCAATCGGAACTATACAACGGCCTGCAGCCTGCCGGTCCGTATAGGCAAAGACCTCAGCGAAAGTTTGCAGAGGTTTCAACAGAGAATGTACGCCAAAAAACTGCCGCGCTGCCTGTTCGCTGAACGACCCTTTTTCACCCTGATATGCAATCATTTTTTATCTTTTCATTTTAGTGGTTAGAATCATCATGCCATCGGACTATAGTCCACGGATATTCAATTCCCTGACGAATCAATTGCAGGCTTGCATATCCATCGACACGAACAATGTCGTCCGCTCTAAATGTCACGGTCAGATTAAACCCCCGGCTAATATATGCCGAAGTGCTGTCCGTATTAAACGATTGATCGACAATATTGTTCCAAATAAGATCCAGACGCTGGACGCTTTTAAAGAGCCCATCTGCAGTCCGCATTTCTTCGTCTCTTCCCCATGAAATTTCAGCGCCGCCTCTATCATAATCGGGATATAGAAAAGTAAAATTGCCATCGAATAACTGCCCATAGATTGAAGTGTCACGAAATGTATATGCATATTTTAGATTCTGAAATACACCTTCAGGATTTTTCTGATCACCTAAAAGCGATGACGATTCATCGGACGAGTCATCCAATCCGGGAGCAAACGGATTGCAGCAAGCAATAGTGAAAAGAAGCAGTATACTCGTCAAGAAATATCTCATAATGCAAGAGAGACGATAATCGGTTTTCAATATTCCATCATAAAGCTTCGATACTTGACTATATACATTTAAAAAAACAACTTGCTCTGCTGCTATTAATTGACGAACGAACCCTTCAAATCACTCCACGTTGAATCGGATGAATTCAATTCATAGTCTGACCAACGGCGGATATACCAACTGCCTTTCAAAGGATCGCGTCCAAGAGCAAACTGTGCCTGTCCTTTATATACCTTTGCCTGGCCGCTTCCTGCTGTACTGGGAATACTTAATAAATACGTTTTTACTAATTCACACGAATCTGAATAGTGCGTTGATGCGATTGTCGTAAATTCTAATGTTATTTGCGAATATTTTGGAACACTGTTTATGACATTTGTAAAATACCCCTGCTCCTTTGTCTTATTCCAATCAGATAGTTCCACATAACGTTGAAGCGCCTTGCCGCTTGCTGCAAAAGTAAACGAAGAATCAGAAATAGTCTGAGAATAATTGAAAGCATTGCCCTCCTGGAACGCATAAATCATATTCTGAAAAACAAGTGAAGCATCGGTCGCCGGTACATTATGTGAACTTATCTGTGTCGGCTCCTGGGGCGTTCTAGTTTTAAACAGATCACAAGAACAAAGAATCAAACAAAGCATAATACCAATCATTATGAACGCTGCACGCAGCATTAGAATTCCTTTACACTGCAATACGACCTTCCAGCGCTTTTGAGAGCGTCGCTTCGTCAGCAAATTCAAGATCAGAACCGACCGGCAGACCCCGTGCAATGCGTGTAATTTTCATGCCTAACGGTTTCAACAAGCGGGAAAGATACAATGTGGTCGCTTCACCTTCCACGTTAGGATTCAACGCCAGAATTACTTCCTCAACCGTTATATTGGAAAAACGCTGCAGTAATTCTTTGATTTTCAGGTCGTCAGGACTGATACCGTCGAGCGGCGAAAGCGCACCGCCGAGCACGTGATATAAACCCTTGAATTCGTGTGTCTTTTCGATAGCAATAACATCATGGGGCTCTTCCACAACACAAATAAGCGACCGCTCCCGCTTCGTATTGGAGCATATTGCGCAGGGATCGGATTCTGTGATATTTGAACATATGGAGCAATATTTCACCTTGTCTTTTACATTAACTAATGATTTTGCCAGTAAAACGACTTCATCACGCGGCATTTTCAATATATAAAGTGCAAGACGATGTGCCGTTTTCCTTCCGATTCCCGGAAGTTGAGCAAATTGTTCTGCAAGTTGTTCAACCGATTCGGTTGTGCAATACATAACAAAATTCCTTGAGAATTATAAACCCGGGAGTTTCATACCGGGGATGTTCGGCATCATTCCGCCTGTCGCTTTCTGCATCTCTTCCGCTGCCATTGTAGTCGAACGCTCCAGTGCCTGATTCACTGCTGCAAGCACCAAATCCTCCAGCATCTCTTTTTCATCCGGATTAATGACTTCTTTTTCAATTTCAATTTTTATTATGTGCTGCTTACCGTTCGCAGTGACTTTCACCATACCTCCCCCGGATTCAGCACTTACAGTTAAATTCTCCAACTCTGCCTGCACCTGATCCATTTTTTCCTGCATCTTCTGTACTTGCTTCATCATCTGCTGCATATTCGGCATTCCACCTTTAAACATCCTGCACTCTCCTTGATTTGCTATTGAAAAATAAATATGAGTCAATATACCCCGAAATGGAGGGAAAGTCAACGAACGTATTATTACCTGCACTTCTTGACTTTCGAGAGAAATGCAGATATATTTAATTAAAGCTCATCAGTTACGATGGGCTTTTCAATTGATATTCCGCGATAGCTCAATGGTGGAGCATCCGGCTGTTAACCGGAGGGTTGTAGGTTCGAGTCCTACTCGCGGAGCTGCCCTCTACCTTAAATCAGATTCAGGCTCTTTCATTTTTGACGTGTAGCGAAATTCATCTCTAGCATCCGGCTGTTATCCCGACGAAGTCTGGATATAGGTTCTGAGCCGTAGGCTTATGCCCAAAAAACGGCATACAAGCATGCGCCTCCGGCGCAGAGTCCTATCGAAGCGAAGCGGAGATCCCGACGCTTTTTGTCGGGACTCGCTGAGTTGAAAAGAAGTTCTGGGTGAATACTCAGACTTTTTTGCCTTCTATAGGTTTTGATTTTGTGCGTCTTACTTGGGCAATGGTTGATCACTCTCATTCCCGGTTTGAAGGAGTGCAAGTTGTTGGGCAAGGTTTTTCACCTGTGTAGTAAGTGCCGAGATCCGAAGCGAGAAATACAGACAGAGTAGCATAACAAATATTAATGCGAGGAAAAATAGCATATTTACCGGCAGTGCAATACCAACAAGTTCGGAGATATAGCTGAGAATATCACTATCGATAGCAATTAAAATGAAAACAAAGCCAGACATCAGCCAGATGAAAGAGTACTCTTCTCGCAATTTTCGCCTTCGAACGAATTCTATGATTCCTAGAAAAATTGCCAGGCCAATAAGGATCACAAATATCTTGAGACGTGGAGGCATAGGCTATTCCTTATGGAGTTTTATTGACGCGCTTCCTTCGTAATAAGATAATAAAAATGGAAAGAAACATCTTAATAGTATAATATACGGGTTTCAAACCATTATGTTGAGATTGGCCGCCTATTCTCGGTAATACTTTAATTGGAATTTCGGCCATACGATACCCTGAACGATGCAGAGTCAGAAGAAAATCGGCATCGGGGTAGTCGAATGCATAGTTATCCTGTATGCAAAATTGTAGCGCTGTCGATTTAAGTGCCCTGTAACCGGATGTGGGATCTGTAAGCTTTTCGTGAATTAGAAACGATACAAGTTTCCCGAATATTGCATTGCCAATATCACGTATAAATGGCACGTTGGAGTTCCGTCCTTCCAAAAAACGTGATCCTATAATAAGATCCGCAGCTGTATCTTTAAGCTTCTCAACAAACGCAGGTAAAAAAGTTGGTGGATGCTGACCATCGCCGTCGAGCTGTATCACATACTGATATCCATTGTGAACAGCATACTTATAACCGGTCTGAAGAGCCGTACCCACCCCGAGATTAAAAGGATGTCTGATAACAAAGGCACCTGCTTCTTTGCTTACTCCTGCTGTTCCGTCTCTCGATCCGTCGTCAACTACAAGGATTTTTGCTCCGGGAAGATATTGGCGCACTCCTTTGATTACGTTCTTCACACGCTTCTCTTCATCGTATGCAGGTATCAATACTAGTATTTCTTTTTCGGAGATCATCCGGCTTCTTTTATAGCGTTTTTGAAGATCACTTTTGGCAAGAACCTCACTTGAATTATATTGAGCAAATCTACACAGGCAAGTGAAGAATGTCAAGGGTCGAATAATAATTAACTCGCGGGATTCTTCTTTACATCCGCTTGCAATGCCATAAGGAATTCATTAATTTTTAACGCGCAAATGGATTATAGAGGATTTGTCTTTTTCATTAAACCGGTTTCACACATTGAATAAATCCATCTAAATGCATAAAACATAATTTATTGGAATGGATAACGAATGCTTCATAAAAAGAGAAACGAAGCCTTAAAAAATCCTCATTGGTTTTTATCATACACATATAGCAACATATTTTCATTCCTATTAATAGCTTTTGCCGCATTTATCGTTTACTCTAACAGTTTCGATTGTCAATTCCATTTTGACGATGAAAACAGCATTACGGGCAATCATCAAATCAGGGATCTGTCATCCTTTTACAAAATGGATTATTGGTTAAACTTATACAGGCCGTTGTCCTTATTCTCGTTTGCATTAAATTATCATTTATCCGGGCTTGACGTTTTCGGCTACCATCTTGTAAATCTACTTATTCATATCATAACAGGTTTTTTTGTTTTCCTCCTGATTAAACTGATACTGAATTTTAACAATTATGAAAACTACAAGATAGATAAGCATAAGAACTGGTTTGCTTTGCTTTCAGCCTTAATATTTGTCGTTCATCCTATTCAAACGCAGGCAATAATATACATAGTACAGCGAATGACTTCCATGGCCGCCATGTTCTATATCATATCAGTCTATCTATATGCGCTTGGAAGAATTAAGCATATTCAGAACGGAAGGATATTCAAAGCGATTCCCTTTTATTCCTCTGCATTAGTATTTGGGGTGTTCGGAGTAATGACCAAACAAAGTGCCGCAACTTTTCCATTTGCTTTTCTTTTATTTGAGTTTTGTTTTATAAGAAGTAAAGAAAATAAAATATTTAAAAAATATATTTTACTTTCTTTATCCGCTCTTATCCTTATTTATGCTGTATTTCTATTTTTAAACGGAGAAATCCTGGCATACGCTTTACATGGCGCCGAGATGAGCAGCATGGATTACCTGATAAATCAAATTGTCGTTATTGTAAAATATTTACAATTGGTATTGCTGCCGGTTAATCAGTGCGCGGATTACGGAAATATTAGCAATGGTTTTCCATTCATCAGAACTTTCTGGAGATTTGATGTTGTCGGATGCTTTTTGTTTTTAATAGGACTGTTTACATCAGCAGTATATTTGTTTAAAAAGAACAGAGCTTTCTCGTTCGGAATATTTTGGTTCTTTCTGACATTATCTGTCGAATCAAGCATTATCCCGATTGCCGATCCTATGTTTGAACATAGAATGTATCTGCCGATGGTTGGAATGGTCGTTCTTTTTATGAATAGTGTATTTATGATAGGGTTAAAGTTAAAAACAAGCCGTCTATATTCTTTTATTGCTCTGATAATTCTCATTCTCGGCATCTTGAGTTATTCAAGAAACGAAATTTGGAAAAACGATTTAACCTTGTGGACAGACGTTATTGAAAAAGCGCCCAATAATGCGAGAGCATGGTATAATTTAGGAGTATTTGCTAAAAACCTTAAAAGGAATGAAGAGGCAATTAAGTACTTCGATAGAGCTATAGTAATAAGACCGGAATACTGCAGTGCATTGCTTAACAAGGGAGTAGTACTTGCATCATTAGGCAAACAAGAAGAAGCAATAAAATGTTATGATAAAGTTATAGAGATCGAACCAAACGATTATCAAACATGGAACAACAAGGGAAGTGTTCTTGAAAATATGGGGAACTATAAAGAGGCGATTTTATCCTATGATAAAGCCATAGAGATTAAGCCGGACTATGATTTATTATGGTATAATAAAGGAGTCGCACTTTCAAAGCTGCTGAAACATGAAGAAGCTATTATATCATACGACAAAGCTATAGAAATTAATCCGGATTTTGATTTAGCCTTCTATAATAAGGGAGACTTGCTTTCAATTTTAGGCAAATATAAAGAAGCTGTTAAATGCTATAATAAAGCTACAGAAATTAATCCTGATGCTTATGAAGCATGGAATAATAAAGGAACTGTTCTTGAAAAATTAGGGAAATACGAAGAGGCAATAATATCCTACGACAAGGCCATAGGAATTAAACCGGATTTTATTTTAGCCTGGTACAATAAAGGAACTGTACTGGAAAAATTGGAAAAATATGAAGAAGCGATTTTACACTACAATAAGGCACTTCAAATACAACCGAATTTCGCTGCCGCCTTAAAAAATAAACTACTGGTTCAACAAAAAATTAGAATGAAGAAATAAATATTTGAAAACAAGGATTTTTTATTCTTATCTAAGTCTTCCGAACAGATAAATCCATCTGGCGAGCGGGCTAATATTTGGCAATAATGAATACCTGTGCTTGAGTGCAATAGCAAATGCACGGATATGGATTCTCGTATTAATAATTGAATTATAATGCTCAGATAAATCACACAACAGCATCAATTGCTCATTGTTTGAGTATACATGATGATCTATATAGTACTTTATCCGGGCCTGTTCCTTAATCATAATTGCCCGCCTATCTCTGGAAAATATATAATGCAGCTTCCCGCTTATACTCCATAGTTTTTTTGTACCGAGTGTATTTGTTTTGTGTTGCCTGTACATAACAAGCGGCTGGTCCACATAGGCGATACCTTTTTTTTGTGTTGCGACAATTCCAAACCACCAGTCATGCGATATAGCTTCAAGCGGTATCGGCAGAATATTGTCTTTGAAGTCATTCCTAAAAAGGCATGTACACCCCTGGACAAAATTTATAAATGCTTCACAATGAAATTGCGTGTTAAAATAAGGTACTGGTACATTAAGTTTTTTGCGGAACGATCCGGCAATAACAACTCCGTCCTCGTCTATTAAGCTGAAATCCGAACACACAATTGTTCTATCGCCTATTTCAGAAATCAATGTCTCGATTTTCCCCGGCACCCATATATCATCCTGATCGGCCAGTGCTATATAATCTCCCCTGCAAAGGGAAATCGCGTGTTCAAAATTTTTTATGAATCCCAGGCGGCTCTTATTAACTCTATACCTTAAGGGAAAATTTCTGCTATACTCCGCAAGGATATCAACAGTTCTATCTGTTGAACAATCATCAACGGCGACGACTTCCATCGGCTGATATGTTTGCCGGAAAATTGAATCTAGCTGCTGTCTAAGGAACTCCGAGCCATTGAAAGTCGGCAGAGCAATTGAAACCTTTTTCTTCATATAAGTTTTATATAGACAGGATTGCTGATTAACACATTTAAAAAGCCCGAAAAAAGCATACTATACTTTATTCCCGTTATACAAGCCCTATCTCACTATTCCATGTGTTCTTCGCCCGACTACCGTAAAGCATTCATATTCTTTTTCAATGTACTTCTGAGTATGATAATATATTTCACTATCCTCAAATCCAAGCACACCTATTGCACGCTGAACCCATCCAGGCCGGATATCCCACCATGTTTCCTTAGGCTCGATAGTTGCCGGATCAGGAATAAAACCAAGATACGGCTGATGACCATTATTTGACCGGAGACGGAACACATCGGAGATAATTATCGTATTGCGAGTTATTCTCAAACCGTTCTGAAGCGCTAAAAATGGGTCCCTTAGATGAAGCAGGATCGCTCCATATACGGAAATATCAAAATTACCTATTATATCCGGAATTGCATAAACATTTCCATATACAACTTTTGCTTTTGAGCCAAAATATCTGTGAGAGAACCAATAGCTGTTGTTCAATTTGTCTATTAAAATTTTTCTTTCTATGCTGAACTGATCTATAGACGTCCATTTTGCATACGGAATTACATCCCAATCGCCATTTTTATCAAGATCGAAAGAAACAACCTCGGCACCTTGCTGCTCTATATAGAAACTCAACATACCGCTGGCACAACCGACGTCAAAAACACGTTTATTCTTAAAATCCACATTGCCGAGATATGTTTTGATATTAGGATTCAAATCCCAGCTGCCTTCAATCTTACCAAGTCCCGGTAGGTACATAGTATGGTAGAACAAACAATCGTCTAAATTATTCACAATACGCGGTTCAGCATAAATAGACATTATATCCTCAACAATTCTTTGATCCTATACTTTATGAATAACCATTGCTTTTTTTGCAGAAAAACAAATAATTATTCATTTTCCCGAAAGCATCCTGTATTTTTAATGGACTCTATTTATGAATGCTTTTTGAATACTAATCTGAAGATCTGACAATAAATAACGAGGATTTTATATATCGCATTATTTTAAAAATCCAATTGGAATTTCTCCAGCATCACAAAAAATTGCTGCCTCCAGAAAATTATACTTTTTTTAACAAAATAACATCCTGGTGGTTATCAATACCCAAAGTATGGATATCGACTATCTGAAAATATATGCTCCATTCCCTTTTTATATAATCATGTGAATGATATGCTGTCTGGTAAAAATCCGGAAGTGAAATACTCTTGCCGTAATTAAAACCGGCCTGATGGTAATAAAATCCCTTTTTCTTCATAATACCTGCCGCATTTGAATCCAATTTCAAATAATGTTTTTCGCCATGCGTAGTCAGTACCACATATCCGTTTCGTTTCGTTATTCGATTCAACTCTGCCAGCCATTGGAACTGCATGTCTTCCGGCAAATGTGTTAACACGCTGATTCCAAATATGAAATCGAACATCTCTTCTTTATACTCTGTCGGCGGCAGATGAGGAGTAATATAAAATTCTGCAAACTTTGAATAATTATTCTTCAGCCATTGAATTGCTTCTTCATCAATATCAGTTCCATACAGTTTGCTTTCAGGTACAAGAGTTGCCAAAGCACGAATTGCACGGCCGCAGCCGCAGCCGAAATCCAGAATAGTTCTAAAATCCTTAAGTTTTTTATCATCGGTTTTTAATATTCGGTTTAAAACAGGATAAATACTTGAAAATCCGCTTTCAATAAAATCGGGATGATAGCTGCCTACTACTCTTATCTGAAGATGTTTCGGAGGAGGAAGAGGTAAATTCAATTCCTTCTGGATTATTGACGATAACTGCTTTATTTGAGCTTCACAATCATCTATTCGTTTCTCCAAAGTTACAAAATTCTCTTTATCGTTGAGCGAGTTAAAATGTTTTGTTTTAAGAAATGACGATATTCTTGTCCCGACAGAACTAAACAGGGAATTTTTTACTCGCAGACCGATATTCCGAATCACATTTAATAAAAATCGCATTATGAACCTTTCATTGTGCCCATAAAAAAAATATCCATCTCCAGATCATAGAACATCTTCCTGTACTGCTTTGGCAATACCAGGATTTGAATAATTTCATCAATAATATATACAGATTAGTCTAAAAACAATTAAGACCATGGTGCTTTTGTTTCGTCAGGGCGCTTACCTGGCGCCTTATCAGATTTTTGAGCGCGCACCACTACACCCACCTGCTCAGTCAGGATTTCAATTTGCTGAAAACCTACATGACTGAGCATTGCACGCACACACTCTGTGTTGGGCAGCCATATTACAGTCGGATCATACATGGATTTCTCGGGAGTCGCAGTCTGCATCCCAGACGGATGGAACTTAGCTATAGGTACATCTGTCATGTCCTGTGAATAAAAACTAGCTGTCTGCAAATGAATAGATCCGCTGCAAATGTTAAATATCTTTTCCAATGCAAGCAACGGATGGCGGAGATGATAAAGTACACCATAAAATAAAACAACATCGAAAGTCCCGAAAGTAACCGGATCAAGATTATAAACATTGCAGAGATATGCTGTTGCTTTGGACTCAAAGACATTACGGCAGATATTAAATCGCCGTATCGAATCAGGAAAAGGATCAATAGCAATTACTTCTTTAGCTCCCCGGCGTTCCGCTTCAAAGGAAAAAAAACCTTCGGCGCAGCCGATATCGAGAACACGTAATCCGCTCAAATCATCAGGCAAACCAAAATACGGAAGTTTTTCAATACGTGGATCAGACCAGCCAGGAGTAACCAAGTCAGGAAATAGTTCAATACGATGGAACCAGTAGGATTCGCTTTCCACTTGAGACTTTACCCATTTTTTAAACGACACATTTTCCAATCTATTTTTTTTCTTGATGTAACTCATTTGTTTCCCTTTTTTAAATAACATAGAGCACTTATTTAAAATTTTAAGACTGATTTAATTGATTACATTTTTCACTACAAAGCTTTTGCCTCTCTCACGCGCATAGCTGAAAGTAAAATATTTTCTATACATTCTTTGAAATGTTTTTTACTGTATTCTAAATGGATACGATCCAAAGCATTCTGCCGAAGCGAGTAAAATATTTTCGGATCAGAATAGAGACTGATAACTTTCTGAGCAAAATCCGTATAATTATGCCCGACAAGTATTTCACGGTTTTCCTGCCAGTTCAGCTGTTTTAAAATCAGCGGTGTAACTACAGCCGGCAATCCATGAGCTGCGGCTTCCAGCAGTTTTAACGGTATTCCTGCTGAATATCGTGTAGGTACCACGAACAACCTGCAGTGATTGTAATAAGACGACAGGTCATCTACCATTCCTTTTACATGGATGAAATCCGACTGTAAATTCCATATTTCATCGATCCGATTTGTACCAACTATATAGAAATGACAGTCAATCTTTTTACGAACCAGCGGAAGAATGCGAGTAACAAAATAAATAACAGCATCTTCATTAGGAGAGGGCTTTTCCAAAATCCCTCCAACAAATAAGATATCTTTTCTATCTTCAAATACTGCGGGCGTGGGACTCGGTTCAACCGCATGTCCTAAGACGTGAGCATTAGACCTGCCGAATTTTAAAAAATATTCCTTTTCTAGTCCTGAAACTGCCGTTACTATGTCTGCATTGCGGACTAGTTTCATTTCTGACTTTATCAATTCATTCTTCTTATTTTCGGACAACTTTATGCCTTTTAGCTCATTAAATAATATTTCCCGTAATGAGTATAATGCTTCAGCATCGTACAAGATTGCCGCTTTATTTTCATTATTTTTTAACGGCCCGAATGACTGCTGCATATTATGCGGACGGCTTACTAAAATTACATCGTAATAATCCGGCCTGGACTTTAGGAAAGACTCTAGATTAATTCTTCGTAACAAACGATCATAAAGGATTTCCACTCCGATTTTTTGAAGCGAATCTGTTATCTCGGGTATAAAAGCCGGCATTTGCATTGGGAAGAAGGTCAATTTGTATCCCAGGCAAGCCAGTATTTGAAGCATTTGATAAGTTCTCGGATGGCCGGATCCCAGCCGATAATCAGGTATCTGATCATCAATGAACAAAATACGAGGCCTATCTGTCCTATGTTCACGGTAGAAAATGGTTTCAGATAAATTCCGGCAGCCGAAACCGCGCAAATCCTCATTCCATTTCGCAGCGAATTTCTCATTATTTCTTATATGCAAAGAAACCGCTTTGCTTTCATTCGAACTGCCAAATTCATTATGAATAGCAGCTGCAAAGGGCTGGAACACTACGCGTAAGTTGTTTTTCCAGACCGACATACAATAATCCGCATCTTCATAATAAGCAGGAGAATATCTCGTATCAAAACCGCCTAATGAAATAAAAAGAGACTTAGGCGTCATAAGAAATGCACCTGAACAGAAATCCACATCCCTTACAAAAGAGTATTCAGGTTTAGAAGGATCGCCATCGTTTCTGCCGTAACTGCTGCAGGACCCGTTGTGCCAAATTATACTTCCGGCTTCCTGCAGCCTTCCGTCAGGAAAAATCAGTTTACCTCCAACCGCACCTATATTGCTGTCATTTTCCAGCGTCTCGTATAAAACTTTAATCGAATTTGGCAGTATCTGCGCATCGTTGTTAAGGAATAACAAGTATTTCCCTGATGCATGAGCCACTCCCTGGTTGCATCCGCCGCTGAAGCCGAGATTATGTGAATTTCTTATTATCTTCACATTGTGTATACGTTCCAGCAAATAAGGTGTGTCATCTTTTGAATTATTATCTATTATAATTACTTCAAATTGGATATTTCCGGTCTCGGCTTTCAACGATTGCAGGCATTGAAGCGACATTTCGGCATGATTATAGAACAGTATAATGACGGAGACAACCGGATTGTCGAACACCGGAAATTCCAGCATAGCACCGGAATTCAGAAACACCTGCAGCTTGGCCTTGAGATTATGTTCAACCTGCTTCTTTACGCTATCGCTATCCGAACGAGCAGACGATTGAATTACATTTTGTGGATTACAGCCGTTACCCGAATTTGTATTCTGCATTTGTACATCCGATGAGAGAGTACTTTCGGAAAATGAGACACTGCCTTCCGACTGTTGACGATAAGCAATGACCCAATTATTGAGAAACGGCAAAATCTTAGATATAGCACCAATAAACTTATGCTTACCGAGGGGAGATAGAGGCAGCTTGTTCCAAATATTTATCAAGATAAAAGGAAAACGGCGTGTAATGCTTATCGGGTAGATCACGATTATACGATATAGAAAACGCAGCGGCTTGGTTAATCGCCAGGATTTGCTATCAAGCAAATCATATATCTTTTTGTCACGCTCAACGAGAACATTTGTATAATTATACATCTGTTTGTCTCGCTCAACGAGAACATTTGTATAATTATATATCTGTTTGTCACGCTCAACGAGAGTATTTGTAAAATTTTCGATTTGCTTATCTCTCTCGGCTGCCTGAGTAGAATACTCCTGTACCATATGCCTAAAGTTTTCAATTTCCTGTGCTAATATTTGGAATAGAGGCGAAACATCCGACAATCTTATCTCCCGCAAATCACTTTCTGCAATTTTATAACCTGCATAAGTTGTGACCATACCGAAGAAGCGTTCAAAAGCATTTGAAAGAGTGCCGTCATTTTGTTCTTGCTCCAATTCAAAATCCTGTTCAAGAGTTTCCAGACTTGTAAGCAAGGAAAAAACTTGCGGTCGGAACCAAAACATAGTTCCTGCAACAAATAAAAACTCAATGTTATCTGTTGGTAAATTAAAAAGACGTATTAAATCAGAAACCTTTTCTGCGTTATCTCTCCAATACATTTTCTTCGGCACAACATAACCTTTTGGAGCAATAATACCCCAATCAGGATGATCATCCATCGCTTTTTTTATCTTTGCAACGATATCACGCGATCCCAGAATTCTGTCTAACATATCCTGGCGCCAATTAATTCCAAGCTTTGAATAAGTATTCTGCTTAGTGTGAATTTTACATAAATATTTATAGTCAAGTTTTGAAACGGCAGATAACATGGTCAGAAAAGGCAGCACATCGCGTCCAAGATTTTCACATCGATAAATCTGGGCATCAGGAAAACCTGCCCTTATTGTATCTTCTGAAATATTTACTCCGAAAGGGATCGTAATAATCAGATCAAATTGTTTGTCCAGTTGTAACAGGTAGGATAGTATCTCACTCCACATATTGGGATAGTATAAGTGTAAAATTATGCATGTATCATAATGCTTGACCACTTTATTATTCTGAAGTTGGCTTGATAAATCTTTCACTGCCGGATCGTTCTCGATTATTTGAGTAGTATTTGCAGAACTATCTAATGGTTTGTCATTCTCGGGAAATTTTTGTCTGTAACTTTTCACTTGCCATTCATGTTTGGATAGAATATGACTAAAGTTGGGAATATGCCGCTTTAGTTCATCTATCTCAAAACGTTCCAATAGACGTGAGCCCAGAGCGGTAAAGTAATTTATCAATTTTTGCTTTTCAGGTGCACCGGGTTGAAGCCATCCCAGTTTCTTATCATCTGGTGCATTGTCTAGTTGCAACACTCCAAGTCCGTATGAATGCTCAAATTCTAAGTTACTCGGGTAACGCAATCGCAGTTCTTCCCAGAATTTCCAAACCCCAAAATTGCGTTCGCGGACATTTGTGTCGTGAAGGATTACTACAGCACCAGGGGTCAATTTGGGCAACCATTTATAGAAATCATGTTGAATTGCTTCGTAAGTATGCAATCCATCAATATGTAGGAGATCTATTGATTCATTCATAAAATGGTTTGTAGCAGCATCAAACGTCATCCGCAGCAGCCGAGAGAATCCGGAATATTGTTCCTGATTATATGCATTGACCTTGGCAAAAATCTCTTCGTCGTATTGACCCGCATGTTCATCGCCCTGCCATGTATCGATTGCATAGCATTTTGTTGTAAGCCTTGCCTCAACAACTGATTGGCAGAACGAAAAATATGAATTTCCGCTATGCGTACCAAGTTCAACAAATGTCCTAGGTGCAACCTCTTGTATCACCCATGCCGCGAATGGCAAATGCCCCGCCCATGCATCCGGGTGTTGAATGGATTTGGGAGTAAATAATGCCGCTAGAATTATACTATCTGGGATCATGTCATCGTTTCAAATGTCTTAAGAACGGAGCTAATGTAATATTTAGAATACAAGTAAAATTTATCTCATACCTATCGTAGTTGCCTTATGCTGGAGCCAACGTTTCAGACTACTCTTCTTATTCCACAACACACCTTTATTTGGCTTACGGCAGACGAGCATTGTATCGTGCCATGGATCGCTGCCATCAGCATAGCCGAGGTCTTCCCATTGAGTCACCGCCTCGATCACTTCTAATTGAGCAAATTGTGCAAGCGATACCATACCATCGGGATAAAACCGCCAACAATCCAGCGGATAACGATGTTCTGGTCCGCTCGACGGGGCAAGAATACAGCATATACCACCCGGTTTAAGCACACGTACTACTTCCAGAATTGTTATCCAGAAAAACTGGATATGTTCAAACGCTTGTCCGGAAATTAAAACATCAGCAGACTCACCGGCAACCTCGTTCCATGTATATGGCGTATGCAACACTATATCAACGTTTTTTCCGGCCATCATATCCAGTCCTATATACTCCCAAGGCATCTCTGAAAATAGCGAGCGAAAACTGCCGTTTACATCCTGACTGCCCAAATCCAGTATTCGAAGCGGCTGGTTCTTTTTTACAGACAGATACTGATTGCGAAATGCGGTCATTTTTTCAATTGAACTTTGATGCATCCTATTTTTCTCTTCTCAGATACCCTTTTGGATTCCACGTTATAAGAAAAGCCTCTTTATTTCTGTCGATAGAAAACTCCTTATTATAGTTTACGAAATCCGAGATCGCCTCATAAGGTCCCGGATCGGGCCCTATATTAAGGCCATGATGACAGATTCCATCTTCGACTATCAGATAGCTTCCTATTGTTACGAGTTGTGAATATTTTTTTAATACGTTGAGAGTATTTTGGTATTCATGAGAACTATCTTCGATCACAAGAACGGTAGCAGCATCACCGCACTGAGCCACCACCTCATTAAAAACTTCACATGCATCTCCTGTAATAAAAGATATACGGGGATGATTCTTTGCGGTTTGATTAAGGCGAGAATGATCAATGTCCACAGCAATAACGCGTCCTTTGCCCAGATGGTCACACAAATGCGCTAGTGAAAGTGCACTACCTCCACAATAATTGCCAATTTCTACAATAACATCCGGCTTTAAAGCAAAGATTATCTCTTGATATATCCAAAAATCCAACGGGCAGCGCATACAGGGAATTCCAAAATATGTTGAATCCTTAACAATCCTCGCTTGAATCACTTCAAGAACTTCACTAAGGGGCTTCGAAAGGATTTCTTCCATCCGGCCCGTTTCATTTGAAGCATTCAATGTTCTCTCCTCGCAAGTAGATCTATATTTGGGATATTATAAATATAATAATCATGCACTCCATACTTCCTACACACATCACATACCGGATGAGCAAAACGTAAAGCTTGAATTTCATCGATTGATTTTTCCATGTAGCTCGATATAGTGAATCTATTACTGTTATAAACTCCGCAGCAAAGCTGGACGCGACCAAGTACATCCAAAGTAATCACATCTTCCTGTAGCTTACAATGCAAATTTTTATTTTTCTTAGCAGCTTTTAATGCACTTTCTAGTGGTAGAGCAAGATTGTCTATAACTAACTGATCACTGTCGTTGATTGTACCATAACCTTCTTCTCCAACCTTCGCCAGAACCTTTTCAAGTGGCAACCAAACTGCCCACATGGGATAGAATTCAAAACCCAGATGTTCGACATACCGTTTCATAGACAACTCATCGCCCAAATTAGATAAGTATCGATGAAATGCAACAGAAATATTATTCACGACTTTTGTTTTCATATTAATATCAGCCAAAAGTCGCATATTTCTCTTTACCAGTTCAATGTCGCCCCTTTTATGTGTTATCCCATATGTTTCTTGAGAAAAACCTGAGAGTGATATGCGAATTGAAAATGGCTTTTCCAGCATTATTTCTTCTAATCCGGACGCCTTGTTCAAATTAGTACTAATGTGACAGTTTAGTCCAAATTTATTGACGACTCTAATCATCTCTGGCAATCGAGGATGTAATAGAGGTTCAGCCCAATTAAAAAGACCTATATCCGTTACCTGGCATTCCCGCGTGGCCTTTTGTAAGATGCATTCTAATGTCTCCGGTGACATCAAACCTTTTGGATTTTTCACATCCGTCATGTTACCAACAGGACATGATGGACAACGCAAGTTACACGCACCGACAACATCAATATAGAACTGGAAGTGATGATTCATGATCATCTCTTAAAGGTGATATGTATCAACCAATAAACCTTGCCCGAAAGACTTTTTGGTCACTTCGGCAATTATTGCAATTGACATTTTATAAAACCGCAATTTCCCAAAATATTTTCTTATGAAATTCCATCCCAAAAGGTAATATCGTCTGTTACAGAAAGCAAACCACACTTACCCGTATGAGAAATGTAATTCTACCCTATAATGCTTAAAGTAATACGTTTCATCGGGATTCCAATCAGTCCAAAACAGACTGAACTGGTATGGACTTGCAGCATAAGTGCATCATTCAGCCAATGATGCTGGATATGTTCATTCGGTGTTCCTTCTGCGATTGCGGGGGAAATACTGTAATGTCCCGGTTGCATTATAGGAAATCGGAATTCAAATATTGCTACCAACCTCTGGCCGCTAGTAACTCTTAATGGCTTGCTTTGATCAGTAAAAGAAGTAACATCACCAAAAATCAGTTGGCCCAACCGATCCTTTACCTGAAAACCGACGATCGGGCCATATATTTCATCGTGTATTTTACAGTAAATTTTCATCTTTACTATCTCACCACCTACAATCCATGATAGAGGCTTGTCATTTTTATCTGTGAGTAGTACCGACTCAATCGAAGCGCCCCCCCTCCCAAATGATGGCGCGGCCGTGTTAAACTTAAAAAGTTCGACATCATTTCGTAAATTCGTAGAATTAAAAAAATCAAGACGCATATCACGATAATCCTCTTCCGCAGGATCAAGGTTGTCATCAGATACTTCTTTTTCAGTACTCGCTTTTGAAGGTAACTCGCTCTTCCCTTGTTGGGCTTCGTACAAATCCTGAAGATATTGTGTTGCTATATCTTTTGGCGTGCCCCGCATCTTGACTACACCATCCTCTAAAAGCATCGCTGTGTTACAAAGATTCACTAACGCATTGGTATCATGACTGACAAATAAAACAGTCTTCGTTTCAATGAATTTCCGAATTACACGCATGCATTTTTGTACAAAAAATGCATCCCCGACTGCTAAAGCCTCATCTATAACAAGAATATCCGCATCGACATGTGCAATAACTGCAAATGCAAGCCGCACTACCATTCCGCTTGAGTAGGTTTTAACAGGCCGCTCAATGAAGCCGCCGATATCTGCAAAGTCAACGATATCATTAAAACGGGCATCAGTTTCTTTTCTACTCAAACCAAGCACGGCTGCATTCATGTATACGTTTTCGCGCCCGGTAAATTCGGGATTGAAACCGGAGCCCAACTCCAGTAAGGCAGCGATCCGGCCATGTGTTTGAATGCTGCCACTGGTCGGATTAAGCGTACCGCATATCATCTGAAGTAAGGTGGATTTACCGCTACCGTTGCGTCCTATAATACCGATACATTCCCCCCGTTTAACCTCGAAGGATACATCTTTAAGAGCCCAGAACTCACGGAAGTATTGTTTGCGGTTACCGATTAACATCTGCATGAGTCGATCACGTGGTTTATCATAGATATGGTAACACTTACCGAGATTCTCTACACTGATAGCGATTTCAGAGGACATCGGCAAATCCCCTGCGGGTTTTCTGGAACCAGGCGAAGCCAAGCCAGGCAACTAATGCGGAACCCAGTAGATAGAATGACAGAATAGTCATATCAGGCGCTTTACCCCAGAATAGTACATCTCGAGCTTGTTCGATAACAAGCGTAAGAGGATTCAATAGCAACAGAAGACGGTACTTTTCCGGTATCGCACTGACGGGGTAAAAAATAGGTGAAAGGAATATCAGCACCGTAGTGATAACGCCGATAAATTGGGAAACATCACGCAGATAGACGCCCAACGACGCAAGACCCCAGGTTAGACCTATGGTGAACAGCAACAGTGGTAAAACGACCAGCGGCAGCATTAATACGGTAATATGCGGTACACCGAAAAGAACAAAATAAGCAACTAACCATACAGCAAGACTAATCAAAGCATGGAACATGGTTGATCCCAAGGCAACTAAAGGAAGTATCTCCAAAGGAAAAACAACTTTTTTTACATAGTTTACGTTAGAAAGAATCAAGCTAGGAGCTCGATTGATGCATTCTGCAAAAATGTTGAACATGATCAGTCCGGCGAAAAGCACAAGGGCAAATTCTGTTTTTGAATCACTACTCGCATTCCAGCGTGCCTTAAAGACGACGCTGAAAACAAAAGTGTAGACGGCCAGCATGAACACGGGATTGAAAAATGACCATAGAATACCCATAAAGGAGCCACGGTAGCGGCCGACAACTTCACGTTTTACTAGTGTTTTTACCAGGCCGCGGTTGAACCATAAGCTAGCCGCCATTTGTTTTGGTGAGATGGAAAAATCCTGCATCAGCCAAAGACCCCTACAATTATAAATTCACCGGTCAATATACAATTCATTCCGAAGAGTTGAAATAACCATTTTCTAAAACACTTCTGATGCTGACTAGAGAGGAGTCGCTAATTGACTTTTTGAGCCGTCTCGGCAATATTCAATAGTTCCTCCGCCGCCTGCAGCCAGTTGAATCTCTTTAGGATTTTTTCAACTTCGCTTTTTGACACTTTGTTATTTAATTCAACAACTGATTTCAACTTGTGGGCTATTTCTTCAGAATTCAACGGATTAACATATACTACACAATCTCCAAAGATTTCATGATGACTCGGTATATCGGAAACAAGCACCTTGCACCCGCTTGCAAAAGCTTCCAGCGGAGGAAATCCGAATCCTTCATATAATGAGACCGACACAAAAACATCCGCCTGTTTGTATAAATCTAAAAGCTGCGCGTCCGTAACATATCCAAGGAATACGATTGACGGATATTTAACATCGATATTTGGTTTCCCGTTTTTGCCAAACACCAATTGATTGTCCCCACCTGCAATAATAAGTTTTGAATTCTTCAATCCTGCAATTTTAAATCCCTCGATAAGTTTTTTCAGATTCTTCCGCGGTTCAAGCATTGAAACTGCGAGAATCGTTATATCCTTTTTTATTCCGTGTCTTTTTTCCCTTGACGAGTTAAACGCCTCACTAACTCCCGGATAGACTTTATATATCTTCCTTATCGGAACTTCAAGTAATTCCACTAATTCTTTCTTTGTAAAATCACTATCAGTCACAATAAGAGAAGAAGCATCTATTACACGCGGGACCAGAAACTTGAACCACGCAGCGGCACGCCGGGAAAACCATTTTGGATTCCTTAAAAATGCTACATCATGTATTACGGTAATCTGATTTCTGTACCACATCGGCCCGGTATTCATCAAATTTATCAGCAGCGGCCTATTTCTCTGGCGCAACAGGAAAGGAAGCTCTATCTGTTCCCAGAAATGTCCTTTCAGCTTTCCATAAAGCTCGACGCCTAATTCCTTTGCAGCAGACCGGTGCAAAATATCATCCGGTGCAATAAAAGTCAGCGACGGCTGTATTTTTTTCAACTGCCGGGAGATTTCAATCGCATACCGTTCAAGCCCTGTTATGTGGCGCGTCAGGAAACGTGCATTGACGATTATATCCTTTTGACGTTTTATATTAATTTCTTTCAAGATGCAAGAATCTCTTTATAAAGTTCAAGATATAACTGCACAGTTTTATCCCATTCAAAATTCTTAGCCGGTTTGTCTTCGATTTCTCCTTTATACGCTTTTACGCATCCGTCGACAAGAGCAGAAGCCGACTTCGCTTTCACAAAAACGTGCCTGCCAGTAACTACTTCGGGCAGCGAACCCGAATTTGCCGCAACAACGATCTTTTTTGCATTGATTGCTTCACGTGCACAGAAACCGAATCCCTCGGAAACCGACGGAACTACAACACAGTCTGCCGCGTAAATATAGGCCGCAAGAATCTCTCGCGGGACCGGCGGAATAATCTTGCATATGCCGTTCCGACACGAAAAAATACTCTTCTGCACTCTCGCCCAAATTCGCTTGTCGTACATGGATAAAACGAGAATAAACCGTGCCTCCGGTATTTGCATAGAGATTTCCGGAATCGCTTCAGCAAAATATTCAAAACCTTTCGTGATACCTGTTCGGCCAAACGAGAGAAATATATAGTGTTCTTTATCGAAATTTAGTTGTTCCCGGACTTCCTGATTTGAGAAAGCCGGATTCTCGAGTTTAGAATCGCCAGGATAGATTACTATGATCTTTTTCTCAGATACTCCAATTGAAATCAGTGACTCCTTTGTGTATTCAGATATCGCAATAAAATGATC
>Ga0315545_1001618_pt1 | contig 21673 bp, 17 predicted proteins | sample SalMarSW160210MG_FD_203096 | JGI IMG/M metagenome (GOLD analysis project Ga0315545, IMG submission 203096) | Salt marsh sediment microbial communities from the Plum Island Ecosystem LTER, Massachusetts, United States - Salt Marsh Sediment SW1602-10 ...
AGAAGCTTTGAATCTGCTTGCCACTCGGACCAGTCGGAATCTTCGCAAACCTGGTGTTGTTCTTCACGTCAGGATTTTCGGTTATTCCGAGAGCCGCGTATGCATTGATGGCGGAAGGCATGAGTATCGCAGCCTTTCCCGCTGCATAAATGTTCATCATATCGACCCACGTATGGGTAGATATTCCAGGTGGTCCGTATTCTCTGCTTATATCGACGAAGGCCTTGAACCCTTGCTTGAAATCGGGTGATGTAAAGATAGGTTTTGCATTCTTTTCCTTGATTTCGTTCGCCTTGATGAGCCCGCCTTCGAACCAGGAGGCGTATCCTGAATATGCATACACAAAACCTGTGAGATCGAGTGTCGGCTCCTCGCCGGGTGCTCCCCGCATTGTGACCGGATAGACATTGACGATGCCGTCCCGCTCAAATCCACGTTTGAGCGCCTTCAGCACACTCATGAGCTCATCGGTGGTTTTTGGGGGGGTCAACCCATAGCGGTCGAATATGTCCTTGCGGTACATTATCCCAGCACCAAAGGAATAGTAGGGGAGCGCAAACAATTTCCCGCCGGGCGGCATCCTGTTCGCATCCAGGTACTTTTCGTATACATTGTCGGGATCGAAATAATCCGTCGGATGCTCATCAAAGTAATCATCCAGTGGTTCAAGAAACCCACCATGACCGTACGACTGAATTCCGGCAGCACTCCCGGCAAGAAGAATGTCGTACCGGCCGGTATGCGCGATGAGATCGGTCAGCACTTTCTGGCGCACTGCCGTCTCATCCCCCCACTCAATCTCGATACGTGCACCGACCTCCTTTTCGAGCTGCTCCAGAAGCGGGGTACGCTCAGTTCCGCTGCCCCCGAAAAGCTCGGGCCATGCAAATCCCTGGGCAAATGCAAGTACTCTGATAGTTGGAAACTCCTCTTCTTTTTCTGCCCCACCTCCACTCCCCCAGAGAAATGGCGCACAGAGAACGAGAAACATAAAAACAAATATAAATATCCTCCCTTTCATACAACACCTCCTTTAATGTTTATTGATATCAGCTGTGTGAAAGCCGTCATAGTGCACTGTTGGTTATTTGAAGCCTAGCATGAATTTTTGTGATTCTTAGCCGATCCAACCAACCTCTTCTCATCGGAGGTCGAGTTTGATGTGTTGTTGAAAATATTTTTGACAGCATCAAATAGTGTGAATACCGACTTTCATGCATCGCTCTGACAATGTACCATTCACTCATATATTGCACGGTAATTTTGAGAACTTCGGATAATAGGCTTCAATGGATTCAGTATTTTTCACCAAAATAAATGCTTTTCCCAAATATATTGAAAAACTCGAAGTTCGACTCAAATAATTGTATTCTCAAAATTATTTCTGTCAATAAGTTTATTTCTCATATGATATGTGTTGACATCTTACCCTTACCTGATACAATTACCCTTCGGGTGATGCATGGGAATTGCAAAAATATTTTATTAATTTTTTTAAGGGGAAAAAATATGAAAAAACTGGCTATTGTTATATGTGCTGCTCTTCTTGTATTCTGCGTTTTTGGTGTCGCGTTCGCTGTATCGAAGGAGCAGCAGGTGGTGGATACCAGCAGATTCAAAAAGGATCCGCCGTGGGTGATCGGATACGATATTTACTGGCTCGGCAATACGTGGTCTGCACAGTTTGCCGAGGAGTTCAAGCAGGCGGTGTCAATGTACGATCAGCTGGTGAAGGATGTCGTCATAACGAGTTCGGAGGGGAGCACTGAAAAACAGATCAAGAATATAGAGGCAATGATTTCAAAAAAGGTCGACATAATCATTGTAACTCCCAACTCAACAAAGGGCCTGGCTCCTGTCATCAAAAAAGCGCTTCAAGCCAACATCCCTGTTGTGCTCAATGCTGCCGGGGTTGAGGGTGATGAATATACAACGTTCATCAACGTTACAGACCGTGCCCTTGGGAAAGCGATGGCAGAATGGCTTGTCAATGAGCTCGACGGAAATGGAAGAATTTTCGCGATCACAGGCCTGCCAGGGCTGGGCGTGGCAGAAGCCAGATGGGATGGCGCGATGGAGATATTCAATCAGCACAGAAAGATCAAGGTGGTGATGAAGGACGCCGGTGACTGGGCAGACCCCAAAACGAAACGTGTTGTATCTGATATGCTCGCGGCCTACCCGAGACCGGATGGAATTTGGGCAGATACTCCTGGACTTGGCATGATAGAGGCATTTGAGGAGGCCGGCTCTTCTTTCATCCCCTTTGCCACCTGCTCTGACAACAACGGTTTTCTCAAGTACTGGGCACAGCATAAGAGCAGGGTAAACGCGATCGGAGTCACCAAACCTGTGTGGCTGAGTTCAATCGCACTCGACTACGCGTTTCGCATTCTGCAGGGGAACCCGGTATTCAAAGACAACTTCATACCGCCTTGCGTCGTGACAGAGGAGAACGTTGACGATTTCGTGCGGTTCGATCTTCCAAACGGATACTGGACACTTTGCCATCTCAGCGATGAGCGTGCCAAGGCTCTTTTTGGAGAATAAAACCTCAACTGAAAACAGTGATACGAAGAGGATTATTCCAGACTGCAAAGAGAACGTCAACCACGAAGAACCTCTGAACAGATAACAGATGAAGATGACACAGCCGCATATTTCTTTTGGAATATGCGACTGTGTCTCTATTGCCCTTTTAAACATGTTTACTACAATCCAATTTCACTTCAGACATAACAAACCAATATTCATTATATACGGTATACTGGTCCTCTTTATCGTGGGAAGCATGGCGATATTCCCGGTATTCAGGAGCGCGACCAATCTCTCATTTCTTATGAACCAGGCAGTGGTTCTCGGAATCGTTTCCCTGGGCCAGACCATTCCCATTCTCATGAGCGGTCTTGACATGTCCGTCGGATCTGTGATGAGCCTTTCAACGACTATCGCTGCCGTGCTCATGGGAGGTCCTGGATGGACATGGCCGCTCGTGCTGATACTGATACTCGCAACAGGCACGGCAGTGGGACTGATCAATGGTCTAGGGGTCGCAAAGCTCAATATGGTTCCCATTATTGTTACTCTGAGCACCATGATCATTGTTTCCGGCCTTGCCATGTTTATTTTACCCCAACCGGGGGGATACATTCCGGAAAACATATACAAGTACTTTCTTTTCGAGGTCGGTGCATTTCAGGGTCCGGTATTCTACTACATTGTGATCATTTGTATTCTTTACTTCTTTCTCCATCACACTGTTCGCGGCCGACATATCTACGCGACTGGCGGCGACAAAGAGCGGGCGAGCCTTACGGGCGTACGCGTCGACCATGCCATTATTACCGGATACGCACTCTCGGGACTCCTTTCATCCGCGGCTGGCATATTTTTGGCACTGAGAATCAGCAGCGGAGCTCCGACTGTGGGCAACCCGTTTCTTCTCGACAGCATCACCGCCGTACTGCTTGGCGGGACAACCTTTGTGGGAGGAAGAGGAGGAATTATCGGAACGGTCGGCGGGACGCTGGTGCTAACGGTGCTCGCAAATGTCCTAGTAATGGCAGAAGTCCACACGTACTGGCAGTACATCGTTCGGGCCGGAGTGCTTTTTGTTGCGGTGGTAGCGTACACTATGAAAAGGAGATTCGCCTGATAAAAATGAACAAGCGGCTTTTAGTTCCCATTTTCGGACTCGTTGCTGTGCTCATAGCTATTGCTGTTATCAGCCCTTACAGTCTTATGCCTGTATCTTTTCTCAATGCGACAAAAAATGCCTCATATCTGGGTGTCGTGGCAATCGGTCAAACGATAGTCATGCTCACGGGCGGCATCGATATGTCTCTCTATGAGACAATAGCGCTGACAAACATTTTTTCCGCAAACTTCATGCAGGATAATCCTTTTTCAATACTATCGGTTACACTCCTCGCGATTCTGCTTGCCGGATGTATAGGATTCGTGAACGGGACGATGATTGCCAAAACGGGAATACCTGCCATCATCATGACGATCGCCATGGGCTTTGCTGTACGCGGCTCATACCTGGTGCTGACAAAAGGCGCTCCGAGAGGGTACATACCGGAAGTTGTCAGATTTATCGGGAGAGGAAAGCTGTTCGATCTTGTTCCTGTAGCGCTTCTCGTCTGGCTCGCCCTCTCCTTCGGGGTGATTCTGTTTCTCAATCGTACTGCGGCAGGGAAATCGGTGTACTTTACCGGCAGCAATCCCACTGCGGCAAGGCTTTCCGGTATCAACAACGACTGGACGATTATTCTTGTGTATGTGACCAGCAGCGTGTTCGCCGCTATTTCAGGACTTCTTATTTCCGGATATCTTGGTATGGGAACTCTTGATGCGGGAGTCGAATATATGCTCAGCCCTATCGCAGCAAGCGTTATCGGCGGCACAACCTTTGCGGGAGGAATCGGCGGGATCGGAGGGACGATAATCGGAACGCTCATCATGAGATATGTCGACAACCTGATGACTCTGGTGAATGCCAGACACGCCGGAAAACTGATCGTACAGGGCGTTATCATCGGTGGCATCGCAACCATGCACAGTACTCAGAAATGGTCGCTGAAGTGAGGAATTTCATGAGCGTATTGAAGGTACAGGAGGTTTCCAAGTTCTTTCCCGGAACCAGGGCGCTGAATCGCGTGAATTTCGAACTGGAGCACGAGGGGGAGATACACGCGCTTGTCGGTGAAAACGGTGCGGGAAAAACCACCCTGGTAAAGATAATTAATGGTGCATTGGAAAAAAACGAAGGGACTATCCTGCTGAGGGGAGAACCGTATCACGCATCAAATGTACAGCAGGCACAGCAGCAGGGACTCGCCTTCATACCACAGGCTTCAAATCTTATCGGTTGCCTGTCGGTAAAGGAAAACCTCTTTCTCGGACAGGAACACGTCAAAGGGTCTCTCATAAAAAGAATCGACTGGAAAAGAAGCGGACAGTCTGCAGCCAGGCTTCTGACTCGAGTAGGGCTCGGCCATATTAATATTGATCTGCGGGTCGAGGATTTCGAGGTGGCAGAGCAGCAACTCATCGAGATCGCCAAAGTTCTGAGCATACACGCCAGCATTATCACCATGGATGAGCCGACTTCTTCCCTCACAGAAGAAGAAACCCGGAGGCTCTTTGATATCATCCGGTTTCTTCAGCGTATGAATGTCTCGGTTATTTTCGTTTCCCACAAACTGGATGAAGTGTTTCAAATTTCCGATAAAATAACCGTGCTGCGGAACGGAGAATGCGTAGGTACCAGAAACACGTCCGAAACGAACCGCGAGGAAATTGTTCGGATGATGACCGGAAAGGAGGAAGCTGAGAAATACACAAGAAAGAAAAGGCTTCACGGTTCCGTGATCATGAAGGTGAGCAATCTGAAGACTCGTGGTATCGTTCATGAAGTATCCTTTGAGCTTGCAGCAGGAGAGACCCTGGCAATTGCCGGTCTTTTAGGCTCCGGTCAGACCAAATTGCTTGAAACCCTGTGCGGATATTATTCGCCAATATCGGGATCAATTGAGATCGGTGGGCGGGAAATTAGAATTCACAGCCCCAAAGACGCGCTGAGGCACGGGATAGGATATATACCTGAGGACCGGCATATAAAGGGTCTTATGCTGAACCAGAGTGTTCAGGACAACATCTCGGCTGCAAGTCTGCGGGATGACAGGCAATTCGGGTTTTTATCGATTGCCATGCAGCTGGAACGCGTGCAAAAACTCATAGAGCAGCTCGGTATCATATGCGCAGGTACGCATCAGCTTGTCGAGAACCTCAGCGGGGGTAACCAGCAGAAGGTGCTTCTTGCCCGATATCTCAAGGTCAAGCCACGTATATTGCTCCTGAACGAACCAACTCGGGGGATTGATGTGGGAGCAAAAACAGAAATCTATAATCTTATCAGCAGCTTCAAAGTACAGGGAGGAGCCGTGCTCATGGTTTCCAGTGAGCTTCCTGAAATACTCGGTATCAGCGACCGCATTATGGTCATGCATGAGGGGCGGGTGACTGGCTTTTTCAGTACCGGAGAGGCAACAAAGGAAAAACTCATGCATGCGATGACTGTGTAGGGCAGCAGAAAGAGAGAGAAAAGGAGGTTTAAATGCCTTTAAAACATATACTTACTCCGATAAATATCGGACCGGTGACTATAAGAAACCGGATTGTCTTTCCACCGATCGACCTGGCTTTACACAGAGAAGACCAAAAAGTCGATCAGCGCTACATCGATTTTCTCGCTATTCTTGCCCAAAACAACGGTGTGGGCATGATTATCAGTGAATTCACAGCAGTTGCCAATGATCAGTTCTGGGCGCCTGCGTCCAGGATAGACAAAGATGAATTCATTCCGGGGTTCCGCAGGATGGTAGATACCCTACATCAGCACAGCACACGGATATTCATGCAGCTTGCCTTGCTCGGCGGGAGAGCACCCTACGGCAGGGCGATCGCCCCTTCAGCCATACAAAGCCCGCTCTATCCGGGAGTGCCGGAGGAACTCTCGACTGATGAGGTAAAGGAACTGGTGTGCAAATGGCGTGAAGCGGCAATACGTGCGAAAAAAATCGGATTCGACGGCGTGGAGGTTCACGGCGGGCATACCTACCTCATCGGCGCCTTCATGTCTCCTCATGCAAACAGCAGAGAAGACGAGTACGGCTGCGATTTTCAGGGGCGCATGCGCTTCCCGACCGAGATCATACAAGGAATCAAGGAAGACTGCGGTGAGGAATATCCGGTGGGAGTCAAGTTCAGCGCGTATGAAGCTTTGCCCAACGGCATCACCGGTCCCCTCTCGATAGATATCGCCGAGCATCTGGAAAAAGCGGGAGCAGACTACCTCCACGTGTCTTCCTCAACATACCTGCTCGGAGGCACGGATTATCCAGATGTGCCCCCTCTCTTCGTACCCGAAGGTCCTCTTACATCCTTTGCCGGGATGATAAAAAAACGGGTGAAGGTACCGGTACTGACCGTTGCCGGCATAGTCACACCGCAGAAAGCGGAGGAGATCATTTCTGAAGGAAAGGCAGATCTCGTGGGTGTGGGAAGGGCTATGTTTGCAGACCAGCACTGGGTTTCAAAGGTGCATGCAGGTAAAGAGGATGAAATAACCCCCTGTATACGGTGCAATGTCTGCCACAAGAAGATCGTCATTGACCGTGCAGGTGCGGTCGAGTGTACCGTCAATCCGAGCCTCCTTGGCGAGCCCCCCCAGCCTGCAGCGGTTATGAAACGTGTCATTGTCGTTGGAGCCGGACCGGCCGGTCTGGAGGCTGCCATCACTGCGTCCGAACGGGGTCATGAGGTCATCCTCTACGAAAAAAAATACGAACCGGGCGGCAACATCAGGCTCGGGTGTGTGCCTCCTTTCAAGCAGGACCTGCGGCGGCTTCTCCAACACTATGAGCGGCGCCTCAAGGAAAGCGAGGTCCGTTTCGTGCCGGGACGGGAAATGTCTGTGGATGATCTAAAAAATGAAGGTGCGGACGTTCTTGTTGTGGCGGTCGGTGCACAGGAATACGTACCCCATATTCCAGGTATCAAGAGCGCGCCTGTAACGGCAGCCCGGGATTTCTATCTTAAGCGAGAACTTCAGAAGCAAAGCAGTGAGCGGGCGGTTGTAATCGGGGCCGGAGACGTTGGGTGTGAGATTGCATGGTATCTCGCGCTTCTTGGACGCTCAGTTTCCCTCATTGACGTCCTTCCGTACGATGGATGGATTACGGACGAACATCCAACCAACCGTTTCATACTCATGGAACAGCTTTCAAAAAATAATGTGCAGATACTCGACAACGCAAAAAAACTCGAAATCGCCTCAGATTTTCTTTCGGTCTCTTTGGAGCGGGAGGGAATTCATTACACAATTGCTGCGGACCTGGTCGTGCTCGCCACCGGGTATAAAAAAAACAATCAGTTTGCGCAGGGGTTGCGCAATGAAGACGCCGCTTCCGAAATATGTATAATCGGTGACTGCGCAGACCCACGGGATATTCACTGGGCAATCCGCGAAGGGTATGAAACCGGGATACGGATATAATGAAACCCAGAGAACGAGTACGACGAGCGCTGAACCACGAGGAAACCGACCGACCTCCCGCCGATCTGGGGAGCACATGCAACACTTCCATTACACTCATCGCCTACAGGAAACTGGCCGCCCATCTCGATATTGCAGTGAATCCTGACCCTCCCCTGCTCTCCCGGGATATGCAGGTGGTCTCTGTTGCCGAACCAGTACTCGAGCGGCTGGGAATCGATACCAGGGGAATCCATTCGGGCACACCTGAAAGGAACAGAACAGTTGAGCTTTCTGAAAAAGCGTACCGGGATGAATGGGGTATTCAGTACAGGGCTGCTGAGAGAAACGGGGAGCCGCTCTACTACGAGGCGGTGAAATACCCTCTTGAAGACGCTGAAACTGTTCATGATATTGAGGCGCTCAACTGGCCGGATCCCGAAGATCCGGGGAGGACACGCGGGCTCGTTGAGCAGGCACGAAATATCCGGGAGCAGACGGAGTTCGCGCTCGTTGGCCACATGGGGGACACAAGTATTTTTCAGGCCTGTACCATGATCAGGGGGATGGAGAAGTTTCTCATTGACCTGATACTGTTTAAACCTTTTGCATCGGCGCTTCTGGAAAAAGTCACCGAAATCCAATCGGTCAAGATGATCCGGTATCTCGAGGAGACCGGTGATTACCTGGACGTCGTTGGAGTGGGTGATGATTTCGGTGCCCAGAACGGCATGCTCATTTCTCCGGATCTTTTTCGAAACATGATAAAACCACACCTGAAACGATATTTCCGGCTTATCAGGGAGAAAACGGCTGCAAAGCTGCACCTGCACAGCTGCGGGGGAGTACGCGAAATATTGAGTGATCTTATTGATATCGGGGTCGAGGTACTCAATCCGGTACAGGTTTCCGCCCGGGGAATGGACCCCGAAACGCTGAAGCGTGAATATGGAGACCGGCTGAGTTTCTGGGGAGGTATCGACACACATCACCTCATGCCGAAGGGCACACCGGCAGAAGTCACAGAGGAGGTGCGGCGCATCGTCAGGATACTGGGGAAGGGAGGCGGATACGTGCTGAACCCGGTACACAATATACAGCCGGATGTTCCTCCGGAAAACGTGGTCGCCATGTACGATGCAATTCGTTGATCCTCCGAAGGGTGAGTATCCACAATGATGATACCAGACGTCAGACATACATCGATATTCGTTTACCCGTGGGATATCATCGATTACGGCACAGGCAGGTATCTGGAGCTGGTGCGCTCGCTCGGACTGGACGGTGTGCACGTTGCGGTAAACTACCACCACGCCAAGCTGCTCTGTACACATAATCCTGTAAGAACGCTGTACTTTCCTGAGCCGAACGCGTGTTACTTCACCCCCCAGAATAACCGATATCCTCCAGGGCTGGTTCCTGAAGAATCCACGCTTACCTCTGGAACATTCTTCCTCAGCGAACTTGCGGAGGAGGCAGAAAAACGGGGCGTGGAAAGGACCGCATGGATCATCTGCATGCACAACAGCACGGCCGGTTTTCAAAACCCGGAGCTCACCGTAACGAACGTGTTCGGAGAACACCTCTTTCACTCTCTGTGCCCGGCAAACCCTGACGCGCAGGGAATCGTGCTCGGCATGGTGCAGGACGTGGTGAGCCGTTTTGGTTTTCAGTCGCTGTGTCTTGAATCCGCGGGTTTCATGCGATTTTTTCACGGGTATCACCACGAGATGTACGGAATTCCTCTCACTGACTCACTCGACCTGCTTCTCTCTCTCTGCTTTTGTCCATCCTGTAAACAAACGGCTGAGGAGCACGGAATCGATTCGAATCTTCTGCAGGCCGCGGTGAAACGGCATATTGAAAAATTGTTAAAAGAATCACGGACTGAAGAAAACAAGCACAACGGAATGAATTTCCGCGACCTCCTCGGCGTACTTTTTCACGACATTCCTCTTCTCGAGGATTATCTGCGCATGAGAAAAAATCTGATGAACGGCTGGATTCGATCGTTGAGGAGCGCTGCTGGGGATCTCTGCACGCTGTCTATCATCGCGACGCCCGTTCCGCCCGCAGTTCAAGCCGGCATACGAAACGGCGCTGACCCGGTTTCCCTTTCCGAGATCGCCGACAGAGTGACGATCTGCGGCTATTACCGGGATGAGGATGAGATATCTGAAGATATTGACGCGCTCATTCGTGACGGGCTTCGTCCTGATCGCGCGGAGGTCGTACTGAGGCCGCAGTATCCGGACACTGAAAGCTATCAAAACCTCGTCCGCAAGATAAATACCGTTAAGGAACACGGTATCTCGCACCTCTGCTTTTACAATTTCGGCCAGATGCCGCAGGAATCGCTCCAGTGGATCAGGAAAGGAATACGCGAGACAAAATGGTTTAAGGGGGCCGAGGCATGAAGGTCGAACGAGCAGAAATACATCATGTGTGCTTACCCATGAAAAAACCCTTTGTCACTGCGTGCGGCACCATCGCAAACCGAAATCTTCTGATCATAAGGCTCTTTGCAGACGGCATCGTCGGGCTCGGTGAATGCTCTGCAAACGTGGATCCCATCTACAGTCCCGAAACGATAAAAGGCTGCAGGCACATCATCGAGGATTTCATACTTCCGTCCCTTCTGGGGAAAAAAATCGATGATATCGATGAAGTTGCGGCGTCCATGAGCCATGTAGTCGGAAACCATATGGCAAAGAGCGCAGTGGAGCTTGCATTCTGGGACATCATGAGCAGACAGAGAGGAGTCTCTGTTTCCTCACTCCTCGGCGGGACAAAAACGCGGGTCGACGCAGGTGTCAGTGTGGGCATGTTCGGCACCCTCGAGGAAACCCTTGAGGAGGCCCGTGTTCAGCTGGCAAAGGGGTTTACACGGTTGAAAGTAAAGATACAACCTGGACACGACGTTCAGCTCATTTCCTCCCTCAGGAAGCATCTCGGTGACATACAGCTCATGGCGGATGCCAATTCCTCGTACTCCCTAAAGCAGGCGGGGATGTTGCAGGCGCTCGATCCATACGGGCTCACCCAGATAGAGCAACCTCTTGAGAATGACGACATCGTCGATCATGCTGCGCTGCAGAAGAGTCTTCGCACACCTATCTGCCTTGACGAGAGCGTGGTCCACGCACACGCCGCCCGCCAGGCCATCGATCTTGAGGCATGCCGGATCATCAATGTGAAGCTCGCCCGCGTGAGCGGTCTTCTGGAGGCGAAACGGATCCACGACCTCTGTGTAAAAACCGATACGGGTCTTTGGTGCGGGAGCATGCTGGAATCCGGAGTGGGAATGATGTACAACATCATCTATTCTTCACTTCCAGGCGTAAACCAGCCTGGTGACATCCAGGAATCATGCCACTACATGAGCGACGACATTGTCGAGCCGATGATCGATGTTGCAGGTGATGGAACATTCGCGGTGCCTGCCGAGCCCGGCATCGGCGTGTCGCTGAACTGGGAAAAGATAAGGCGTTACCTTGTCAGCTCGGAGGTTTTTCGCCCGTGTTGATCATGTTTTTGTAGCCGGTGAACAGAGAAATTGATTACCATCAATACAGGTGTAAAGAGTACTGAAGGAGGAGCGGGAAAATGTCAAAAGGTCTGCTTATGATTCCAGGCCCTGTAGAGATCTCCGAAGACGTTCTTGCTGCGTACAATGGCCAGTCAATTGCTCACTATGGGGCGGACTGGGCGAAGATGTATCTCAGGACCGAACAACGCGTGTGCCGCCTTTTGAGGTGCGACGGAAGATCTTTTCTCATGCCGGGTTCGGGCTCACTCGGTCTCGAAACCATGGCAACCACATTCTGCACTGATAAAAAATGCCTTGTTCTCAGCAACGGGATGTTCGGTGACCGTCTGAAAAGTGTGGTCGCTACACACACCGGCGACCTTGAGGTTCTTTACTTTCCCCTGGACCAACCTGTTGATGTGGAAAATATTGAAAAGAAAATCAAAGCAGAACGTTTCGACGTCGTGTGCGCCGTCCAGGTGGAAACAAGCACCGGGCTCCTCAACCCCATACAGGAGCTTGCCCGGGTTGTAAAACAACAGGGGTGTCTGTTTGCGGTGGATGCCATCTCCAGCGCTGCAATCGAGCTTCTCGACATGGACGGCTGGGGAATCGATGTTGTTGTAACGGCCTCTCAGAAGGGTCTGGAAACCCCACCCGGTCTGGGCATTGTCGCGGTCCGGGGGCACCTCATCGATCATATCGAGAGTAAACCGGCACGGTCCTGGTACACGGACCTCAGGATCTGGTGTGACTACTACAACGACTGGCACGACTGGCATCCTTTTCCAGTGACTCTTCCTACCAACAACGTGCTGGCACTCGCCAGAAGTCTCGATTTCATTGAAATGGAAGGAATGGAACAACGGCACAGAAATTTTCTGGACACATCGATGCGGGTTCGCCGCGCATTTTCTGCGCTTGGCCTCGAGCCTTTTGTGAGTGAGAGTGCCTGTGCGCATGGTCTCACCGCTCTTTCAACAAGGGGACGATTCGAGCCTGCAAAGCTTATCGCATTTCTCGAAGAGCATACAGGAATAAGGATAGCAGGCTCTTTTGGAGATCTCAAGAGCCATGTGTTTCGAGTGGGCCATATGAGCAGAAAGCAGTGCCTTACTTTCAATCTTGCCGCACTGATCAGCAGTATCGGGCTGTTTATGCAGCACGCAGGCTTACAGCCGGAAATAGACCGTGCGCTGGCAGAACTTTTTGCACTGTAAAGGAGAGGAAACAATGAGAATACACGATCACCTCTATCTCATCGGAAGCGGGCATTTCAGTCTGAGCCAGGACTTCGACTCGAGCGTATATGCAGTAGACTGCGGCGGGGAGATTGCGCTGATCGACGCAGGAGCTGGTGTGGATGTGGATGTGCTCTTTTCCAATATCGAACGCGAAGGCCTGGATGCTTCGAAAATCAGCACGTTGCTCCTCACCCACTCGCACTCAGACCACGCGGGCGGTGCCCGTGTTTTTCGCGAACGGTGCGGATGCAAGGTGTATATCGCCAGAAAGGAGGCGGATTATGTGGAAAAGGGAACCGAAGCGGACCTAGCGCTCGACGTGGCCAAGCGAAGTGGGCTGTATTCTCCTGATTATCAGTTTCCGAACTGTGCTGTTGACGTGCGCCTCAAAGACGGCGACGTGATCACGTGCGGCAGGTTCAATTTCAGCGCAATACTCGTGCCCGGGCACAGTGAGGGTTCAACCTGCTTTCAGGTAGATCTTCCTGAAGGGCGGACGCTTTTTTCGGGAGACGTGGTGTTTGCCAGCGGTTTTATTCTGCTTCTCAATTGCAGGGGATCTTCGCTTGCAGAATACCGTGAGAACATAGGCAGACTCGCGGACAGGAAGGTGGACATTCTTTTGCCAGGCCACAAGGTGTTTATTCTTTCGGGCGGACAGAAACACATCGATCAGGCCATCGACCACCTGAGCAGGCTCGAGCCTCCTCCCAATCTTCTCTGAAAGCAGGCGCGGTCCGGGAAATTCATTGCTCAAATAAAAATAATGCACAAGTGCGTTTTTTTATATATAATGCCTGGTAAGGCTTTGAAAAATACAAAAAAAACAGGGACACAATGACTGCTTTAGACGCCATCGGAGGGAAAAGACCTCTCGAGGTAGATGAGTTTGCAAAGCGGGCTCACGCATATGTGAGAAATCCCCGGCGGAACCCGCTCAAGGAAATAATGGACTGCTCATCATCCTTCGAGCAAACCCCACCGCTTCTCGGTATTTTCAACGATATTCCCTTGAACAAGCTGAGAGAAGACGAGGTTCATTCATGGGCGAAGGCCGGGTTCTCCTTCGTGGTAAACGACGCAGAGCACCTCCAATGGGAAGGCTGGTATGGAAGAGAGCAGAATGCCGTTGAGCTCAGATTGGGTGTTCTGCCCGTACAGCGCCTGCACAGAGAGGCGCTGAGCTCTCATGGCGATGCGTTTCAGCTCGGGGCACGGGCAACCATGCGTCCTTACTGTACCTCTCTGCAGGAAGCGAAAGATTACTTCAGTTCCGTCAGCTTTCCCCTCCCCGGCAAGGCGCATCCCTACAGCCGCGGTGGCTATCCGGTCCGGGACGGTGCGAGGAACCTCCTGTTCACTCCTGATCTGCTGCTCGGTGCCGAAACGGAAACACAGGGGTGGCTGCAGTTTGAAACCGCCGAGCTTATTCTCAACAAAAATATTCGTGATGCTGTCCTGGAGCTGATGCAGTCTCAGGGAAAACACAAGGCGTGCGGATTCGTGGGACCTTTTGATGCAATCCTGAGAGAAGGCGACATTCCGGAAGTTGAAACCGCAGTTAACGAACTCTTCCGGGCCGCAGCAAAAAGAAGCGTTCATATGGGCAGAGTGGTCGGCTCCGGATCACTTACGGACCCCGGCAAAATTGAAGATGCAATGCTCACTGCAATCGAAAACGGCGCCCGTCTCATCTGTGTCCATTACCTCACCAGTGACCTTCCGCTGCTGGGGGCTTTGCACGTTTCCGAGCCTTTTTTCAGGGCTGTGTCACGCTGCGGATTTTAAACACAGTCTTTATGTTTTCAGATCAAAAAAGTTGAAATAATATGGTTTAGCCGACCGGTTTCGGCATCTGTACACCGAACTCTTTTCCAAGCTCACAGAGCTCCCGGTACAGGCCGTTTTCTACTGGAATCCCTTCCCGTGCACGTGTATCCCGGGTGATACCCTCGATCTCCCCCGGATAGAGCACCCTCTCAAATCCGGATGCAGGGGGAATTGAGTGCAGCTCATCAATCATTTGCTGTACTCGATCCTGAAAATTTTCGATCACAAGCACCCTTTCTATGTCCCACGCGACGATGAAGTGACCAAGCTTTCTCGGGCTGTCAAGGTCGACATACATACGATTTATATGAGGACCGAATGCCATACCGGAAAAAAGACTGCAGAAAATATCGATTACCATTGCCAGCCCGCTTCCCTTGTACCCGGCAACAGGGTGGAGACCCGCGATTCTGAAAGGATCGGTCGTGGGCTCTCCGTTTTCGTCGAAGCCCCAATCTTCAGGTATACTTCTTCCCTCCTTCTTCGCTATCACCACTTTTCCGTACGGTATCGAGGTCGTGGACATGTCAAGTACAAGCGGTACTCCTCCGGTGGGAAATCCGATGGCAACAGGATTTGTTCCAAGAAAGGGTTTTCTCCCGCCGTATGGTATGAGAAAGCTGTCGGTGTGTGTCATCACCATACCTGCGAAACCGCGCTGAGTCATCATTCTCACGTAGTAGCCGGTCATTCCAAAATGACTCGAATTCTTCACCACAACTGAGGCGGTTCCTGCTTCCCTGCAGAGCTCCATGGCCAAATTTGTTGCCCGTGCAGTGACGACGTGCCCGAGCCCGTCATCACCGTCAACAACGGCAAGGCCGGGAGTTTTTCGTTCATGTCGCACATGCGGTATTTTTTTTATTGTCCCGTTCTTGATTCTGCGAAGATAGTGGGAGAGCCGGACGACTCCGTGCGAATCTATACCGGACAGGTTCGCTGAAACCAGTACATCCGCAGTTACTTTCGCATCATCATCCGGAATTCCCGCCCGACTCAGTATCAGTTCTACGAATTCAAAAAGCTCTTTGCTGTGAAGCCGTATTTTGTGTTCTTTCATGCGCATCTTCCATTTTCACTATGTTATCGTAGAGCAGGATATCAGTCAAACAAAAACATGAGTCATGGCTTCGCTCACCTCTGTCAGGATAAACATAAGTAAATATTTTTGAAATAATTTTCAATAGAGATGTACCTTTGAGTAGCAGACAGTTACGGGGCTTTAAAAAGAGTTATGATTCTTTTTCTTCTCTCAGTTTCAATCTCGCAGAGTATGGGATATCCCCACAATTCATTGTTTCATTTTTCCTTGTAAAATTCAGGCGTTGTTGATGCAGGCAGCGGCAGCCGCGATGGAACCAACGGCAATACTCCTGAGTTTTATCTGGAAAGCTTCTAGCGCAGACATGGTGAAACAAATGGGGAGAAAGGAAAGCTTTTACTACGGAACCACGTTTGCCAGAATGATATCCAACCCGTAGCCTGTTTCCATGATCACGGCAGACACAACAATCTCGGTGTCAGGGCCGTATTGAAACTCGAGCCATTTGGGAACGTTTATGAAAAATTCAATGGTGTTGTCGTTCAGTATCTTGATCTTTCCAACCGACGGCTGATACAATACCCAGATTGTGGTTGAGATGTCTGTGTGAATAAAAAAGCACAGGGTACAGGACTGAAAGCCCTCTCCTGTGAGAGATCCCTGAAAATTCAGTTCATTTCGGTTTGCAGTCTGTGGTGTGTGGCTATCAAAATACACGTCATAGGATGGTGCAGTTGGGGCATCCTGCGGGTTTTCAGAAGAAATTTCACATCCATAGAATGCCATACAAAGAAAACAAAAAAACAGTAGCCGCCCTTTCAGGATTCGCTTCTTCATATTTTCAGTTCCGTAGGGCAAATATTTTACCATATTTGCTTAATATGTCAAGTAGTATCTTTATTAACGATCATAAAAAAAACAAAATGACAAACAGTGGAAACCGGCAAATGGAATACTTATAATTGTAAATGTATGATAAATAGAGAGAAATAGGACACATTTCAATTAATGACGGACGATAACAAGACAAAAAAACAACTCATTGAAGAGCTGATTGAATTACGCCAACGAATCGCGGATCTCGAGGAAGCAAAAACGAGATTGAAACATGTTGAAGAAGCACTCATAAAAAGTGATAAAAAATATCGAGAGCTCACCAATTTGCTGCCGCAAACTATATTTGAAACAGATACAGTGGGGAAGATTACCTACACAAATCTGAAAGGGCTGAAAGCGTTTGGCTATGATTACGAAGACCTTATCAAGGGCGCAAATGCCCTGCAGATGGTCGTTTTTGAAGATCGAGAGAAATTACAAAAGAATATTGAAAATGTTTTGGAGAACGGGTATCAAGGCGATGCACGGTACACTGCATTAAGAAAAGACGGAAGTACCTTTCCTATTGCCGTATACGCAAATGTGATTCTTCATGACAACAAACAGGTCGGCCTGAGAGGGCTTATTATAGATATCTCAGAGCTGAAAAAAGCTGAAGAAGAATTAAGACTGTCAGAAGAAAAATATCGAATGGTAGTTGAAAACGCAAGTGAAATTATTGTTATCATCCAGCAAGGATTTGTGAAGTTTATAAATCCAAGAACAGAAGAAATTACTGGATATTCAAGAAAAGAGCTGTTCTCCAGGCCTTTTATGGAATTTATTCATCCGGATGACAGAGAATTGGTTCAAGAGATGTATACAAAACGCACGAGAGGAGGAAAGGTACCAGAAACCTATTCTTTTAGAGCACTTGATCGAAATAACAATACAATATGGCTTCAGATCAGCGCGATTTCAACCGTCTGGGAAAACAAACCTGCGACACTCAACTTCCTCATCGATATTACAGACCAGAAAAAAGCCGAGTACGATCTGCTCCAAAGGGAAAAACAACTCCATCAAGCCCAAAAAATGGAAGCCATTGGAAGACTTACAGGGGGTATAGCGCACGATTTCAACAACATTCTTACTGTCATATTAGGATATTCAGACCATTTGCTTAAGAAATACGAAAATAACAATGATATTACTCCCCCAATCAAGAACATAAAGGAAGCGGGAGAGAAAGCTGCTTCACTTACTCAGCAATTACTTGCATTCAGTCGGAGACAATTTTTACAGCCAAAGGTCATCAATCTGAACACAATCGTATCAAACACGAAAGTAATTCTAAAACATCTCATTGGTGAAGACATTCATTTAATTGTGAACCTGGAACCGTCACTCCACAATTCCAGATTAGATCCGCACCAGATTGAACAGGTTCTCATGAATCTTGCAATCAATGCACGAGACGCCATGCCGAAAGGAGGAACTCTTGTGCTTGAAACGAATAATGTATATCTCGATGAGAACAATGCAGCTAACCACCTGCCGGTAAAACCGGGCAGCTATGTAATGCTATCGGTGAGTGATAACGGCATAGGCATGGATAAGGAAACACAGGATCATATATTTGAACCCTTTTTTACTACCAAAGATGAAAAAAAGGGGACGGGGCTCGGTCTTTCCACTGTGTATGGAATTGTAAAACAAAGCAATGGGTATACCTGGGTGCACAGTGAATTGGGGAAAGGAACAACATTTCAAGTTTATTTCCCTATCATTGATAAAGATGTTGCAGTTGAAGAGGAAAAAGAAGGCAAAGAATTCTCTCTCAATGGTTCAGAAAATATAATTCTCGTTGAAGATGATGATATTGTACGGGAAATGATATCTGCTGTTTTGATGAACAAGGGCTATTCAGTTGTCACAGCGAGAGATGGAAACGAGGCCATTGATCAAATAAACAGAAATCAAAATCATGAACTCGATTTGCTCATAACTGATGTGATTATGCCCGGAATGAACGGTTTTGATCTTGCTGAAACCGTGAAAACAAGAATTCAGGATATTCGAGTATTATACATGTCAGGTTACTCGGACAACGCAGTTACCCCGCTTGGGCCTTTAAAAGAAGACATGCCGTACCTTCAAAAACCTTTTACCGCAGATGATCTTTGCATAAAGATCAGAGAGATATTAGATAATTAGTTCCTTGTGAATTAATCACCAACGACTAATTACGATTTCACGCCTACAAACAAAATAAAAAGCCGTAGCTTTGTCATTCGAGCCTGTATGATAGATATACTTGCATTTAATGCCATAATAATTCATAATGCTTATTGGGAATGACGTTTCAGAGGGGAGAAGAAATGCTTTCGAGCTTCAATTTCCTGTATATGATACCACACACTATAGGAATCAGGTTACTCTTTGCTTCAATTTTAGGTGCATTGATTGGGTTTGAGCGAGATATGCATGGAAGGTCTGCGGGTCTCAGAACAAACCTTCTGATAAGTCTTGGTGCAGCAGCATTCATGATTCTTTCTGAAACAGTTTCCACTTCTTATCTATCAGGCCACGATAGTAATTCAATACTCAGATCTGATCCGGCCAGGATCGCCGCGAACATAATTACAGGTATAGGTTTCATCGGAGCCGGGGCAATCATTAAAGCCGGCTTTTCAGTGAAAGGACTCACAACAGCCGCATGTATATGGATATCGGCGGGGATTGGAATGAGTGCTGGGACTGGTTTTTATGAACTTGCGATCGTGTTGACTGCTATCGGATTGTTCAGTTTGATTTTCCTTAATCTATTTGAGAAAGTTTATGCAAAGAATTCATATAGAACGCTTGAAATCATCACTTCGCTTGAAACGAATATTTCGGAAATAATTAATTCGGTAAAACGCAGGGGATTAAAAATCATATATATGGACGAGGTAAAGGATTATGAAACAAAGAAAATGAAAATATTCTTTACTTTTCGTCTGTACTATAAAGGAGTTACCGATAAATTATCACACGTCATAGTAAATGATTTAGAAAAATCTGGCTTTCAGCTGTATAAAATTAAGTGGTGGCATCAATAACACATTCTTTCATTAATGTTCTTTTTCCCTTCCCTCTCCCGTGCTGCAGCTTGTAAGATCTCTTATTCCTTCACAAAATCCACCGAGTGTTGACACTTTCGGTAACGGGCATATATACACAAAAGCTTCAACCTTTTTATTGTCATTTCTCATCACAAGTGTTAAGCAGTACCACACTTATTTTCAGAAATGCCCTGGAAAAATCACATTTTCTTTATTCTTTACAGTATAAACACACATCTTAAAGGTCAGTCGACCTTCCCAATTAACGATGCGTAGAGCAATCGATCGGAAGACTCCGGGACATTCATTTTCAGTATCCTCGTCGGGCTGTCCCAGGTTGTGACGAACAGCATTCCGTTCACCGTATCGAAGGCGATCTCATTTGCATGGTTGAATCCCTGAGGCAGAGTGTAGGTCTGGCACCCCTGTAAGCCCGCGTCGAGTCGGACCAACTTCCCCGGTGTGCCACTGAGCGCCCCCCACAAGGTGTCTTCCAACACTGAACATCCCAGGTATCCCGCCTCGCCAGTAGACAGACAAGTGTAGGTGAGATCAACGGCGATCCTATAGAGCGCTGTCCGGGATGATTCGCCTCCCGCGTAGAGATGACCACTAGTGAAGACCATGTCATCACTTACCGTTGTTTCCTGCAGGAACACCGCCGCGTATTCTCGTGGATCGTGAGGATTGATGCGGAGCACGATGCTCTCATCATCACTGGAGCTCGATGTGCTGAAGATCGGAGAAGATGCCCAGAGGTATCCATTTCCGCTCGTCAAAGCGTGCACTTGCAGCCTGCCGAGTGCTGTTGAGAAGTCGAAGATCTCACAGGCCAGTGATTCCGGATCGATTCGAGCAATCTTCCCTTCACCACCGCCTGCCCACAGTGAGCCGAATGCGTATGTCAGCGAACCGCCTCTTGAGAACTCCTCCGGCTTGAAGGTTACCGCCGCCTGCCAGGTCATGGTGTCGGGGTCTACCTGGACGATTCTCGACGGAGTACTGTAGAGTATTACCCATACCCATCCCCCGCTCGCGATCAGATCCTCCCCATCATTATAACCTTCATCGAGAATGATTTTCTCATACCCCAGGGTATCGGGATCGATGCGAAGTATTCTGCAGGGAACGGTGCGCGTAGAGGCCCACAAGTATCCTCCATGATAGACGAATCCATGAATGTACTCGTCATCCTGTTCGAGGACAGTGCTTTGCAAAACAGAAGGAGTGAGTGTTTCTCCCAGCAGAAACCCGTGACTGAAAGTTAGGAACACAAAGATAAACATAATGATACTTAAGGCGTACATGACGCACGAAGAGATGGGCCTCTCTTCAATTGAGATTGTTTTTGATGTTTTCATTGACTTATACTCCATAGAGTGAATGCACAATGATCTTCACATTTTTTTATTGATAGTGGGAAGCACTTACTTCATCTGAAACATCTCGGATCCATCCCATAAATACCATTTCCGGCAGCATATGAGCGCGAACGGCATCCAAAACAAATATCGGAGAGTTCACACACCCGGCATTTTTCAGGCACGTTATTTATATCCCTGAACCTACCGAAAATCAGATGGTCATTGTTCTCGTGAGCTATTTCATAAAGAGACTTCCCGGTATGTAGATTCGGCGCATTTTCCTCTCTTATCGTCGCACACGGAGTAACGCTCCCGTCACACAACACTGCAAGCGTAGATGAACAGTATTGCTTGTTGACACAATTCATCGGGGAATCCTTTCCCCCCCACTGAATCGCATATCGTGAATATACTTTTTTCACTTCATCTGTTGTTGGAATAAATCGGTCCAACTCTTTTCTGGGAACTTCCGGGCGAAGATAGGTGTGATACACATTCAAAGAAGTTTTTATTCCAAACTTTTCCTCAAAATAATCAATCGTCTCAATCATGTCTTCTGAAGTTTGCAATCCGGTAAATGTTACCGAATTGAGCAGTTGAGACGACGGATAACCGAGATCCATAAGTTCTCGAATTTTGTTGAGAATCATTTCAAGATCATGCGCGGAATGCCCGGGATGCAGTATCCTGTATAGTTCCG
>Ga0315545_1001620_pt1 | contig 21649 bp, 21 predicted proteins | sample SalMarSW160210MG_FD_203096 | JGI IMG/M metagenome (GOLD analysis project Ga0315545, IMG submission 203096) | Salt marsh sediment microbial communities from the Plum Island Ecosystem LTER, Massachusetts, United States - Salt Marsh Sediment SW1602-10 ...
CCCCTTATTTCATATTAATAATAACAATCACGATAATATAATATCATATGAAAGCCGAGATTGCGGTTTTGCTTCTCTTTACCCTTCTCTTCACATGCCTGGCCTTGTCCTCACCGGCGGCAGCCCAGCCCTGCCTCACCGGGGCTGACATCGATTGCGACGGAGAGGTTAATATCACGGAGCTGACAAACCACATAAGTGGTTGGTACAGGTGCTCTGCCTGCGTCCCCGACCTTTTCAACGCCATGCAGGCTTATTACGGAATCCCTTTCTGCGGCGACCATTCCTGCAACGGGGACGAGGACTGCTCGAGCTGCGAACAGGACTGCGGCACCTGCGTCCCTGAGCAATGTGCAGGGATTGCGGAATGCCCTGATTACGCGGATTCCGCCAACTGCACGGCTGACCCCTGCGGGGTCGGGGCATGCGAGTGGAATTCCACCAGCGGGGAGTGTGTTGATATTATAACAGAAATTGGAGTGGAACCGGGCACCACCGTAGAGGTGGGAGAAGAAATATTCTTTGACGGCTCTGGCGTGACTATCGAAAATGCTTCACTTTTATCAAATGGTATGATTAATGGCAATTATGAATGGGATTTTGGCGATGATTATATGCAAATAAAAGGCACTTCCGTATCACACTTCTATACCAGACCCGGAACCTACACAGTTACCTTAAATGTAACCGACGTAAATGACAAGACCACCACAGAGGCAGCCACTATTACAGTCACAGGAGAAGAGCCAAAACTACCACCAAGACCTGCAATAGAACCAATATTAGAGCTTAAGTTTGAGGGTAATTTAGATGATACCTCACCCAACGGTTTAGCAGCCCAATGGAAAAATGGAGAAGGCTCTTTTGTCCGAGGAGCAGAAGGCCAAGCTGTAAACCTAACCAGTGGTTCATATATAGAAGTTTTAGACATTTCAGGCATCTTGAGTGGAATGGATGAGCTGACAATATCCGTATGGGCGAAAAAGAAAGAACCTTCTACACAGGGTTATTTGATAGACAAGAATGGAGCATATTATTTAAATATAAAGAGAGACGATTCGCATCCAAATTCCAGAAATACAATAAAGGGTTATATAAAAACAGAGGGTGACTCAGCAGCAGTTTCTAAGTGGCCAGCTAGTGAAACAGCTAACAACTTATGGCATCACTATGCGATAACATACAATGGTTCATTGATGAAATTATTTATTGATGGAATAGAATATATGTGGAAGGTGGATCAAAAAGGCCCTGTTATTGTGGAGCTAACTGGCAAAGTTCAATTCTCAACAGACAGTTTGCTAATAGGCAAAAAATCCAATGCCCCTGAAGTATTTGAAGGTTATATAGATGAGGTAAAGATATATGACAAGGCTTTAACACCCAAAGAAATCGCCGTTGGTTTTGAGCTTTGGCATGCAGACTTCCATGGACATATTGCCCAATACATCTATGTCCAGATACCCACAGTATTCACCAATGATCCCACAAACAATATAAAGGTCACAGTAGAAGGGGATAACGGTTATTCTCAAGTAATTTATAACAAAAATAACCTGCAATTAGAGGAAAAATTCCTGCTGAACAATTCAGAGCTTCCCGCAGGAAACTATACCCTTACCGCCCAAATCCTAGATTCGTCTGGCAACATATTAGATGAGCTAAGAGAAAAGTTCTCCAAACCTTATGACGGCATACCTGAAGTTGGCATTGATGAAAATAATGCTATTAGAGTAAATGGAGAGCTGTTTTTTCCTGTAACACCTTTTGGCTTAGGTAGCCTCGAACGTTATGCAAACCGATATATAAATTCTGTTTTTGGAAAAGAATATAGTGAAATTACTTGGGAAGGGTATCTGGATAAAACAGAGGGCTATGATTTAAAAGCAATTGGCCCGCATGGCGAATTTAAGGGAGCCGGCAGAAGAAACGCAAACCCAGACATTCTTGCAGAATATGTAAATTCCTATAAAGACCATAATGCAACAATTATGTGGACCTGGGGGGATGAACCTTACTGGCATGGAATTTCTGCACCAGTACACAGGAGCCAGACTTATCTATCCCACAAGCTTGACCCCCAGCATATTGTATCTACAACTATCCAGGCACTTCTGTGGCATCAAGGTAGCTGGGATGATGAAAATTGGGGAACTAAAACAATACGCAGAATGGGATATACTTATCTTTACAGTGGTAAATGGTTTGGAGGTAAACGGATACATACAACTGATGTGCCTAGCTTGAGTGGTTATTTCCCAATATCCAGCGGTAGCACAAGACTATTAGCTTTTGATTTAGACACGTTTAATAAAGAACATTATGGCCTCATTCCATATATGTGCTTTCTTTCAGCACCATCTGGGGAAAGTTTGCCAGAGCGAATAAGAATGTTTGCCTGGCTTGCTGTTGTGCATGGTTCAAAAGGCATAAGCTGGTTTTCCCATCCTCCTCCAACTGCTCCTGAAAATTATGGAGTCATGGCAGAATTTTTGGACCATATCGAAAAATTGACTCCCATAGTCTTAGCTCCTGAGCCAAACAGGACTGTTACAGACAGCTCAGATAAAGTTGACACTATGATTAGGGAAGACAGTCAAGGGAATATCTGGATATTTACTGTAAGAATAACAAATGCGAACGAGGCTAATGACCCTCCAACAGATGTTACCCTTACAGTTGATGGCTTAACGCCAGACAAGAATGTTATTGAGCCTGCTGAACTTAGTAAGAGCATTTATGAATATAAAGGTGATAAGAATCTTACTTCGGAAAGAAATACATTTTCCTTTACTTTAAACAACACCCCTATTATTCCCGGAACCTTAGAGGTTTCCGGACATTATAAAGAAGGCTGGAAGTACTGGATATTCCTCTATGATGACGGAGAAGGAAATCTCTATAGCTTCCCGACTGTAAATCCACTACCCACAAGAAATGCAATCGGCACAGTAGATTATACAACAGGTGAGGTTAATGTCGATTTTGGAAAGGTTCAGTACGATTGGGTACATTGGGAGTCAGCTTCTATTCTTGAAGGAGAGGATACGGTAAGAGTAACTTACCGTCCAGTCAAGGAAGACAGAATCATAGCCCATACGGGCAATACCTTTACAGATACATTTGCTCCTAATGCTGTGCATATATATAAAATCTCTCCTTGAGTATCTGGGGCACGTTCAGGCACAGATATTTCCTGCGGTATCTGGCCAAGCTGTCAGAATTGCAATAATCAAGACGGCGGGAATACAGATTGTTCAGACACTGATTGTTCCACAGATCCTGCTTGTCAAACAGCAGTGCCTCAAGATTATGTGGCTTATTGGAAGTTTGAAGATAATCTTTTAGAAAACTAGTCGCATAGAAGCGTGAACCCCGCGGGCTTAAGCTCGCGGATGGAGCGCATGTTATTTCTCTTCCCGAAAACAAAAATGAAATAAGGGGCTCCACCCCTTATAATCCCAACGGTTCCGGCTCGCTCCCTCTGCGTGTTCCTGTTAAAACGGTGAAGAACAGGCAGTATCCCCGCTCGCCGCCTGTGCAAAGTCAAATACGCATTTCTGCATGTGGGTTGTGTCAATCCCGTGGTGCTCAGGCTGGCCCTTGATGTAATCCGCAACCTGCTCCCTGTCCCTGCCTATTGACTCGTGGTGCTCGTAGCCGCTCCAGAACGAGCCCCTCGGGTAACGCTTCCTGAAGTTGGGTATCTTTGCGAGGATGTTCTGTGCAGAGCGGCTCTTCAGCATGATTTCTGCATCCTGGACCGAGTAACGCTTCGGGATGTTAACCGAGAAGTGCACATGGTTGTCCGCAAAGCCTATCTCTCCGAACCCGAAGCCGGGGGCTTCCAGCGACCTGAAGCCCTCAAGGCATGCGTCTATGGTCTTCTGCTTCCTGAACACCCTGTATCGGCACTTTGATACGAGCATGAATGTGTGCCAGCTGTTCCTTGTGTCAGTTTTTTCCTTTTTCCGTGGGTTAACTTTAAAGCTTCCGCTAACCAAATTCATATTATCGCTTCTCCTTACGGGGGTGCTGCTGATTCCAGCACCTCTTTTATTTATTTGGCTAGCTGTCAAAAATTGTTAGCAGTTAATCTGTTAGGCCAATTCACTGCGGGCCCTTCTATTCAATTGGTTAGCGGGCCACGCAGTATTCTTGGCCGAAAACATAAGTTCCCCCGCCTGCGTCATACCACCCGCTAGCTCGTGCCCTTTGTGTTCTAATATAGTCCAAGCCTCTCCTTTTTCAGCGCCTCCCGGTTGGTGTATGTAAGCTGTACCCCCTTGAAAAAGAAAGCGTTCGTATATGGCGTGACCTTATCCGAGGCGTGGTATCTGACCCATTTTGGATCTTTGATGGCCAATATCCCCTTAGCCCTGCAGTATTCTTTCGTTATGATGTGCCTGAATTCGTCGATAAATCTGCGGACAGTGAAATCTATTTCCTCTTGACGGACAAAGAAAATGAAAATGATGTCCTTGTCTGGATTGAATCCTGCCTCGATCATCGCCTCAGCAACGATTTCCCTTTCAAGGTTGTATGGCTTATCCCTGTGGTATTCGGCAAGCAGAATCTCATCAGAGGAGATGAAAGGCTCGTTAATATCAACAGCACTCATGGTGACGACAGATGGGTTGATTTCAATAACCCCCTTCCCCTGCTGCCGGATCATTCTTCCCTGTTCATCAAAAATCCATTTCCGGATCATACCTCTGCAATTCTTAAAACCTACAACGTAGGCCTTCTTGCCGGCAGCTATGGAATCCAGAACCATTTTGCATTTCCTGGTTTTGCTGAATGTTTCGGTCTTATCTTTGTATTTGACTTTTTTCAGTTGCGGTAGAACGAGATCGCCCCATTCATCAACGAACGTTATAATATGCTTGTCCACGTAGGTAATCATAAATTTATAAACAATAAATCGCTTTAAATTTCTATGGATGAAAAAATCACGGCGTACATAGTCGGCAGGATCAAACTCGGTTCTGCTCTGGCTAAGAAAGAGCCGCTCGACCAAGCAAATGAATTGCTAAAGACATTCAAGGAAATCAAAGAGGTCGACATAATCACGGGGGAATGGGACCTGCTTGTGAAATTCGAGGTTTCTTCAATGGATGAATATTATCATGTTGCATGGGGGATTGCAAAGCATCTTGAAAGAGGCTGGGGCGCACTGGTAGCGAAAAAGGTAACAAGATAATCCCTAAATTCCAGATTAAACCCCCAGATGGCGCTATGACCTAAACCTTGTCCAAGAACTGGATGCCTGCAGCGGCCTGGTCGGGTGAGGATGAAGCCCCTGGCTCGTTTCCTGTCAGGGAAACCGTCTCCACGCCGCCCACAAGAGATTCCGCTTCGCCCCTTTTTCTGTTGTCGAAATCATCCCAGACTATCCTGCTGAACCTCTCGCTGCATGCCCTGCACGTGAAAGTCTGCTTGATCAACAGTTTCAACGGCTGCGTGCTCTCCATGACCTTTACCAGGTCCTCGTCCGCGAGGAACGCTCCCCCTCCGCACTTAGGGCAGTTCATGTTAATTATATTGCTGCAAGAACTTAAAAATCAGATTATATAGCTCCAGATTACGTGACATCCTCCCACGAATAAATTCATGGGCTTCCAGCGACAGTCTAATGTAACTCATTCCGGTTGCCGCCTGGCAAGACTCACGGCCTCTGCACATATCCAGGATTGGGCTCAAACAAGATGCCCTCCCTCTTGAGCCTTTCTATCAAGTCGTCCACCTCTGTTCCTTCTATACCTTCCTTGGATGCAGCGTCCCTGAGCTTCGCTATGGGGACTATGTCCCTCTTATCGCCTGAAAGACCGTCTATTATGTTCAGGATCTTCGTTATCTTCGACCTTTCGCTGAAGGGTGTTCCCCCTTCGCTCTTGTCAACGTCTATCTCGCCTGTCTCTACGTCGGAACCAAGGTCCTTCAGGCTCGCCTTCATCAACTTTATGGCTCTCTGGGCATCATCCTTGCTGATGATGGGCGACAGCCGTATCTTGGCCGAGGCTTCGGACAACCTCATGAGCGCCTCGAACTGCCTCAAGGTGATGGGCACCGGGGACCTGCCCCCCTCCGCCCTGCCCCTGGTCTTGACGTAAAAGTTCTGGAGCAGCTTGCTCACTTCCGGCGTGAGCTCGGGGTGGCACTTCTCCTTCGCGTAAGCGACGTACTTTCTTATCATATCCGGGGATATTACGGGCGTGATCTTTTCTTTCTCGTGCCTGCTCTTCAGGACATGCTCAACGATCTTTTTGTCCTCCTTTGCGTTGGGGACATCCCTGAGCGTGAACTTGAGATCGAACCTGCTCAGCAAGGTAGGCGCTATGTTCACCTGCTCGTGTATCGACCGCATGGGATCGAACCTGCTGAACTTCGGATTCCCTCCCGCCAAGACGCTCGTCTTCGCAGGCAGCGTGGCCACTATGCTGGCCTTTGCGATGGAGATGGAATTGTGGCAGGCTATCCCGTTCGCCATGAAAGTCTGGGTCGGATTGACCGTCACGTCATAAACCCATTCTTCCCTGTTTTTGATTCTCCTCAGGCTTTTTACCTGTACGAACTCGAACGGCATGAGCGAAATTCTCTTTAGATCCTGGATTTCCTTTTCCGCCGTTTTTATCATCCCAAGCAAAATTTTGGTGCAGATAGAGATTGATTTTTCCAGCAATCTCTTTTCCCCCTTAACAACCTTGTGATACCACAAGTTTTGCTGGGGTATGCCCATTTTCCTTGCAATCTCGCTTCTGCTTATCCCAAGGGATTGCCTGATTCTGAGGTAGTCGCCATATGTTTTTGCTCTCTGCATGTCTTTGGCCCCTTTGCTTATCATCTTCTTCCTGTTCTCGAAAGATCCTATAATCTTTCGCAGCAGTTTTTTGGAAACCGAGTCCCTCTCTCTGGTATTGGTCAGTATGTAACCAGAAATATCCTTGTCGCTCAGCCTCAAGGTCTTCTTCGCGATCTCGACTCTTTCCATTATCCCGGGTACATGGTCCCATCTGCTAGATTTCGTCTCCTTCTTGAGCAGCATCGACAGATGCTTTTTGTTTCTGCTATCTATGAACCCGATTTTTTCAGCGTACTTACGCAGATTCCCTTTTCCGGATATCTGAACCTTGAAGGCCGGCCTCTTTCTCTTTGACAGGCCCCTGTCGGTGTACACCCCAGAGAAGATGCCCGCCCTCAGCAGTAGATGCTGCACCTGATCAGCCAGTTCCCTGCTGGTCGTGGTCAGGCTAACGGTCCCGTAGTCGTAATTGACTGTCCCATCCGAGTTGAAAAGCCCTGCAAGCAGGGCGTTCGTTTCTCTCTCAGGACACCTGAAAACCACGGATGGTATGGATTTTTCCCAAGACATTGCACAAATCCCATTGCCCATCTTCCCCAGGAAGATTGAAAGTGGCCTGGAGATTATTCTGATAGTAACCCTGTTTCCCTTTTTCTGCTCAAAGGATTTGGGATCGAAGAGGTGCTTGACCAAATATCTGTAACGTCTCAGAATATTCGCATCAGAATTCGTGAAACCTATCCCGTTCCCAACACCCCTGCTCAATTCCCTGTTGCCTTCCCCAAGGAAATAGCCCAGGAACTCGCAAAAATCATCGCTCGTTTTTTGCGGGATTTTTATTGGCTTGAATTTCTTGTTTTCTGGAATCCTCGGAAGGGTTTGCGGCTTCCCCTTGAATTCGAGGCTTTTTGGCAGTATCAAATAGTCTGATTTTTTCAGGTCCTTGGCGTTTTTGAGCTCGATTTTTCCGGATTTGAACACAAACACGGGATGCGCCTTGGTTATTTTGAGTTCGTGTCCTGTGGAAAGCCTCACCCGCATGAGCTCTTTTTCCTTGTGCTTCCCGACCACCGTGACCCCGTCGAAGAAATTGTCCTTGAAATCCGTTGACATGAGCTGCAGGCTTTTCTTATCCACCGGTCTTGCTATTCTTTCCCCTGACATCCCTGCGATGCGTTTTTCCACGACATCGCCGATCTTTCCATAGGTGCCGTCATGCATCATGACCATCGTCCCGTAATCGTAACAGCCCTGCTCAAGCGCCTCGTGCATCGCGACCTGGTCGTCAGGGCTCATCTTTTCGAACTCGTCTATCGCCAGCAGGCCCTTGTTGGTCAGCACCAGCGCCCCTGCCTCCAGGACCCATCCTCCCATGAACTGCTCGTCCTTGGTAACGGTTGCTGTCAAGCCCGCGCCAGTTACCCCCTTTCCACTGACATATCTTCCGCGAGGGACGATCTCGGGCACGAGCTTGAGCAGCTGCGACTTGCCGGATGCGGGATCGCCTATTATCAGGATGTGTATGTCGCCCCTGAAGTGCGTCCCGTCGGGCAGCGTTCTTGGAACCCCGCCGAACAACTGCATTATTATGGACGCCTTGATATCTCTCAGGCCGAACAGCGAAGGCGCCATGGAGTCAACCAGCTTGTCGTATATGTTCGGGTCACTGGCCAGCTTTTTTATCTCAGCCTCGTCTTCCTTGCTTATCTTCAGTTTCTCCCAGCTGGTCTCGGTCGGCTCGACATGATTGGCATCGAAATAGAAATCCAGCTTGACCGAATCCGTCTTGCCCTTCGGAACCTCCCTGAGAACGCCCATGATCTTCAGCCGGTTTCCGGGGTCGGTCATTCTCCTGCCTTCTGGTGACACGAGGTCCTCGGTGAGCCATACGTTGACCTGGGAAGGCTTCTCCCCCTCGGTCAGCTCAAAAGGCTCCTCTATGGTGATCCACCTCGTGTCTATCATCACCTTCTCGGCCTCGACGAATCTTTTGCCGTTGCATTGCTTCCCGTCGACCTCATTCACGCACCTGAAAGGCTTGCTGACGAAAGTTCCCTTGACCGGATACCTGATAACCGAATCGCATTCAAGGCATTTCCAGTCGACCGCCACTATCTCCGGCCTTATCTCACTAGCCCTCCTGACTGTGCCCTCCACGCTCAGGAACCTGCCTATGTGCTTTGACCTCAGGTCTCTTATGTTTACAATGCCTGTATCGGGCAGGTTTCTAAATCTTATCTTCACAGGGGCGGGCAGGTCTATGCTGTTGACCGACTCTTCCGCAACGTGTATGAACTTGTCCGGCTCCTCCAAAAGCATCTGGGCAAGGCCCTCCGCTCCCCTTCTGTCCAGCCTCTCGAAATCCACGAGCAAGGGGGCTTCTTCCTCCGCGGCCTTGTACAGCTCCTTGTTGTACTCGTCTGTCAGAAACAGCCTGAACTTCTCCACCGTAGCCGGTTTGACATCGTCAATATTCCCTTCCTTTCTTGCCATAAGGATTAGAATGAAACCAAAATTTAAATATGTAAATTTTGGGGGTCGCGGAACATGCCGCGATTGGCTCATGATTTCAGATTTATCGCGTATCGCGATGATCTGCTCAACCAAAAATTTATCCTCTCAACCTTGCCGTATTTCCTGAGCATCGCCTCCCACCACCTGGCCGGTCTTACGGTGAGATGGAGATTTTCCCCGTCTTTGGACAGGTGGTGGCTGGGCTCTGGACAAACGCTCAATAACAGATAATCGGAACAAACCCTTGCCATTTCGTTCAAAGACGGCTGGACCAGCTCTTCGGGGACATGCTCGATGACATCGTTGGAAAAACCGATGTTGAATTGGTTGTCCCTGAACGGCATGTTGTCCAGGCTGGCGTGATACACCCTTTTCCCGCTTTTTCTCAACTCTCCTGCCAGATAAGAACTAATCTCGACGCCCTCGCAATACATTCCCCTTCGCGCAAAAAAATCCATCGCTTTGCCCCTGCCGCACCCGAAATCGACTAACGATGACGAGCCATTGACCCTTTCGGCAGCGGCTTTCGCAAGCCTCCCCCAATTCGCATCTTTATAGCCACTGCTCCATAAGGCGCTGTATTTCGCATCTTCCTGCTGGAAAATCATGGCTTGCATATCCTCTATACGAAAATTAAACTTTTAAGTCTGACCCGGAATCCATCATTATGAAAAAGGTTGTGGGAGTCTTCGGTTCTGCGCAGGGCAAAATAAGCAAGGATTCAATCGCAAAAGCTAGACTCCTTGGTCATGCCATAGCCGATAATAACTGCGTGCTGGTCACAGGCGCGTGCCCCGGCCTGCCGAGCGAAGCCGCCAGGGCAGCCAAAGAGAAAGGCGGGTCTGTTATTGGGATATCGCCCGCAAACAACAAAAAGGAGCATGTTGAAAAATATGGATATCCGGTTGAAAATTTCGATTTCATAGCATTCATCGGATTCGGTTACAAGGGGAGGAATGTCGTCACGGTCAGGTCATGCGACATCGCCGTTTTCATAGCAGGAGGGATAGGGACCCTGAACGAGTTCACCATAGCATATGACGAGGGGAAGAGGATAGGAATCCTGACGGGAACGGGCGGCATCTCTGACATGATCAAAGACATAGTGAAAAAGGCCGTCAAAAAAACAGGGGCGTCGGTCTTCTACGGTCCCGACCCGGAAAAGTTGGTGGAGAAGCTGCTTAAAGGCTAGCAAGCATTGAATTCACTCTTTCCTATCACTTTCCGTTATTTCTGTTATCCTGGATGACACTATGACAGGTTTCCCGTTTCTTTCGGCAGCCCCTTTTTCATTCAGCAGGGCGAGCAAACTCAGTTCTTCCCGGGGGTTTTCACCATTTTCTTCAATGTAGCGGGTTATTTCTGACCTTACGTATTGCGCTTTGTTCTGGATTTTCGAATCTGGATTTTTAACCGCTTTGCCAAGATTAGCCAAAAAATTTTTTGTCTGTGTCAAGTGGACCCCGGCCAAAAGCTCGACTTCGTATTCCGTTCCTTCTTTCTCTCCATCGAGCGCCCCTCTTCTTGCGAGTTTTCCATCAGGCGTAACCCTGTAGGTAGTAAGCTCATCGCCGGTTTCGAAAACCTTTCCTGCATGCTGGTTGAAATCTCGGGCGTTGTACCCGCTTTTTGGGGACATCTTATTTACCTCTGCTTTACATGAGCTAAGAAATTATTTAAACGTTCATTTTGCCAAAACCGGCAGCCATTGCTTTTATATCTTTGCGGTTGAATTCCAAAAGCCCGGTTAAATAGGCCAAACTGTGCATCGAAGCATCGCGTCGAAGCATTAAATATAATATATCTCTTTTCCAAAAGAATAATATGTCTGTGTCTGCTGACTTGTCTGTAAGTTTGTGCGGAATCAAGCTAAGGAACCCTCTGATTCTGGCGTCCGGGTTTCTGGGGGTTACAAAGGCCTCGTTGAAAAACGTGGCGGGTAACGGCGCCGGCGCTGTCACGATAAAGTCCGTGAGCCGGGAACCGAGAAAAGGACATGATTCTCCAATAGTCTTGACCGACGGCGATGTGATGATAAACGCGGTCGGGTATTCCAACCCCGGCCTGACCGAAGCGAAAAAAGAATTCACCGGCCTTGATGCTGTCGGTGTTCCTGTCATAGCCAGCATCATAGGGGAAGACGCCGCCCAGTTCGGCTACATGGCGAAGAATTTCCTGTCGCGCGAGTTCGCCGCTGTCGAGATCCCCCTGTCATGCCCCCATACCCCGGGATACGGCATCCTCGCCGGGCAGGGAACCCCTGAGGCCACGTACGAGATCACGCGCGCCGTGAAGAAGAACACGGAATTGCCGGTTTTCGTAAAGCTTTCTCCGAACACCCCGGCTATCGGGGAGGTTGCACTAGCAGCGGAAAAGGCGGGGGCTGACGCCATAAACATGGGCAACACCGCAGGCCCCGGGATGTTTATCGACATAAAAGCGAAAAAACCCGTTCTTGACTTCAAGTTCGGTGGGTTATCCGGGCCTGCCATAAAGCCCATAGCCATCCGGTGCGTTTATGACATCTACGAGTCCGTTAAGATACCCGTGATCGGAACGGGCGGTGTGACGCGCGGGGAAGACGCAGTCGAGATGCTGCTCGCCGGGGCGTCCGCGGTTTCGATAGGGTCAGGGATATATTACAGGGGGATTGACGTGTTCAAGCTTGTCTCGGATGAGATCTCGGGATTCATGCGATCGGAAGGATACTCGGGTATAAAGGAAATGGTGGGGATCGCCCATGATTAATGCTGTCATCCTGGACTGGAGCGGGGTCGTGAGCAACGACCTTGAGTTGGTTTATGAGATAACCGGCAAGGTGTTCGATCGTCTTGGACTGGAATTCATGAGCATCGAGGAATTCAGGGACAGGTTCGACCTGCCTTACATGGATTTTTACCGGTCCATGGGCATAACGCTCGAGAAGGCCGAGCTCGACCACATGTTCAAGCAGCTTTTTGTCGAGAACGGAAAGAAAGCTGCCCCCTTCCCTTTCGCGAAGAGGGCGCTTCTCTGGCTCAAAAAAAAGGGCATAAAGCTTGCGGTCTTCAGTTCCCATCCGCAGGATTTCCTGGAAAAGGAGATAATCGATTACGGCCTGGCGGGTTTTTTCTCACATGTCATGGGCTCCGCCCACGACAAGAGGGAGTTCATCAACGGGCTTGTTGAAAAAATCGGGGCTATAAAGGATGAGACGCTGCTCGTGGGGGACATGGCGCACGACATCGAAGCGGGCAGCCTGGCCGGGATAAGGACAGCCGCGGTCTTGTCGGGGTATCATGCCAGGGAAAAGCTGCTGGGGCAAGAGCCCAACTTCATACTCAACGACATCAGGGACCTCAAGTTCATAGTGGGGGGCTGCTACGCATGACGCGAGCGGAAAAGGCCGCCCCAGAGAAGCCGAGGATGCTTAGAATAGAAGAGATCGTGAACGAGGCGAAAGACATCAGCACGTACTGGTTCAAGGGGAGCATCGATGCAAAGCCCGGCCAGTTCGTGATGATGTGGATTCCGGCTGCCGGTCAGAAGCCTTTCGGGATTTCGTACCAGGAAGGCAACAGATTTGCCGTTACTGTAAAAAAAGTCGGGCCTTTCACCACCAAACTTTTCAATAGAAAAATAAACGAAATCGTTGGGATACAGGGCCCTTACGGCAGGGGATTTTCGGGGAAAGGTAAGAACGTAGCTCTTGTGGGAGGAGGATACGGGACAGCGCCCCTGGGCTTCCTTGCCGATGAGATGGCCAAGCCAGGCAGGACCGTCTTTTTCATAACCGGGGCTGCCACCGCGGAGTATATCATGTTCAGGGAAAGGTTCAAAAACAAGCGCGTGAGAATGGTATTCAGCACGGATGACGGCTCGTGCGGTCACCACGGGTTTTGCACCGATTGCCTGGCTGACCTGCTGTCAGCCGAAAAGATCGACCGCGTCTATTGCTGCGGGCCCGAGTTGATGATGCACGAGGTTTTCAGGATTTGCATGGGGAAAAACACGCAGGCGGAATTCTCCCTTGAGAGGTATCTGAAATGCGGCTTCGGGGTGTGCGGCTCTTGCTGCCTGGACGGAACCGGATGGAGGGTGTGCAGGGAGGGCCCCGTTTTCACGCTTGATGAATTAAAACAAGTGTCTGAGTTCGGGAAATACAAAAGGGACGCGAGCGGAAGGAGGGTAAAGGTATGAGCAAGCTTGTTATCTTCGGGAAGACCGTGGTGATGGCTCCAGGCAAGGTACACGCCAATGTTTTCATCCAGATCCATCGCGGGCGGATTTACAGGCTGACCCACTTCGGCCATGATCCCGACATCACGGCCGACGTCGTCCTGCCGGGTTTCATAGACCCGCACGTGCACTGCAGGGACCGGCGGCAGTCGGGCAAGGAGACCATAAAGACCGCGTCCGAGGCCGCTGTTCATGGCGGGGTGACCCAGATGCACGACATGCCCAACACGGACCCGCCAATCATGTCGGAAGATGGTGTACTGAAAAGGCTGGAAACGGCGGAGAAGAGCGGGATTCGGGTGAAGTACATGGTGTACGCGGGACTGACCAGCAGCAGGAGCCAGATAAGGGAGGTTGCCAAGGCCGTCGAGAAATACCCGCAAGTTGCGGGCCTGAAGCTGTATGCTGGCGAATCGGTGGGAGGGCTGGCTGTTCCCGAGCCGAAGAAACAACTCGATGTCTACAGGGCCCTGGCCAGTCTCAAGTACAAGGGCGTGCTGATGGTCCACTGCGAAAAGGAATCAGAGTTCCTGCAAAAAATCTGGAGCGTGCGCAACCCCGCTACCTGGTGCGAGATAAGGCCGCCCAAAGCAGAGACCGAATCCGTACTGGACCAGATAAGATTCGCTGTCAAGGCCGGCTTCAGGGGGCATCTGCACATCTGCCACATAACCCTGCCGGAATCCATCCTGTTACTGAAAAAGGCCCCGAAAACACTCAGGATTAGCTGCGGGGTAACCCCGCATCACCTGCTCATGAACTCGGATTTGATGAAAAAGAAGTCCAGAGGACTTTACTACAAGGTCAACCCCCCTCTCAGGAGCAGGGAGGCCGTATTTGGCCTTGTCAGGCAGTTGCTGGTAGGCAACGTGGACTGGATAGAGACCGATCACGCCCCGCACACCGTGAACGAAAAGCTCAATGCCCCCTTTGCGTCCGGCATGCCGGAACTGGATACATATTCCAATTTCATTGCCGCGCTTAACATGCATTTCCAGATTCCATGGGATGATATCGTGTCCCTCACGTCCCTGAACGCGGTGAAATCGTTCGGCCTCAAGAGAAGGGGAATAGAGTCCGGGGATGAGGCCAACCTGACGCTGCTGGACATGAAATCCGAAATCATCAAAAGAGGGAACATGAGGACCAAATGCGGATGGAGCCCATATGAGGATATGACCTTTCCCGGCAGGTGCAAGGCGACCGTTGTCGACGGAAAAGTAGCATATCTGGGAAAGGGATGAGTATGAAGGGTCATAAATTTGTGATCCCCTCAGATTCCCTCAATTCCTAGGCATCTGCGGGTCTTTATTTATACGCTCTATTTATATACGCTCTTCCTGTGCATAAATCTGAGCAAGATTAACTTCTCTCCTAGCACGGAATAAATCAGCCTGTAAGGACCTGTGTGCATGCTTCTTTCCCCCCTCAGGGTATATCTAAGAGGCTTGCCTAATTCAGGATTTTCTTTTATCTTTTCGATTTGTTTCATAGCCTTTTTCAGCATAGCATTGTCCAGAGATTTGAGCTTGCTCTCGAACTTCCTGGTTACGAGAATCTCTTTTATTGGCATGGTACCCCTGGATAAGTCTAACCCTTGTATTTACCCTTGTATTTTTTGAAAAATTGCTGGGGGGTGTACTTTTTGTATTCCCCGGTCTCTATCTCTTTCCACGCCTCTTCAACTTCTTTTAGAACAGCCATGTCTTCTTGCAAGATGGGATCCAGAACTTTCTTCAGCACCAGCATTCCCCTTTTCGTAGCGGAAACTGCAAAAACACTGCCTTCCCTGATGTGCATGGTCTTCCTTATACCCTGGGGAATCACCACCTGACCCTTAGAACTGACCTTGGTAAATTCAGGGATTCCATTCTCTCCAAAGATTCGGTTCTTGTTTTTCACGATTGTCATATAGTAAGATTGTCTTACTAATTTATAAAGTTAATGTATAAAGTTTTTCCGCGTCCATCCGTAAGGCCCCATGTCCGGTACACGGTCTCCCTTCAGAATTCAGGCGTGTTCAAAAAATGGAAGCGGGCTTCAGTAAAACCCGCAAATTCCTCTGAATTCGCAGATGTCCCCAAGGGTGAAGAGATAGCCGCTGTTTCTTCTATTCCCGTTTATCTTTCTGCCCAATGGGTGAATGCCGTTCCCATTCCTTTGTTCATTTAATGTCCAAACACGCCTGTTGACATATCTGACCGGCTTCCCTGATTCTTCGGCAAGGTCGCGGCTGCTATAAAACCTCTCAGGGGCATCTTCGCCGAGGTAATCGGCAAAAGACTTCTTCGTGACCAGCAGCCTCTGGCCCTTGCATCGGCCCCTCCCGACCTTTTTGTATCCGTCCTGCGGCTGGAGCACGCCATCACTCAGCATCTTGTAAACGACGCGCGAATCGGAGAGATTAAGCCTTGCGAGTATCTCCCCGACCATAAATACATCGGCGGGCTTCACGCCGAGCGGGTTTATTATCCTTGCTCTTTCCAGTCTGTAGGCTTCCAGTCCTGATTCAATGTCCTTGATGCCTCCATCCATTGTCCAGCTGTAATTGGCGAAATCCAAATAACCGAATTCGTCGAATACGTAAGCCGTCTTGATTATCCCATCGAACTTCGCCCTGTCTCTCGAATGCTCCCGACGGCGCAAAATGTTCATCCGGCGGAAAAGTATACCGGCTTGTGTTTTGACCCCTGGTATTTTGCCTGCATCGAATTGGCGCCTCACCGTCCTGCCGTTAATACCGAGTATCCTGGCAGCCTCTCCTGTGCCAATCATCTGATCGGGGTCAAGCAGCTCATCCTGGGAGATATCATTAGTCCACATAAGCAACATTTATCGTGGGTGAATTTTTTAAGTGTGACTTGAATTTCCCCCCTCTTCCCACTGGTGTGCCACCCATGGCCTGTTGTGCCTCAAGGATTTCGCCCCTTCCAGCATGCTCCTTTTTCTCACGGATATGACATTTAAAAATGAAAACGACAATATTATACAAAAGCAACGGGCCTGTGGTCTAGCTGGTTAGGACGTCCGCTTGACGAAAACCTTTCATGAATGCCTTTGTATGCTCTGGTCGAAAAGTGCTTCAGAATGCGGGAGATCCCCGGTTCGAATCCGGGCGGGCCCATTCTCATCTATTTTAAACCATAAACCGAAATAAAGTATGGAGTGATATCATGCGCGTTCTCAGAGATGGCGTGGAGAAGATGCTCAAAAAAGCCAGGCTGGACCCGAGCCTGCTGGAAAAGCCGCCCAGGCCGGGGATGGGGGATCTCGCGTTTCCGTGCTTCGAGCTCGCGAAGGCCAAGAGGGCGAATCCCAAGGATATGGCAAAGAAGGTCTCGCTCAAGCTCAAGCCTGCCGGCATGATAAAATGGATCGAGGCTATCGGGCCGTACATCAATTTCCACGCCGACTGGGAGCGACTGGGAGAAAACATTATCAAAGATATTCTGAAGAAAAAAGATAAATACGGATCTTCTCCGCGGAAGAAGAAAAGGGTTATGGTCGAGTTCGCCCATCCCAATACGCACAAGGCCTTCCATATCGGCCATGTCAGGAACATCACGCTGGGAGAATCGTTGTCCAGGATACTGGAATTCGGCGGGTACGGCGTAACAAGGGCGAACTACCAGGGGGACATAGGCCCCCACGTCGCCAGATGCCTGTGGGGGATGCTGAACCTGGGACTCAGGGAGCCGGCCGCTGACAAAGGCAGGTGGCTCGGCGAAGTCTATGCGAAGGCCAGCCTGAAAGCCACAGCCCCGAAGGTAGAAAAGGAAATCAGGGAGCTAAACAAGGACCTTTACGCAGGCAAAGCGCCGCTGGTTAAGCTGTGGAAGAAGACCAGAAGGTGGAGCCTTGATTATTTCGCTGGCATATACAGGGATTTCGGCGCGAAGTTCGACCGGCTGTACTTCGAAAGCGAGGTTGAGGGCCCCGGCATCCAGCTGGCGAAGCGCCTGCGGAAAAAGGGGATCGCGAAACTCAGCGACGGAGCGATAGTCATGGACCTCGAGCGTTACAAGCTAGGGATTTACATCTTGCTCACGCAGGACGGTACCCCCCTCTATTCAATAAAGGATTTCGTTCTCGCTGACATGCAGGCCCGGGAATTCAAGCCAGATAAGATAATCCACGTGGTGGGATCCGAGCAGGACCTGCATTTCAGGCAGCTGTTCAAGAGCCTGGAAATCACAAGCCCAAGAGTGGCCAAGCTCGAGCATCATCTTTCCTATGGCCTGGTGAACCTGCGGTCCGGAAAGATGAAATCCAGGGAAGGGAAGGTGATCCTGTATGAGGATTTGAAGCAGCGGCTGCTTTCTCTCGCCAAGAAAGTCACGCTCGAAAAGAATCCAAAGCTTGGCAAGAAAGTGGTGGAGGCCGTGGCTAAGACCGTCGCCTTGGGCGCCCTGCGTTATGACATGATCAAGGTATCGCCAGAGAAGACCATCATATTCGACTGGGACAGGGCGCTGAGCTTCGAGGGAAACAACGCCCCCTATCTGCAATACACCCACGCCAGATGCTGCTCGATACTGCGGAAGTCTGGGATGAGAAGCATCGGGAAATTCGATTCCGGCCTGCTCAAGGAAATTAAGGAAATAGCCATGATCAGGAAGATCTCGGAGTTCCCTGACTGGGTCGAGAAGTCGGCCAGGGAGACCAGGCCTCATTACATCGCCACCTACGCTTATGAGCTGTGCGACGCGTTCAATGAATTCTACCAGTTCGTTCCCGTCCTCAAGGCGGCCAAAGAGACCAGGCTGGCGAGGCTCGCTTTGGTCAAGGCGGGGCAGATAACGCTTAATAACGCGCTGAACCTGCTGGGGATAGAGGCGCCTGAGAGGATGTAGCTTAAAAAGATTTCAAATCTGAAATTAGTCTGATTCTGCTTGACCCTGGACAATCCGGTGCCTTTTTCTCAATTTTATTATATCTATACCGAAATATTTATATATAAGTTCGGTATTAATATAATTTATGCTAAAATCAGAGGTTAGGGTTATAGAACTTTTGGAGGAAGGGAAGAAAAGGGTAAAACATCTAGCGAAAGCGCTTGACATGAGCGTGTCATGGGTGTCAGAGCTGGTAAAATCCCTGGAAGAAAAAGGTATCGCAACGAAGAAAAAAGACGGTGTCGAGCTTTCCCGCAACGCTAAAACATCGGTGCTGCTGGACCTCGCGGACAGATACGACCTTTACAGGGTAATAGGGAACTCAAAGGAAAAGATGTTGATGCTCATGGACAAACCCGTGACAAAAAAAGAAATAGAGCTTAGGGCGTCGCTTTCATCACCCGCTGTTTACAATATTCTGAGGGATTTGATGTCGCTTGGAGTGGTCAAAGAGAAGGACGGGAAAATAGTCCTCAAAAACGAGTCATTGAGAAAATACGTAGATATCTTGAAGCGGGAAGAAAAATTTCTGGAACCGGGAATGAGTGTAATCTACTCGAATTCGGAAAAACTCGTCAAGGTTCCTGCTGGAAAGTGGGTCGACGGCGCAAAGACGGCATTCTCAAGATTTGATGACTTCGGTGTGAAATTCTTTGCGCTTCACGATTACTATGTAATGCCCAGAAAAAAGGTGTCAATTGAGGAAATACTTATTCATGCAATAGCTGCAAGCAAGGATAAGAAAGAAATGTTCATCACACTTGTTTTCTATTTGAAAAACAAGGATATCATAGACCCCGGGAAGGTAACGGGACTTTCAGATAAATATAGCTGTGCGGAGAGATGGGCCGGCATGATTGCATTCCTTGACGGGAGGGAGTTGAAAAATGCGGGATTTTTTTACCCCTTCAAGGAATTCAGAGAAAGAGCGGCCGTGTACGGCGTAAGGGTCAAAAGAAAATATAGAAGAGATGAAATCTCGGAAGGGATGGAAGGGGCCGGGCGGGTAATAAGGAGGCCTTTGAACCTCTTTGTTATAGGTGGTTTCAATCTGATTCTCAGAGGAATAAAGGGGACGACAAAGGATATTGATATAGTGGTTGAAAATGAATCGGATTTTGCCGAGCTTGTGAGTGCTTTTCAGGATTTGGGTTATAGAAAGGCATCAAAATTGGAGCCGGCGTACAAAAAAATTGAAGCCAGCATAATACTCGAAAAAGAGGGTAAAGTAAGAATAGACATATTCACCCGAAAGATCTGTAACGCCTTTATTTTGTCGGAAAACATGAAAAACAGGAGCGTTTTGCATAAGCGGCACGGAAAACTTTCAATCCGTCTCGCTTCTCTCGAGGATGTTGTTCTTTTCAAAAGCATAACCGACAGGGAGGGCGACATGCTTGATATAAAAGACGTAATAGGCAGGCATGAGCTTGACTGGCCAGTCTTGCTGGAAGAGTTGGTTGCTCAGGAAAAACTTACCGGCAGATATTTTTCATTCTCCGTACTGGACACGCTAGAGATGTTGCAGGAACTGTACGGCATGAAAGTTCCAATCTTCAAAAAGCTCGATTCCCACTGCCTTGAGGTCGCCCTGCTTTTGTCCCTCAGAAAGTCGAAAACAATCAAAGATTTGAGGAAAGAGCTGGACATTCCAGAATACCAGATACTGAACAAACTCAGAAAGATGGAAAGGGAGCATAAAATCAAGGTTGTGAGAGGAGGCAAGCTTAACAAATACACTGGTTTGTCCAAAATTAGAACCGCCGTTGTAAAGTAGCTGGGCTTGGTACCCTCTACCCACTTTCCGTGTTTTGGGAATATCTGATTTCCTGATTTCTTTCCTAATTCACAGAAAACGCCTTCCAACTCTTCTTATTAAAAAAACCATAACCAACAAACCGAAAACCGTGATCGCCAGGGAGATGTTGAGATAAGCCGATGCCAGGTGATGGAAGCCGTAGCCCGACGGGTCAGAGTAATAACCTGTAACGGTCTGCGTGCCTGACAACAGCAAGCCCAGGCCGAAGAAGATTACGCCCAGCTGTAACAACGTCTTTTTCATCGCCGTGGTCATTGCTGTAGTATATGCACGAAAAGAATTAAATTTCTATTACCTGCCGGCTATTAATGTCCCACAGTCACCTGCCGGCTGGAAATTCTGCCGTTAAGGGTATGCGTTCATATCTTTTTGTCATTTCCTTTTGAACAGTTCCTTTTGACCAGCTTCTCAAACTCATGCGGAACAGGCAAACCCTTTGCTTTTTTCGCTTTTACTACCTCTTCAAGAGGCAACTGTTCCTGGACGAGCCCTGAGTTCAGATCGAATTCATGTGTTGGCTTGACAATGAATTCGCAGTAAAGGTTGCCTTTTCCCTGGCATTTCGTCTCGATGGCGTGAACCTCAATCCCCCAGGCATAAGAGGACACACCGGCAGCCTGCGCTCTCCATAAGACACATCCCATGTCACTTTTGCCTGCGGCTTCGGGAGAATTTTCCACGTGATATATCCCTCTTCCCCTGGATGGCTCGAGTCTCATTTTTTTGATCCTGCCCCATCCGCCGGCATTCATTGCCCCGCCTATTACCGTGTCGTGAACCCTTATCCTTGTGGTACTAAACCTGTTCTGGATATCCCTTGCGAATGCTTTTCCACCTTCACGTCCTGTTCTGTACAACTCTATTCTCATCCTCTTCGCCTTCGTGGACCATAAAAACCTTCCTGCATCCTTTGCTCTGTTCTCACTGCTCTCGATAAGCAAAGCATTGATAACCCGTTTCTCCGTGTTGTTTCGGGTGTGTTTTTTGATAAAAATGTTCTGTTTATTTTGTAAACGAAAGCGGTTACGTGGATTTACAAATGAGCCCGCTTTTCTCTTGTCTGGACTTACTTTCCCATGGGTGAATGTTTCTCTTGCATGAATGAGGGTTGAATAGGTATGTCGCCTTAGTCGCCTTATATACTTGCATTGGTCTAGTCGCCTTAATCTCCATGGAGAGCCTGCCAGTCGCTCGGAATCAGAGAATCAGACCTAGAAGTTTGTTCTGCATGACGATAATTCCCAGATTTGCGAAAAGATTAAATTTTTATTCCAGCTAATGCAAATGTTAATTAATGGAAAGAAAAATGGTATGTCTGCTGGGGATTTTTCTGCTCGTTGTTATGGTAAGCGGATGCATAGGGGAAGACACGACCCAGCCGCCGGGAGATACCCAGCCACA
>Ga0315545_1001621_pt1 | contig 21647 bp, 19 predicted proteins | sample SalMarSW160210MG_FD_203096 | JGI IMG/M metagenome (GOLD analysis project Ga0315545, IMG submission 203096) | Salt marsh sediment microbial communities from the Plum Island Ecosystem LTER, Massachusetts, United States - Salt Marsh Sediment SW1602-10 ...
TTTGGAAACGCTAACAATGGTTGGTTTTCTCGCCCTGACGGTCTTGGCAACTATAAGACGTTGGTATTCTTACGCTCTTTTTATGATTCTGGGATTAGTAACACCTAGTTTAACAGGGACATTCTCTTCTGTGCCACGCTATGTTCTGGTTTTATTCCCTGGTTTTATCATTCTGGCCATCTATGGAGAGAAGTATCGCTGGTTGAGGATTTTATATCCGATACTAGCAATTTCCTTGTTTATTTTTTGTTTACTTTTATTTAGCCGAGGTTATTGGGTGGCTTAAGGTTATACAGCTCTACCTTTATTTATCGGTTAAATCGCGCTAAAATAGGGGAAATTTTATGAAATTAAATCATTTTCAGAAAAAGATTTTGTTTTGGTTGTCTTTAGGTCTTTTGGTTCGTTTTCTCCTGATGCCTTTTCTGGCCCATGATGATTTTTTCCTAGTTTACGGCCGAGTTGCTAGAGCTTTGACCGGACAGGCTAATTTTTTAGTTTACAGCCAGCCTCTTTTCCATCTTTTCCATGGTTTCGGTTATGGTCTGGCTAGGCTTTTTACGCCAGCTAAAGACTTGCTGGATATCTTTGTCAACCAAAACCTGACTAATCCTCATTCTTTAAAAGCTATCTTCTTGGCGAAAATACCTTTTGTTTTCTTCGAGTATTTATCACTTTGGTTACTTTTAAAGTTCTTTAAGAAAAAAGACTGGCTGAAGGTAATGATCTTTTGGCTCTTTAATCCGGTTAATCTTTATGTGCTTTATGGTTTTGGCCGTTTTGAATCAGCCGTGGTTTTTATACTGCTTTGGTTTTTCTGGCTGATCAAAAGACAAAAACTGGCTTGGGCTTCTTTGGTTTTTGGTTTTTTAATCTTAACCCGGACTTTTTTTATAATTCTGATTCCTCTTTATTTTCTTTTATTAGGTCGTTCTTTTAAGAAAAAAATCAAATATTTGGCTTTAGAGATGGCACCTTTTTCCCTTTGGTATTTTTACAACCAGATTTGGCTGATAAAACCACAATTAACTTCTATCTTTCAAGAAGGCAAACATGGTAACTATGTTTTTGAATCGCAGATTAGCTTAGGCCAAGGGCAGGTGATTTATCTTTTTTTCCTAGGCTATGTTTTAATTTGGCTTTTTGTTTGGTTTAAAGAGAGAGGAAAGGAAAAGATGTTTGTCTTAACGGATTTTCTTCGCTACACCTTTGCCGTTTTAATCCTTTATTATGCTACTTCCTTTTTCCACCCCCAGTATTTTGCCTGGGTTATTCCGTTTTTAGCCTTTTTAGTTGTCAAACCTGATTATAAAAAGATGATCTGGCTGCTAGTGTTCTTGTTTTTACCCATTCTTCTTTTCTGGGACAACTTTACGACTTTGGGATTACTAACGCCGGTCGCCAGCTTTTTCAATGATTTTTCTTTAGTAAACTGGCTGGATAAATTTTTCCCGGCGATGAAATTTTTAAATCTGGTCAGAACATTCTTTTCAGCCACCGGTCTTTATCTTTTATGGCTGGTTTTTAAGGAGAAAGATGATGCTTTCAAAAATGATTAAAAAACTTTCTCTTATTATTTTCCTGACCTTTCTTTTTTCTTTACTTTCTGGGTTTTTGCCCAAAGACACTCAAGCGATGCTCTTAAGGGAAAAAAGTCTCCGGGAAAGCTTTTTCACCAAATTAATTGATGAGATAAGCTTGGCCCCCAAACAACATCTTTCCCAGTCGATTAGGCTTAACTATGATGCTCCTTTGGGGATAGAGATTCTTTTTCGAAATCCTTCAGAGCAAAAGGCCGAAGGTCTTTTGAGACTAAGAAACGATAAATTAACTTTAATAGAAAAAGAGTTTTTCCTAGAATCTAAATCGCCGGCTGGTTTTTATTTTTTTGCCTTTCCAGAACTTAAAAATGCCAAAGGAGGGGAGTTTTGGGTAGAAGTCACCAATTTAGGTAGTATTCCTTTGACTGTCGGCTATTACAATCAAAATGTTTATCATTACGGTGATCTTTATTTAGGAAAAGCCCTGCAGGCTGGAGTTTTACAGTTTCAGATTCATTATCAGATTAATCCTCTCCAAAAATTAAGCGCCAATCTTCGGGCTTATCTGCAGAAAGGGTGGTTGTTTTTTTCCATCTGGTTGGTCATAATTATTTCCATGACCGTTCTGGTCATTATTTTTGGCAAAAATTACCGCCTTAAAGAAAGAAAGAGAGATGAACCTGCTCAAAGAAAAGATTAAAATCGCCGTTGTTTCCCTTTTGGAAGCCATTACCTTTTATATCTTAGTTGTTGTTCCGATTGAATATTTCCTAACGGAACGTTTTTTAGTCTTTCCTTTCTTATCTTCTGATGTTAAAACTTTTGTCTTCATAGCGATTTTGGTTATCATTTTTGTTATTAATTTTTTTTCCATCCCACCTAAAAGATTCAGCTGGTTTTTTTTCAGCATTGTTTTTATTTTGACTGGTTTGTCAGCTTTTGGCTATAAGAAATATTTAAATTATTACGACGAGCTACAGGCCTATCCTAAGATTTACAATATTTCTCATGAATGGGGGATTCAAGCGTCCCTAATTAATATTGAAGGCAAAAATTTTGGTCCTACTTGGCAGACTGGCTGGGTTTTTGTCAATGAGGTTGAATTAAGAGTTATTTATTGGTCTCCATGCCTAATTGTGGCCGAACAACCAGTCCCCTCAGAATTTTTCAAAGGCGAGCTTTATGTTCTGGGCTTTGATAATAAAAAAAGTAATGGTAGGGAATTTGAAATTAAAGACCCAGCCTTACTAAAATAAAAACAAAAATGTCAAAACTTAGAAGTCTTATTGAATTTTTAACAATAGGGTTCTTATTGTCCATGATTGCCCTCTTTATCGGTAATCTTTTTGGTTTTTCTTTAGGTATCAACTTTGATTTTCTCTTCAGAATTCTAACCGGTTTTTTATTATTAACTTTATTAGTTAATCTCAAAAACATTAAAAATATTTTGAGTAGTTCAAAGGTTTTTCTTAAAAAATTCCTTCTATTAACTGGTATTAATATCTTTTTATTTGTTTTATTGTTATTCTTTTACCCTATGTTTCGTTTCGGTAGCCCTTTAATTTTTGAAGACAGAATTGTTAACTTTAAAGCGAGCCAAAAAGAAGAAATAGTCTTAGGACAGTCGATAAGACAAAATTTCTTGGCCAAGTCAAATAATTTAGGCACGATTGGCCTTAAATTAATCAGCAAAGATATCATTATTGATGACCAGATAGAAGTCATAAATGAAGAAGAAAAAATAAAGGGGGAATTATTTTCTGAAAAGCCAGATAAAATTGTTTTTCGAATAAAAGAAGATAAAGAAGAGATAAAAGATTATTTTTATGAGAATACTTATGAACTTAATCAATATTGGCAAACCAATTACTTTTTATTCGGTTTTCCTATCCAATACGAATCCGAAGGTAAAAGCTATGTTTTTGAAATAGAACAGATAGGGGAAGGCGAAACCGGTAAAGTTTTCTTAATAGAGAGAAACTCACAGGGTAATTTTAACTTTTACCCAAGATATGTTTATTCACTAAAAGAACTTAAATCTGATTATCAACAGATTCTTTTAAATATCTCCCGCAAAACCAATCAATTTCTTGAAGAAAAAACTAACCAAGTAAATTTAATTTTTGCTTTTCTTCTAATAGAATTCTTAATCTTTGTTTTCCTTAAAAAAGATGAGAAAAATTTTATTAAAAAACTTAACCCTTATTTAAAATATGGTTTCCTACTGGGTTTTTTATTGATAGCTATCGCCTCATTAAAGTTTGATTTTATTGGGCAGATTATTTCCTTAAAAAATATTGTTAGCTTTCTATCTGCCTACAATTTACCCTTGGCTTTTTTTACAATTGTTTTTTGTTTTTTGGTCTTTTATTTTAATAAAGAGGAGATAGAAAAAGATTTAGAGGAAGAGAAAGAGGAGGAAGAGAATATAGAAAAGAAGAGGTATGAAAAGTTTGACAAGAAATTTCCTTTTTTTGCTTGGTTTAATTTTGAGTATGGAATAGGTAAGGCTTGGAAAGAAGGAAAGTATTTTTCAGCAATAGGGCGAGCGATAGCGAGCCCGTTAGTATGCTTGGCGAGGTTACCGTATGTTATTGGAAGATGGGTGTATAGAGAAGGAGTATGGTATGTGGTGGGATTGGTGGCGATTGTGATTTTGGGATTTATGTTGAGGGTGTGGAAATTGGGATATTCAGGGTTGTACACTGATGAAACGGGGACACTAATTCAAGTTAAACAAATTCTCTCAGAAGGATATACAGGTTACCCCCGCTCTAGAATTTTTTTATATTTTTTATCTGCTCTAAATTTTGTTTGGTTAAAGTTAGGCAAGGAAATAAGTGAATTTAGCCTAAGAATTGGTTCAGTATTAATAGGTACATTAACGATGTTTTTTTCATATATTTTAAGTAAGAAAATAGGTTTTAATAAACAAGTTTCATTACTATTTGTTTTTTTAATATCTATAACAGCTATATCTATTGGATTTTCCAGAGCGGCTAGAATGTATGTTTTATTTATTTTGCTTTCATTTGTTTTAATTATTTTATTATTCTTAGAGATAAAAAAATATTCTAAAAAGGGGCTAATAAGTTATTTTAAAAATAGTAATATTTACTATTTGTTTTTTTTAGTTTTTTTAATAATATTTTCATTGGATACTCACCAAGGCATCATCGAAGTTTTGGGAATAATATATTTCTTTTTGATTTATCTTCTATTTGTTAATCGAAAGAATATATTTCTAAAAAGAGAATTAATTTACTTATTTGTTCTTTCTATTTTAGGATTGTTGTTTGTTATTTTCACAAATTTTGTAAATTTGCGAAGTCTTTTTTCAATTATTGAAACTCCAAACTATAGCTATGTACCGGCATTATTAAATGTTTTTCCAGTTTATATATTTCCTTTAATTTTTTCTGTTTTTTTTGCATTTTTTTATAATAGGAAAGAAAAGAAAACATTAACATTTTTCATTTTATTTTTTATTTGTTTAATAGTGTTTTTAATAAGCGTTTTTTGGATAGATACGTATGCTACAATTAGATATATCTCTGCTATATTTCTCCCATTAACACTAATTACCGCATTTAGTTTTTATTTCTTGTCTAAAATAATAATCAGAAAAAAACATCCTCTATTCACTTTGTTATTAATTATTTTCTTAATCTCCCCCTATATTTATTTCAATGTTCAAAACATAAATAGAATTTATGGAGAATATAGCGGATATACTTTTACGGGAACGTATATTGATAACTATAGGGACGCTTTAAGCTCTCTTAATATTACTAAAGATACAGCATTAATAGGTGCTGTTGAAGGAGTTTTTTATATATACCAGAATGAGAGTCCAAATATCTTTGGAGTTTCAGAAGAAGTATGGTCAGCGGGCGAATGGGATAAATATAAATATTTCGAGGAGGAGAACTACATTCGCATGCAAATACAATTTATATGTACTCATTCTCAAGGATTTTATGTGGCAGATAACAGAAGGTTTTACCGGGGAAAAACTATTCCTGAAGAGATAAGAATATTCGTAGATTCTAACTTAATAAAAGTAGATACTCCTTCAAAAGATGTAACGGTATGGTCATGGAATAGCTCTACTGAGTCTATTAAAAAAGTATGTGAGAATTATTGAATAAATTCTAGCTTACCTCAAGCTTCTTCTTACTTCGGAATAATTAAGTAAAACATAAGGTAAATAAGAAACTGATGTTGCTATTGCAGCACCTGCTGCCCCATATTTAGAAATTAATATTAAATTTAAGATGATATTAAGAATTATTGTAATAGATATATTAATTGCTCTTATTTTAGCTTTTCCAGTATAATCTAAAAAACTACTTAAAATTACTGAGGTTGCAAAACAAAATAGATATATTGTTAGTATTCGTAATGGTAAAATTGATTTTATATAATCTCTTCCAAAAATTAAGGGGATAAAAAAAGGCGATAAAAATAATATTCCTAAAATTATTAATATAAAAATAAGAGAATTTATTTTTAATAAATTATATAATTTCTTTTTTAATTTTTCCTTGTTTTCGTTGTTCAATTTTGCAAATATAGGCATTGCGCCCATAACTAGAATTAATGATATGTGTGGCATTTTTAAAATAATTTGTTTTGCAATAGCATAGATACCTACCTCCGTAGCTGTTGATAAAATTCCTATCATTATTGTATCAATTTCAGTTAGGGCTAAAAAGCCTATTGTAATCCAAATCAGGGGATAACTGTACTTTAATATATCTTTTGTAAAATTTTTATTTGGCTTTTTTAAATCTTTATAAAAATTGAAGTATAAAAAATAAAATCCTAATATTGTTGTAATTAGTAGTGCTATAGTAAAAGAGTTTACTACATTAATCAAAGAATTTGAAAATAATAGAAATAATACTACTAAGATTAGTTTTAAACCATACTCACTTAAGTTAACAAAAAAGTTGTACTTTATTCGGTGTAATCCTATAAAAACTGATTTGAAATATTCAACAAACCCAGATAAAAATATCAAGGGAATACCATATAAAAATAGAATTTCTAATTCAGGTTTATTTAAAATATTAACTAATGGTTTGTAAGTAATTAAGAATATTAATGTAAAAGTCAAACTTATAATAAATCTTAATTTAATTGAGCTTATTAAAATATTTTTTAATGATTCTGTTTTGTTATATTGCGCAATAAATTTTTTTGAAGAGGTATTAATGCCAAAATAGGATATGGTAAATACTAATGTCATTATAGAAAGGAAAAAAGACCATAAACCAAAACTTCCAACACTTAATTTTCTTGCTAAAATTATATTTAGTAATAAAAATAATGCTAATGAAATCCCTTGCGTTAAAAATGACCAGACTGTTTCTTTAATAATCTTATTACTTGATACCATGTTTTTTATATCGATCATCTTACTATTATTATACTTGATGTTTGTTTCCTTGCAGGAGGTATAGGTTTTGTATTAGATTTTCCTACAGGAATTATACTAATAGGAATATAACCTCTACCTATTTTAAAATTTTTACAGAATTTTTTAGTTATAGCCATATAGTTTTCTTCTTTTTTAATTCCAATCCAACAAGCTCCGAATCCCATTGAATGAAGTATCAACAATAAGTTTTGAATTATTGCACCTGCATCTAAGTAAGCATATTGTTCTTCTTCTCTTCGATATTCTGAAATCTTTATTAATGGGACTATAATTATGGGGGCATTTTTATAGAATCTTTGCTTATTTAAATCCTCCAAGAATATTTTGTTTTTATTATTAGTTATTATTAAAAATTTCCAAGGTTGTTTATTGCATGAGTTGGGAGCCCATTTAGAAATATCTATGGCCTCTATTATTTCTTGTATATTAATTTTATCTTTGCCCCAAGATCTTATGCTTCTTCTTTTAATTATGGTATCTTTTAAATTTTTAATGTTTTGTTTAGATAATTTTGCTTGTGACCCTTTTTTATTCTTTTGCTCCTCTTTAAATTTTGCTTTATAGACTAAATTCCAAATCCATTTTGTTATGTCATTTGATTTTAGATTTCTTTTTGCGTATTCATTTAATAATTGTTCCGCCTCAAAAACAGAGATTCGCGCGTCTTTCTTTTCCATTAAAGTTTTATCTAATTGATGTCCCCTTCTTGTTAATCGAGTAATTAATTTTTCATTATCCATAAACTTTGTCCTTGCAATGATAAACGCCTTATAAATGAAATTCTTTTTAATTAAATCTAATCGAGTCATATTATTAACTCCCTTACTTTTTTAATAAAGTGGTAACTTTTTCTTTTCATTTTTATCAAACCTCTCTCGACCTTACTTTTATCTTTTTTATCCCATCCGAGTATTATTTTTTCGCACTTATTCAGGAATTCTTCAACATCGAAATTTTTATTTTCGGCATTTTCATACTTATCTTGCATGTTAAAATCAGCTAAAAGATCAAATAACTTGCTTTTTTGTAAAGGAGTTTTTCCCACAGGTTCTATGCTTATAAATGGGATCTTGGACTTTAAACAAAATATCGTCCCATGAAATCTCTCAGTTATACAAAAATCAAAATATTTAAATGTATCAGCCCATTCAAAAGGATTTAAATCTGCCCCCAAATTTAAATCTGCATATGGATTATACATACTAAGAGCAATAATTTGATAACCCCTATGTTTAAAATAATTTCTTATCTTTTTAGATAGTTCTTCTTTGTGGTGTAATAATATTCCCAATATTGGTTTTTTTAAATCAATACCCTTTGAGATTAATCTCTCTCTGATATTGGTTTTTTTAAATTTATATATAAAGGTGGGATCGGGTATTTTTATTAAGCGAGTATTTTTATCCGATCCTAGTTGATTTAATAAATTTAAAGTAAATTGGTCTCTAGCTCCAACTAGATTAAAGGAGTCCAATTTCTTTTTTAGAATAGATTTATTTTTTTTTATGATCTCTTCCTTAGATCCAAATGCCGATACAGCATAAGCTACTTTTTTAGAACTTATTTTTTCAGATAACCAGTATATATTTGGGATTTTAAGAGATATTCTATCATTAGATATTCTCCATACATTATCGCTCCCAACCACTATTAGATCAGGTTTTTCATCGATTATCTTTTGAGTTAATGAATCATAAGTCTCAAAAAAAGATCCCGTTTTTTCTAAAGGTAAATTTTCATTAATAAATTTTTTAAATTTTATATATCTTTTTAGACCAAAGAAAAGATTGTTTTTATGGGGCACTAATATTTTGCATAATTCATAAAATTGAATCTTGGGACTTTTATAATCGATTATTTTAATGTCTGAGTTTTTTATTGTTTTTTTAAAAAATTCGACTAGGCTATAGGCTTGGAGTACAGCTCCATTGTTCGTGGGATAGTGGTATGTGAGAGTCCTTATTTTTTTCATTTTTTAATTAGTAGATATTTAGTATCATTACATTTATCTTTATATTTATTATATGAATCTATCTTCCCCTGGGGTTTATACATCAAATAATCTTTTTCTTTAATAATTTTACTATTTTCTTTTTTAATTAAATCTTTTATTTCATCCCAATTTAAATGATCTTCTTTCCAAACATGAATATCTCCTTCTCTCCTATACTTTCTATTTATGAAAATCTTGATAAAGAATGTTTTTATAAAATCAAGCGTAAATAATTTTCTTGTTTTAATTAACTTAATCAAATGTTCTATTTTTGTTTGTTTGGTTTTTTTATAATATTCTAAAAGATAATTATTAGGGTTCCATCTATTTTTATTAGCTTCATGATCAATATAAATAAATCCACTTTTTTTTGTTACTCTGATCATTTCTTTAATACTAAATAAATAATCTGGAATATGATGTAATACTGAATAAACAGCCACTATATCAAAAAAATTATCAGGAAAAGGAAGTTTTTTCCCATCAAATGTTACTAATTTTAATTTTTTATAATTGTTTTTCTCTTTAATTATCTCTAACGATTTACTAGAAATATCGCAGGCAGTTACCCAACAATTATGTTTCAAAAACTTTAAAGTCAGATTTCCTGTGCCTGCGCCAAAATCTAAAACCCTAATTTTATCATCTTTAAAAAAGCCCAGTAATCTTTCAATAGTTTTATCAATTCTGTTTTGTTCATACGAATTATAAATTTCATAATGATCTTTATTATAATCTTTTGCATTTTTATTATGTGTTTCAATATTATGTTTGATTTGATTTTCCATATTGTAGCTCCGCGTAAATCTTATTCATTTTTTTTAAATATTCTTTCAAGGAATATTTTTTAACACTCCTCAAACTATTTATAACTAATTTTTCTCTTAACTTTCTATTTTTATATACCTTATCTATCTTTTTTGCTAAATCTTTGCCATTTTTCGCTTCAAATAACAATCCATTTTCTTTATCTTGAATTATTTCATTTAATGCAGGTACATTAGATACAATTACTGGAGTTTTCATAGACTGTGCCTCTACAACAGAAAGTCCAAAAGATTCAGATAACGAAGGCATAACTAAAAGATTTAATAAAGAATAGATAAAAATAATATCTTTTCTATATCCTAAAAAAATGATTTTATCTTGTACATTTAATCTTCTTGCTAATCTTTTTAATTTTTCTCTTTCAGGCCCATCGCCGGCTATCAAAACTTTGTAAGGAAAGCATAAATATGGCAAGGATTTTATTAAGTATTCACAACCTTTTACTTCTGAAAGTCTTCCTACAAAACCAATAACAAATTCATCATTTTTTATTCTTAATTTTTCTCTTTCTCTTCTTATATTAAATTTTAATTTTATATTTTTTCGATTAAATCTTCCAGTGTCAATAAAATTATATAAACATAATATTTTTTTAGGATCTACATCTGCTTTTTTTATTAATTCATTTTTTGTGGCTTTTGAAATTGCAATATAAAAACTAATTTTTGGTTTTGATAGTTTAAGAAAAGTGTTATAAATCAAATTATTTGTGAAAATTTTTCCATGTTCATGAAAGATTATTTTAATATCTGGGAAATATCTTTTCTTCAATAAATATCCTGTAACTTGGGAGCGGAAAAGATGACAGTGCAAAACCTCTATTTTTTCTTTTTTAATTAACTTTTTTAATTCTTTTAGTGGTTTAAAAGAATACTTGGCTTCTGAATTAAAGATTCTTACATTCGGATGATCAATTTGAATATTTATTTCTCTTTTTCTTAGGACAAACAAGAATATATCTTTATTTAATTTTTGAGTCTCAAAAATTTCTTTTACAATTGTTTGGGCTCCGCCTAACCCTAAAGAATCTATAATGTGTAAAATTTTCATATTTTATTAAAAACTATTTCAATTTTTTGCAATTTCCCCAAAAGTTAGAATATAAAAATAAAGGTAATTTAGATAAGATTTGTAATAAAGGAACACCTATCAAGGGCAATTTATTTCTAGCTTTATTTTTATTATATTCTGTAAGGATGTCGTATTTTTCTATAATAATCTTTTTGCTTGAAGAGAGCAATGATATTTTTTCCATTTTGTCAAAGACCTTTGGTTTATTATTTCCCATGGAATATTTATTATTTTGTTTGGTGTTTGAAAAACAAAAATTCCTTTCTCCTTTAAAACCCTGTAAACTTGCCCTTTTAAAAAATCCTCGATATTTGGAATATGTTCTATCACGTCAAACATTAGAACAACATCGAAAGATTGGTCTTGATAAGTGATTTTTTTACCATTATAAATTTTTATTCTATTCCTTATTTCCTTATAATATTTTTTTCCTTCTTTTATTGTTTTGCTATTAATGTCAATTCCATAAACATTTTTATAACCTTTTTATAAAGATTATAAATCAAACTTCCGTAGTTATAACCGATATCTAAAATTCTTGCATTTTTGGGAATATTAAATTTTAAAAAATATCCCAAAGAGGAATCAATATTCTCATGTTCTTTTTTTGTTTTATTGCTTTTTCTTTAACTATCTTATTTTTCATACTCTCTCAAATATTTCCTTACAACATTATTCCAATTCATTTTTTCTGCAAATTGTCTTGATTTAGTTCCATGCAATTTAATCAACTCCGGATTCTTTAAATAGTTGTTTAGTGCATCCCTTAATGCATTAGATGAACCCCTTTTTATTATAAAGCCATTCTTATTTATTAATTCTTTGCTTCCGCCCACATTAGTAGTAATTATTGGTAAGCCACAGGCCATTGCTTCCAAGACTGTATTGCTCATTCCTTCATTTAAAGAGGATAAAGCAAAAATATCGTTTTCTTGATAGCATTTTGTTATTTTTTGGTGAGGGACTGAACCTAAAAATTTAACTTTTTTTTCAATTTTTAAGTCTTTAGCCAATTCTTTTAAATTTTCTTTTTCTTTACCATCACCAATAAGCGTTAAAACGATATTTTTATTTCTTAATTTTCCTAAAGCTTGCAATAAATAATCAATCCCTTTTATTTTAGTAAATCTAGCAACACAAATTATTTTTAATGCCTTGCTGCCTTTTTTATTTTTTATAGGTTTAAATTCTTTAGTATCAATACCATTATAAATAATTTCGATTTTCTGATTAGGAGCAGTTTTTTGAGCTAATTTTTTTAAACCTTCGGAATTAGCGATCACAACTCTAGCTTTCCTCCAGATAATCTTGCTTAAATGTTTAAAGAAAAATTTATCCAAAATCTCAAATCTTGGGTTATGAAAGGGGACATCAGAACCTCTTAAGGAAACCAAATAAGGTTTACCTAAAAGCATAGCAATAAACCCACAGGGTATACCAAACCAAGCATGAATTAGATCGTATTGATTTTTTTTAAATAATTTCTTAGCGTAAAAATAAGCTCCACACGAATAGTAAATAAGATCTTTTATCGATTGATATTGTAGGTTTTTTTTATTTTTACCAATATTTATATAATGAATATTAATATTTTTTGAAAAAATTCTTATTACAAATTTTGAAGCTGAGGAAGTAATAAAATCAATTTTAATATTTTTGTTTTTAGAAAATTCTCTAAGAAAATAATAACTTGCATTTGCTGCTCCTCCTCCTAAAGGAGGAAATTCATAATTAAGCATGAGTATTCTTGAAGACATTAGATAATATAATCGGCTTTCAAACTTTTAAAAATACTATGGTTAACAGCCCTAATTACAAAGTCATATTCATCTAATTTGATCTTCTCTAGGGGTATGTTGTTTTGTCCAAAAACTTTATTTCTATCACAAAGCATTGGATCACAAATAGTAATCTTACACCCGTAAATTTTTAAATTTTTTATCAAATCTTTTATTTTTGAGTTTCTTATATCTCTTACATCTGGCTTAAAAGTTGCGCCTAGCACTAGGATTTTTGCGCCTTTTATTTTTATCTCCTTATCTATTAATTCTTTAATGATTTTATCTGAATGATATTTAACCATATAATCATTTGTTTTTCTGCCTGCCAGTATCATATCTGGGTGAATCCCAAGTAACCTGGCTTTATAAGCTAGATAATAGGGATCTACTCCTATACAATGTCCACCAACTAAACCGGGTTTAAAACTGACAAAATTCCATTTTGTTTTAGCGGTTTCAAGTACATCGTCAATATCAATATTCATTCGGTCGAAAATAATTTTTAATTCATTAACTAAAGCAATATTTATATCTCTTTGAATGTTTTCTATAACCTTTGCTGCTTCAGCTACTTTTATAGATTTTGCCTTATAAATGCCAACCTTAGCTACTTTTTTATAAACATTTGCTATAATTTCTGTAGTTTCTTGATTGCATCCAGCAACTACTTTAATCACTTTTTCAATCGTATGAACTTTATCGCCCGGATTAATTCTTTCTGGGGAATAGCCTACCTTAAAATCATTTGGATATTTTAACCCACTTTCCTTTTCAAGAATGGGAACACAAATCTCTTCAGTTACGCCTGGATAAACAGTGGATTCAAAGACAACAATAGATCCTTTTGATAAGTTTTTACCGACTTTTTTTGATGCGGATATTATCAGGCTTAAGTTGGGGTTTTTTGCGTCATCAATTGGAGTTGGCACAGTAACGATAATAAAATTGCAATTTTTGATTACTTTTTCATTATCAGTGTAAGTTATTTTTTTATTTTTTAGATCTTTTCCACTAAGCTCTTCATTTCTGTCATAGCCTTTTTTAAGTTCTTTAATTTTTCCCGAATCCACGTCATAGCCTTTGACGTTGAATTTTTTTGAGAGGGCAATTGCTAGAGGAAGTCCGACATAGCCAAGACCAACTACACAAATTTTATCCTTATGTTTGTCCATAATACTCTTTATACCAATTAATAAAATTACTAATACCTTTTTCTATAGATGTTTTAGGAGTATATCCTAAGATTTTTTTTGCTTTTAATATACTAGCGCATGTTTGGACAACGTCTCCTTTTTGCATCGGTAGTAGATCTTTTTTTGCCTTTTTCCCTAAATTTTTTTCAATTAGATTAATAAATTTATCAAGATTAATTGGTTTTGACTGTCCGAGATTAATAATTTCATAATCAATTTTTTCAACCTTTTTTAAAGATTTTTCTACACCATTAACAATATCATCTATATAAGTGAAGTCTCTCGACATTTTACCGAAATTAAAGACGCTAATTTTTTTCCCCTCAGAAATTGATTTTGTAAATAAAAAAAGAGCCATGTCTGGTCTTCCCCATGGGCCATAAACAGAAAAAAATCTGAGTCCAATAGAATTAATGCCAAATAGATGATGATAAACATATGCATAAAATTCATTTGCAGCTTTTGTTGCCGCATAGACGGAGATGGGTTTATTTATTGGCATATTTTCTTTAAAAGGAGTTTTATTTATACCACCATAAACAGAGCTGCTGGAGGCGAATACTAAATTTTTGATTTTAAATTTTCTCATCAATTCCAAAATATTTAAGAAACCCAACATATTTGACTTTTCGTAAGCAAATGGATTCTCCAAACTATATCTTACTCCAGCCTGAGCTGCTAGATTACAAACAATCCTTGGTTTATTTCTTAAAAAGACCTTTTCTAGCATTGGATAATCACAAATATCTACCTTATAAAATGAAAAGTTTGGGTATTTTAGAAGGATTTTTAAACGATCCTTTTTTAGTTGTTGACTATAGTAGTTGTTTAAGTTGTCAATCCCAACAATTTGTTCCCCATTTTCTAGGAGCTTTTTAGAAAGGCTAAAACCGATGAATCCAGCAGCACCTGTAATGAGGTATTTCATTTCTTTTCTAATATCTCTTTAATTTTATAGAAGTCTTTTCTCTGTCGATTTTTAATAACCAAATCTGCCAGAAGTCCAAAAACCAGAAATTGAATACCGGTGATAAGGCCAGTAATAGCAATTAAGGGCCAGATTTTGTCAGAGAGTGAATAACCGAAAAAGATTCTTCTGATGGCTAAGTAAATTCCGAAAGAAAAAGAAAAAAACGAAAGAAGAATTCCCAAACCACCAAAAAGATGAAGAGGTCTGTTTTCATATTTTCGCCAAAACCAAACTTCAAACATGTCCAGAAAGCCTTTTATGGTTCTAGTAAAAGTATATTTTGTTTTACCGAATTTTCTTTTTTTATGGTTGACTTTAGCCTCGGTGATTTTAAAACCTTGCCATCTGATTAAGGCCGGGATTAGGCGGTGCATTTCTCCATAAAGATCTAAATCGTCAAAACATTCTCTCTTGTAAACTCGCAGTGTACAGCCTGAATCATGGATGCCGGGGTTAACCAGAAAACTACCAAAGTAATTAGCAACTTTGGAGATGATTTTTTTACTTAAAGGATCATTTCTTTGATAACGCCAGCCACAAACGGCATCATATTTTTCATAAAGTTTTTTTAAAAGTTTGGGAATATCGTTGGGGTCATTTTGTCCGTCACCATCTAAAGTGATTAAAATCTTTCCCTGAGAATTTTTAATACCGGCGTCCAAAGCCGCTGACTGGCCAAAATTCCTTCTAAATCTGATGATTTTTATGGGTCGAAGCTTTCTTAAAACCCGAAAACTGTTATCGGTTGAACCATCATCGACAAAAATAATTTCATAGGGCTTCCTTAAGGATTTCATCACCTTGACAATCTCTTCATGAAGCTTGGCCGTGTTCTTTTCCTCATTAAAAAGAGGAACGATGATAGAATAAAAGGTTTTTTTGGTCATTTTGGTTGCTTTTTATTATAAGCGTAGCTTGCTTGAGATTCAAGTAAATCTTTAAATGCTTTAGGTTCAAGTTGGACGAGGAGCAGGAGATAGAGTAAAATTAAAAAAATGATACCGAAGATTGCCAAAAATACTGTTTTTCTTTCTGTTGCCCAGATTGCTGGCCGTTTAATCGGCTTTTTTTATTTTCTTTTACTGGCTAGGTTTTTAGGCGTTGCCACCTTTGGTATTTATAATTTCACCATCGCCTTTGTTTACAACTTTATTCCGGTGGCTGATTTTGGTTTGGAAAGACTGGTTCTGCGCGATATTTCCCGAAAACCAGAGAAGACTTCTTTTTATCTGGCCCGGCTTTTGCCTTTAAGACTGTTTTTGTCTTTAGGGGCCTATCTTTTAGTTTTACTTTTGGCTTTGGTTTTAAAACAGCCTTTAAGACAAATCGGCTATCTGGCTATTTTCGGTCTTTTTATCTTTCCTTATACTTTTACCTATTTGTTAACCAGCTTCTTAAACGCCAAAGAAAAAATGAAGTACATGGCTTTGGCTGTGGTTTGCGGCCAGCTAGCTGTTTTTGTCATCGGTATAACTTTTGTTTTACTGAAATTGCCTTTAGCGATTATCTTTTTGGCTGGTGTTGTCGGCCAGCTGATGGTGGCCTTGTTCTTTTTACTTAAAGCCAAAAGCTGGGGTTTATCTTTGGGTTGGGTGGTTGATAAGAAATTTTTCCTTAAGGCTCTTTCTCAATCCTGGGCTTTTGCTGTTTTGCTGATTTTGGCGGTTTTTTATATCAGGACTTCCTTAATTTTAGTGGGTTTGTTAAAAGGGGGTTATTATACCGGTCTTTACAGCAGCGCTTTTAAATTTGTTGAGGCGACAATTTTAATCCCTCAATCTTTAGCTTTAGCCTTGTTTCCTTTGTCAGCCAGACTGCTTTTAAAAGATAAAAAAAGATTAGAGAAGATTTACCAAAAAGCTTTGGTAGTTTTGTTTTTATTTGCCTTGCCCTTTGTTTTGGTTTTGGGTTTTTTACCCCGTTTAATTATTAGCCTGGCTTATGGGCAGGCTTATCTGCCGGCTGCGCCGGTTTTAGCCCTTTTAGGAGTGAGTTTGATTTTGTTTTTCCTTAATGCCTTACCAGGCAATATTATTCAGAATTCACCTCAATTCAAAAAGTTTTTGCCCTGGGCGGCTTTGAATTTTGTAATAATGCTGGTTTTTTGTTTGATTTTAATCCCAAGATATTCAATTATTGGTGCCGCCTGGGCGGTTATCGGTGGCGAAATGGCTGGTCTGATTATTAATAATCTTTTTGTATGGCGGATTCTCAAAAAATAAAGATCTCCATCATTATTCTATCCTGGAACACTAAGGATTTGCTGGAAAAGTGTTTAAAAAGCATTCCCTTTTACGTGGAAGTAATCATTGTTGACAACGGTTCAACTGATGGCACAATTCACTTTCTTAATTCTTTAAAATGGCCCAATTTAAAACTCATTAAAAACAAAAAAAACCTGGGTTTTGCCAAAGGCAATAACCAGGGGATAAAAGTAGCTACTGGGGATTTAATCATGCTTTTGAATTCCGATACAATCGTTGAAAAAAGGGCTATTGAAAAATTAATAAACTTTTATCAAGAGCAAAAAGACAAGAATTTAGCTTTTTCACCTTTGCTTTTAAATAATGATGGCACAATTCAGCAGCAATACTATCTGAAATTCCCCAATCTTTGGCAAATCTTTTTTTACCATAATCCTCTTTGTCGATTTTTAATTATGAAAACACCAATGAGGTGGTTAATAATCAGCAATTTGTCTTTGGTTAAGGAAAAGAAACCATTTAAAATAAACCAATTAACAGGCGCCGCTCTTATGGCTCCTAAAGAAGTTTGGCAGAAAGTTGGCCTGTTGGATGAAGATTATCGCTTTTTGTTTGAAGACGTTGATTGGTCTTGGCGAGCTAAAAAAGCAGGAGTCAAATTATTTATCGTGCCAGAAGCCAGAATTGAACATTACGGTGGAGCTAGCTGGCAGAAAAGAAATAAATCAACCAATTTTGATTTCTACCGCCAACATTTCGTTTCTTTTTTATTGTTTGTGAGAAAAAATTATGGCAGGAGAAAAGAGAGACTTTTTCGTTGGGCTTTGTTGCTGAATTTTTTTAGTCGAGGTAAATTCAAATTATTTTTTTACTTTTTCAAAAAGTAAAAATGAATCTTGTTCTGATTCTTATTTTCGGTTTTGTTTTAAGATTAGTTAATCTTAATCAATCTCTTTGGCTAGACGAAACAGTTCAGGCGATAACTTCTAAGGGTTCTTTTTTAGGCCTTTTTATTGAACTCCGCGGTGATTTTCATCCGCCCTTGTATCATTTACTGATGTGGCTTTGGGTTCATTTGTTTGGCAACGGTGAGATAGTGATGAGACTGCCTTCTGTTTTCTTTGGCACAGCGACAATTTATGTTCTTTATTTAATTGCCAAAAAACTTTTTGCGGCAAAGTCAAAATGGCCACTTATCGCCGCTTTGTTTTTGGCTACTGCTCCCTTCCATATCTATTATTCACAAGAGGCAAGGATGTATTCTTTGGGTACCTTTTTGGCCGCTCTTTCTTTTTATTGTTTTTTTAAATTAATTAATTATCCCTTAAGCGATAAGAAATTAACCATCGCCTATGTCTTTTCGACAATTTTATTGCTCTATGCTAATTATTATGGTTTGTTTATTTTTCTGATACAGATCCTGATTGGTATTTTCTTTCTACGAAAGAGAACAATGGAACTGTTACGCAATTTCATTGTCATCGCCCTTTTCTTTTTGCCGGCCCTTTTTCTCTTATCAATTCAATTAAAAACCGGTATTCAAGCTAATATCATCTTACCCGGATGGGGAGAGTTAGTTAATTTGAGCTTTTTTAAAGCCCTGCCGTTGACTTTCATTAAGTTTTCTATTGGTCGGTTGACAATCTTTAATAAAAACTTGTACGCAGTCGTGGCGGTAGTCCTTTTTATCCTCTATGGATTTTTAATAGCTAACAGCTTGATTGTTAAAAAGAACAGGCTTCTTAATAAATATCGCTCAAGAATTATTATTCTTGCCTGGCTCTTGGTCCCTATCTTTCTGGCCTGGATAATTTCCTTTTTAATCCCCAACTACCAACCCTTTAGGCTTTTGCTTTGCTTACCAGCTTTTTACCTTGTTTTGTCTTTAGGAGCGGTTAATTTTAGCAAGCCATTATGGCGTTTTTTGGCCATCAGTCTTGTTTTAGGAGTTAGCCTGGTCTCTTTGGGCTTTTATTACACCAACCCCTATTTTCATCGTGAAGATTGGCGGGGAGTTGTTGAATATATTGAGAGAGAAGGAGGGGAAGAAAGTGCCGCTCTCTTGCCTTCTTATACCTCTCACTGGCCTTATACCTATTATAGCCAAGATAAGGTTCCTCTAATGGCGGTGGTGAGTGGGGCCAGAGTGGTTAATGATAAGGACCTTCAAAATTTACCTGTAGATCAAGTAAAAAACTTTTACTATATTTACTACTTGGCCGAGCTTTTTGACCCCCAGGGATTAATCATAAATTGGCTTGAAGAGGGTAATTTTGTTAAAATAAGGGAGGTTAGTTTTAATCAAATAAAAATTCAAGAATGGAGGTATGATTATGAATGAAACAGAAGGCGGTTTAGCGATTAAAGAGGAAATTAAAAAAGAAGTAACTAAAAAAGAAAAAAAGCCGGATTTTGCGACTTTAATCTTTGAGGAGGGGAAAGAGATTTATTGCGAGGACCCCGATAAAACAAACAGAAGAGGAAGACACGCAATTAAAGGGGTAATTCCCAAAGGGGCAACGATTCAGGTTAGGGTCAATTTTGCTAGGCCAGGGGATTTTCTCGCCTGTGCAGTTCTGAAAATTAATGATATCCCCAACAGGGAAACGAGATTCTTAAATGTTGGTGTCGATGAGGATTGGGTGATTAAAAAACCAATTAAAACAAAAAAAAGGCTTGAGATACAAAGTTGGGTTTTCGCTAATAAATACTCTCTAAGAAACAGACAAAGAAGACTACGAGAAGCCAAAAAAACTGGTTTTAAACAACCTTCTCTTTCAAAGGAAGTTTTCAGCAAAAAGAAGATATCATGAAGATTGGTATTGATGTTTCCCAAATTGTCTATGGCACTGGTGTTTCTGTTTACACCAAGAATCTTGTTGAGTCTTTACTGAAGATAGATGATAAAGATGATTTTCTTCTTTTCGGTGGTGGTCTGCGACAATTAGATACTTTAAGAGATTATTTTTCTTCACTTTCTTCCTTTAAGAATGCTTTAGGAAAGACATTCTTCATTCCACCTAAACTAGCTGATCTTCTCTGGAATAGATTGCACATTTTACCGGTTGATAGTTTGCTTGGTAAGGTTGATGTTTTTCATGCTTCTGACTGGACCCAGCCACCAAGCAATTCTGCCAAGGTGACAACCATTCATGACTTTGGTTTTTTGAAATATCCCAATACAGCTCATCCGAAGATTAGTGCGGTGATGAAGGGGCGTTTTAAATGGATTAAAAAGGAAGTTGATTTAGTGATTGCTATCTCCCAAGCAACCAAAAATGATATTGTCGATATCTTAGGCATTCCGCCGAAAAAAGTTAAAGTCATTTACGAAGCCTTGCCTCAGGGTGTTAAAAAAGTACAAAACAAGAAATTCATTAATGAGGTTAAAAAGAGATACAGAATTAAAAATGATTTTCTTTTATCAGTGGCGACCTTGGAACCAAGAAAAAACCTTAAAAGAGTTATTTTGGCTTTTAAAGAAATTAAGAAAATAATTCCTGAGATGCAGTTGGTTTTGGTCGGTAAGGTTGGTTGGGATGAAGAGGTGAGAAAGATGATGGGTAATAGACCGAAAGATATTATCTTTACCGGCTTTATTGATGAAAAGGATTTATTAGCCCTTTATTCTTCAGCGACTTGTTTTGTTTTTCCCTCTCTTTATGAAGGCTTTGGCCTGCCGATTTTAGAGGCGATGGCTTGTGGTTGTCCAGTAGTTACTTCTAATATTTCAAGCATGCCGGAAGTCGGCGGTCAAGCGGCCGTTTTAGTCGAGCCCTTAGAAGTGGAGAGCATCAGCCATGGTATTATCAAAGCTATTAAAAGAAAAGAGGATTTAATTAAAAAAGGTTTTCAGCAGGTAGATAATTTTTCTTGGGAGAAGACAGCCAAAGAGACTTTGAAGGCTTATAATGAAGCAATCAAGATTTATAATTCTCGGTAAATTCAAAAATAAAATTTTTACTGACAAAAGGGAAGTTTTGTTTTTAATCTTGGTCATTGGTCTAGCTACTTTCTTTCGCCTTTGGCATTTAGCGGATACACAATTTTTTACCTATGATCAAGCTCGTGACTTCATTATTATTAAGCGAATACTAATTGACCATAAGCTTACTCTGTTAGGGCCAACAGTCCTTATCCCTGGAGTTTATTTACCGCCATTTTATTACTACTCTTTGCTACCTTTCTTATTTTTGTTTAAATTCCATCTCATTGGGGCGGACTTTTATACGGCCCTCTTGGGGATAGGGGCAGTTTTTGTTTTTTATTTATTGGTTAAAAATATTTTTGATAGGATGACGGCCTTTTTATCTTCTCTGGTTTTTGCCACCTTACCTTTATTGGTGAGTGCCTCCCGACATGCTTGGAATCCTAATTCCATTCATTTTTTCTCTCTCCTTTTAATTTTTTTCATCTGGAAGTTTTTAAGAGAGAGACGTTGGGGTTGGTTTTATGGATCTTGTGCTGTTTTGAGTTGGAGTTTAAATCTTCATTTGACCATGTTGGTCTTTATTCCTCTTTTAATAGGTGTTTTTCTGTGGGGAATAAAAAAAGCGAAGAAATTTTTTTCAAAATTAGTTCTTAGTATATTTTCTTTTCTCTTCTTTCTTTTTCCCTTAG